>Ga0307440_1000210_pt1 | contig 27476 bp, 30 predicted proteins | sample SalMarWE160410MG_FD_202150 | JGI IMG/M metagenome (GOLD analysis project Ga0307440, IMG submission 202150) | Salt marsh sediment microbial communities from the Plum Island Ecosystem LTER, Massachusetts, United States - WE1604-10 | ecosystem: Environmental > Aquatic > Marine > Intertidal zone >...
AACGGGCCAGCTGTCCTTCGTCTTCTCCGGCACCGGGCTGCTGATCATGGTGGGGGTAGCGCTCGACACGCTGCGGCAGCTCGAGTCGCAGCTGATGATGCGGCACTACGAGGGCTTCGTCAGCAAGGGCCGCATCCGCGGTCGTGGGAGGCGCTTCTAGGTGCCTGCCGGCGGAGGCGGGAGCGAGGTGGTGCTGCTCATGGGACCGCCGGGCGCGGGGAAGGGCACGCAGGCCGCCCTGCTGGCGGAGGCGCGCGACCTGCGCAAGCTCTCCACCGGCGACATGCTCCGTGGACATGTGGAGCGGGGCACCGAGCTCGGGGTGAGGGCGAAGAGCCTGATGGATCGCGGCCAGCTGGTGCCGGATGAGCTCATCGTCGCCATGGTCAAGAGCGAGCTGGACGGCATGGGCACGGTTCGTGCGCTGCTCGACGGCTTCCCGCGTACGCCGGGACAGGCAGAGGCGCTCGACGAGCTGCTCGGCGACGAGGGTGCCGCGCTCACCGCGGCCGTGGCCCTGGAGGTCGACGAGGACGAGCTGGTGCGACGGCTCGAGGGTCGTGCGCGCCAGGAGGGTCGCAGCGACGACAACGAGGCGATCATCCGCAACCGCATGGAGGTCTACCGCAAGCAGACGCGGCCGCTCTTCGACTACTACGAACAGCGGGGCAAGCTCGAACGGGTGAGTGGCATGGGATCGGTCGACGACGTCTTCGAACGCATCACGGGGGTACTGCCGTGATCCTCAAGCGCCCCGCTGAGATCGAGGTGATGGCCGAGGCGGCCGTCATCAACCAGGAGGCGCTGGCTGCGGTCGCCGCCGCCGTGCGCCCGGGCGTGTCAACGCTCGAGTTGAACGCCATCGCAGAGGATGCTATCGTTTCGCGTGGCGGGAGGCCCGCCTTCAAGGGCTATCGCGGCTTCCCGGCGACACTTTGTACCTCCGTCAACGAAGTGGTCGTGCACGGCATCCCGGGCGACCTGCGTTTGGCAGGGGGCGACATCGTGTCGATCGATATCGGAACCTTCTACCGAGGCTACGCCGCCGATCAGGCGGCCACGTTCGCGGTCGGCGACGTCTCGGCGGAGGCGCGGCGCCTGCTCGATGCCACGGAGCGGTCCCTGACCGCCGGCATCGCGGCGGCGTCGGCAGGCAGGCGGCTCGGCGACGTTTCCGCGGCCATACAGGGCGTGGTCGAGAGCGCAGGCTTCTGGGTGGTCCGGGAGTTCGTGGGGCACGGCATCGGCCGTGAGTTCCACGAGGGCCCGGAGGTGCCCAACTATGGTCGTGCCGGTTCGGGGCCCGTGCTCCGTCCGGGCCTCGTACTGGCGATCGAGCCGATGGTCTCGGTGAACCGGACCGCGGTGGAGATCGCGGACGATGGCTGGACGGCTTCCACCGCAGACGGGAGCCTGGCGGCACACTTCGAGCATACGGTGGCCATCACGGAGGACGGGCCACGCGTGTTGACGGCAGCGAGCAGCACCGCAGGAGGTGTGCATGGCGCGTAGGCGAGGAGGAGGCCGGCCGGGAAGACGCGGCGGCAGAGGCAAGCCGCGGACGTCCCGCGAAGACGAGACGACGCAGGACAGCATCCGCACCGAAGGGGTGGTGCTCGAGGCTCGTCCCAATACGACGTTCCTCGTCCAGCTGGACGCCGGGCCAGAGATCCTCGCGCACGTGGGGGGCAAGATGCGCCGTCACTACATCCGGATCCTCCCAGGCGATCGCGTTGTGGTCGAGATCAGTACGTACGACCCCGAGAAGGGTCGCATCGTCTACCGCAAGTAGGCGGCCCGTAGGAGTTGAGGCATGAAGGTCAGAGCGTCCGTGAAACCCATGTGCGACAAGTGCAAGATCATCCGCAGGCACGGCAAGGTCTACGTGATCTGCTCGTCCAATCCCAAGCACAAGCAAAGGCAGGGGTGAGGCATGGCTCGTATCGCTGGCATCGATCTGCCGCGTGAGAAGCGCATCGAGGCGGCGCTGCCGTACATCTACGGCATCGGTCAGAGCCGCTCCCGACACATCCTCGAGGCCGTGGGCGTCGATCCCGACACCCGCGTCAAGGACCTCACCGAGGCCGAGGTCGGCCGCCTCCGCGAGGCTGTGGACCGCGGCTACAAGGTCGAGGGCGACCTGCGCCGCGAGGTTCAGCTCAACATCAAGCGCCTCATGGACATCGGCTGCTACCGTGGCCTGCGGCACCGCCGCGGTCTGCCGGTGCGCGGGCAGTCCACCAAGACCAACGCCCGGACCCGCAAGGGGCCGCGCCGCACCGTCGCCGGCAAGAAGCGGGCGCCGAGGAAGTAGGGAGCCGTGGCCAAGCCGACGAAATCCAAGCGGCGCGTCCGTCGCAGCCTCACCGAGGGCAAGGCGTTCATCCACGCCAGCTACAACAACACCATCGTGACCATCACGGACATGGACGGCAACACCGTGACGTGGTCCTCGTCGGGCTCGATCGGGTACAAGGGCTCGAAGAAGGGCACGCCCTATGCCGCCCAGCTGGCTGCCGCGGACGCTACCCGCAAGGCCCAGAACATGGGCGTGTCGCAGCTCGACATCATCATCCGCGGCACCGGTTCGGGCCGGGAGCAGGCGATCCGCTCCATCCAGGCCACCGGCGTCAACGTGCGCACCATCATCGACGACACGCCGTCACCGCACAACGGCTGCCGCCCGCGCAAGCGGAAGCGGATGTGAGCTCGGCGAGAGGTTAGGAGACCCATGGGAAGGTACAGAGGACCGATCGTCAAGATCTGCCGCCGCGAGGGCGTGAACCTGGTGGAGTCGCCGAAGGTGCAACGCTACATGGAGCGCCACCCCTACCCGCCCGGCCAGCACGGTCAGCGCCGGCGTCGCAAGATCAGCGACTACGGGGTGCGCCTGCGCGAGAAGCAGAAGCTCCGCTTCTACTACAACATGAGCGAGAAGCAGTTCGCGAACCTGTTCGCCGAGGCGTCGAAGAAGCAGGGCGCCACCGGCGAGGTCTTCCTGCAGCTGCTGGAGTCGCGGCTCGACAACGTCGTCTACCGGCTGGGGATCGCCGCCACGCGCCGCCAGGCACGGCAGTTCGTGGCACACGGGCACATCGCGGTCAATGGCAAGCGGATCAACGTGCCCTCCTACCGCCTGGCGCCCGGCGACGCGATCGAGGTGGCGGACGGCTCCAAGAAGAACGGGCACATCCGTGCCAACGTGGAGGAGCGCCGCCGCGGCAAGCTCAACCCCTGGCTGGAGTTCGACGCCGAGAGCCTGAAGGGCAGGTTCCTGCACCGCCCCGCCCGCGAGGACCTGACGGTGCCGGTGAACGAGCTGCAGGTCATCGAGTACTACTCGCGCTGAGGGCCCGCCGCGGGGCCTCGCGCGAGATCTGAAGGCCGAACCGAAGCCGAAGGAGCGTACGGTGCAGATCATCCCAGAGTTCAAGTCCAAGACGACGGACCGCTACGGCGAGTTCGTCGTCGAGCCCCTGCCGCGCGGCTACGGCGTGACGCTGGGCAACCCCTTGCGTCGCATCCTGTTGTCGTCGATCCCCGGTACCGCGGTAACGAGCGTCTACATCGAGGACGTGCTCCACGAGTTCTCGACCATCGACGGGGTCAAGGAGGATGTGATGCAGATCATCCTCAACCTCAAGGACCTCGTCGTGAAGCTCTACGATGAGGATCCCGTCACGCTCACGCTGCGCGCCGAGGAGCCCGGTGAGGTCACGGCGGCGCAGTTCGACGTGCCTGCCAACGCCGAGCTCATGAACCCTGAGCTCCACGTGGCCACGCTCACCAAGGGGGGCCGCCTGGTCATGGAGGTGCGCGTCGAGCGCGGCGTCGGTTACGTGCCGGCCGAGATTCACGGCACCAAGGACCGCATCAACTCGATCCCGGTGGATGCCGTGTTCACCCCGGTGCGCCGGGTTGCCTACCGGGTGGAGGACACCCGCGTGGGGCAGAAGACCGACCTGGACCGCCTGGTCATCCGCGTGTGGACCGATGGCAGCGCCGATCCGCGCGACGCGCTCGACCAGGCCGTGGACATCCTTCGCAATCAGCTGAACGTCTTCTCCGACGAGGGGATCGACGGCGGCGAGGAGAAGGTTCCGGTCATGACCATCCCCACCAAGCCCGTGGAGGAGGTCGCGACGACCCCCGAGCAGGTCGTGATGAGCCTCGAGAGCCTGGAGCTCTCCAGCCGCGTGCTCCACTCCCTCCAGGAGGAGGGCATCGACTCGGTGAACGCGCTGCTGGCGCTTTCCGAGCGCGACCTCAAGAAGGTCGGCGGCGTGGGCGAGAAGTCGCTCGAGGAGATCAAGGAGCGCCTGGCGGCGCGCGGGCTGAAGCTCAAGGAGTAGCGATGCGTCATCTTCAGCGCGGTTACAAGCTGGGCCGTTCCAGCAGCCACCGGAGCGCCCTGGCTCGCAGCCAGGCGACCGCCCTGCTGCGTCACGGCCGCATCAAGACCACCCTCACCAAGGCGAAGAGCCTGCAGCCGTTCGTGGAGAAGCTGATCACCACCGCGCGCGGCGGCGATCTCCACGCCCGCAGGCTGATCTCCCGTGAGATCCACGACCGGGCCATCCAGCGAAAGCTGATGGACGAGATCGCTCCCGCGTACCAGGACCGGCAGGGCGGCTACACGCGCATCTACCGCTTGCTCAACCGGCGGGGCGACAACGCCCAGGAAGCGTACATCGAGCTGGTTCGCGATTAGGCCGCGGGTGAACGCAGCCGCCCGGGTCAGTTCCCGGCAGGCGGCGACCTCGCTGCCCTAGCCCCGCAGGGCGCTGGCGAAGCTCGCGCCGGCGCCGTCCCAGGGGACCGCCAGCAGCTCGGCCACGGTGGCGCCGACGTCGGCGAAGCTCGCCCGGGTGCCCAGCGCCCGTCCGCGCCGGCCTCGGGCGTAGGCGAGCAGCAGGCCGTGCTCGCGGGTGTGGTCGGTGCCGTGCCAGGTGGGGTCGTTGCCGTGGTCGCTGATGAGCAGCAGCACGTCCCCGGGAGCCGTGGCTGCGAGCAGCTCGGGAACGCGCGCATCGACGTCGGCCAGCGCGCGGGCGTAGCCCGCAGGGTCGCGACGATGACCGTAGAGCGAATCGAACTCCACCAGGTTCGTATAGACCAGTCCGTCCGGTCGGCCGCGCATCGCCGTGAGCGTGCGGTCGACGCCGTCCTGGTTGGAGCTGCTGCGCACCTCCCGGGTGAAGCCGCGATGGCTGTAGATGTCCGGGATCTTGCCGATGCCGACCACCTGCTTGCCCGCCGTAACGAGGGCGTCGAGGACGGTGTCCGTCGGGGGTGCCAGGGAGTAGTCGTGGCGCTCGGCTCCCAACCGCTCGAAGCGTCCGGGCGCGCCCGTGAACGGGCGGGCGATGACGCGGGCGACGGCATGCTCGCCCGTGAGGATGTCGCGCGCCGCCCGACACCAGGCGTAGAGCGTCTCCAGCGGCACCACGTCGACGTGAGCGGCGACCTGGAAGACGCTGTCGGCACTGGTGTAGACGATGGGATCGCCCGACTCGAGGTGACGGGCGCCGAGCTCCGCGATGATCTGCGTGCCGGAGGCGGGCTTGTTCCCGAGGTGGCCGTGACCGGTGGCCGCGTCGAAGGCGCGCATGACCGCCTCGGGGAAGCGCTGGAAGGTTCGGAACGGGTGCGCCAGCACCACGCCCATGAACTCCCAGTGGCCGGTGGTAGTGTCCTTGCCCTGGCTGCGCTCGGCCAGGCGGCCGTAGCTCGCCAGGGGGGCGTTGGTCCGCGGCACGCGGTCGACGCCATCGATGTCGCCGAGGCCGAGCCGGCTGAGGTTCGGCAGCGCCGTCGGCACCCGAGCCAGGGTGTGGTCGATGGTGTCGGCGCCGTCGTCGCCGAAGGCGGCCGCGTCGGGCAAGGCGCCGACGCCGACGGAGTCGAGGACGACGATGGTGACGGTCATGGGGCAGTATACGGTCGCGGGCGCCGGCCTCAGGCAGGCGATAATGCCTGACGTGGACCTTCACCAGCGCGTCGCCGCCAGGCTGGCCGTGCTCGCGCCGGAGGCGGACCGGGTGCTCCTCGGCCTCTCCGGAGGGGCCGACAGCGTGGCCGCCCTGCACCTCCTCAAGCGCGCCGGCGTGGAGCTGGCAGCGGGGCACTTCGACCACCGCTTGCGGGCATCCTCGGCCGACGATGCCGCCTTCGTGCGGCACCTGTGCCGCGAGCTGGGGGTGCCTCTGGCCGAGGGCGGCGCGGACGTGGGCGCGGTGGCACGCCAGCGGGGCTGGAACCTGGAGGACGGCGCACGACGCCTCCGCTACGCCTTCCTGGGCGAGGCTGCGCGCGAGCGCGGGGCGCAGGTGGTGGTGGTCGCGCACACCTTGGAGGACCAGGCCGAGACGGTCCTGCTTCAGCTGCTACGCGGCGCGGCGTTCGCGCGAGGCATGCCGCCGCGCCGTGGGCGGCTGGTGCGCCCGCTGCTGGAGGTGGCAAGGGCCGAGCTGCGCGGCTACCTGGAGGAGCGCGGGCTGCCGTGGCGTGAGGACGCCAGCAACCTGGACACCGGCCGGACGCGTGCCTGGTTGCGTGCGGAGGTGCTGCCGTTGCTGGAAGGGCGGTCGCCCGGTGCGGGCGCCCGCCTATCGCGGACCGCGGCCCTCCAGCGCGACGCCGCCGCCGCTCTGGACGAGCTCGCGCAGCTGCGCTTCGGCGACGGCCCACTGCAGGTCGAGGGGCTCCGCCGGGCACCCCTGGCCTTGCAGCGGGCTGCGCTGGCGCGCCTGCTGCGGCGCTCCGGCGCGCCCGTGGGCGCCGAGCGGGTGGAGGAGGCGCGTGCTGCGCTGGCTCGGCGAGCCCCCTGGCGTGCCGATATCGGTGGCGGGCGCGTGTTGCGCGTGGCGTATGGACGCGTGGAGGTCGCCAGCCGAGCGGCGGCCGGGCCCGTGGTGGCCGTGACCCGGCCCGAGCAGCTGCCGGCGGGCGTGTCCCCGGGGGTGCTGGAGTCGCACGCGGCGCTGGAGCTGCGGGGCCGCCGGCCGGGCGACCGCATCCGCTTGCCGGGCGGCCGGAGGCGCCTGTCCGACCTTCTCATCGACGCCAAGGTGCCGCGCGAGGAGCGGGATGCGGTCAGGGTGCTGGCTAGCGGCAACGAGGTGCTGTGGGTGGAAGGGCTGGCGCTTGCCGTGGACGTCGCCGACCCTGACGGCGCTGCCGGCACCAGCGGCGACCCGGACGTCACCATGATGCGCCGGGCGCTGCGGCTGGCCGAGGCCGCCGCTGCCGGCGGCGAGCTGCCGGTGGGCGCGGTCGTGGCGCAGGCCGGGCGGGTGCTCGGTGAGGGCGCCAACGCCAGCGAGGCCGAGCACGATCCGACCGCGCACGCGGAGATCCGGGCACTTCGGGAGGCCGCCGCGCGCGTCGGCGATTGGCGCCTGTCGGGGGCGACCCTGGTCGTCACGCTGGAGCCCTGCCCGATGTGTCTGGGTGCGGCCCTGCAAGCGCACGTGGGCCGCCTGGTGTACGGGGCCGAGAACCGCCGCGAGGGCGCTCTCGGCGGCGTCCTCGACCTCCGGGCAGGCGCCTGGAAGCGCACCGTCGAGGTGCGCCCCGGCGTGCTGGGGCGCGAGGCGTCGGCGCTGCTGCGGGCCTTCTTCGCCGCGCAGCGTCGCGGCTAGCAGCGACCTGGCGCTGCTTTTCCGGTGGCTCCTCGCGCCCGGTATGATGCCCTCGTGGAGATCCGCAACTTCTCGATCATCGCGCACGTCGACCACGGCAAGTCGACGCTGGCCGACCGCATCCTCGAGCTGACCCAGAGCGTGGCGGAGCGCAACCGCCGCGACCAGATGCTGGACACGCTCGATCTGGAGCGCGAGCGCGGCATCACCATCAAGGCGAGCCCGGTGCGGGTCTACTACCGGGCGCACGACGGCCGGAGCTACATGCTGAACCTGATCGACACCCCCGGCCATGTCGACTTCGGCTACGAGGTGTCTCGCGCGCTGCGCGCCTGCGAGGGGGTGCTGCTGGTGATCGACGCCAGTCAGGGGGTGGAGGCGCAGACCATCCAGAACGCCCTGCTGGCTGTCGACAACGGGCTGGAGGTCCTGCCCGTGGTCAACAAGATCGACCTGCCAAACGCCGATCCCGACGGTGCGCTGGTGGAGCTCGAGGAGGTCGTGGGGATCCCTGCCGATCACGCCGTGAAGGTCTCGGCGAAGACGGGAGAGAACGTCGAGGCCGTGTTGGAGGCGATCGTCGAGTTCCTGCCGCCGCCTCGCTTCGAGCCGCACGCCCCTCTCCGAGCGCTCATCTTCGATGCCTTCTACGACAGCTACCAGGGCGTGATCCCCTTCCTTCGGGTACTCGACGGGCGACTCCGAGCGGGCGACCGGATCCGCATCTTCAGCACTGGCAAGGAGTTCGAGGTCGACAACGTGGGCTTCTTCGAGCCGGGCCTCGCGGTGACCGACGAGCTCGGTCCCGGGGAGGTCGGCTGGCTCACCGCCAGCATCAAGGACATCTCGGACACCCAGATCGGCGACACCATCACCACCGCGGAGCGCCCCACCGACCACCCGGAACCCGGCTTCATGCCGGCACAGCCGGTGGTGTTCTCCGGGCTCTATCCCACCGACAGCGAGGACTACGGCCGCTTGCGCGAGGCGCTGGAGAAGCTCAGCCTCAACGACGCGGCCTTCACCTTCGAGCCCGAGACCAGCGAGGCGCTGGGGTTCGGCTTCCGCTGCGGCTTCCTCGGGCTGTTGCATGCCGACATCGTCCAGGCGCGGCTGGAGCGCGAGTACGACCTCGCACTCATCGCCACGGCCCCGGCCGTCGTCTACCAGGTGACGACCACGCTCGGCGTCACCGAGCTCATCCAGAACCCGGCCGCGCTTCCCGACCCCGATCGCGTCGAGGCGATCCGCGAGCCCTTCGTGCGGCTCAGCGTATACCTGCCCGAGGCGTATGTCGGCTCCGCCATGGGTCTGCTGCAGGAGAAGCGTGGTGAGATGCGCGATATGGTCTACCACGGCCGGCGCGTGGAGCTGCGCTACGAGGTCCCGTTCGGGGAGATCCTCTACGACTTCCACGATCGGCTCAAGAGCCTCACGCGTGGCTACGCCAGCATGGACTACGACTTCATCGGCTACCGGGAAGGCGACCTGGTCAAGGTCGACGTGCTGGTGAACGAGGAGCGCGTCGATGCGCTCTCGATCATCGCCCACCGGGACAAGGCCTACGAGGTCGGCCGGCGCATCGTCGATCGCATGGCCGCGGTCATCCCGCGCCAGATGTTCGCCGTGCCGGTGCAGGCGGCGGTCGGCGGCAAGATCCTGGCGCGCGCGACCGTCCGCGCGTTCCGCAAGGATGTCACCGCCAAGTGCTACGGCGGCGACATCACCCGCAAGAAGAAGCTTCTGGAGAAGCAGAAGAAGGGGAAGGCCCGCATGAAGCAGCTCGGCACGGTCGAGGTGCCGCAGGAGGCGTTCCTGGCGGTTCTCGGCGCGGAGGAATGAGCCGCCGCGACCGTGACAGGGGCAACCTGAGCCTCCGGGCCCAGGTGGCCTGGGTGATCGCCGTGCTCTCCAGCCTGCCGAGCCTGCTGCTGGCGGGCCTGGTGGTGCTTCCTGCCTACCAACGCGCCGGCGGCATGGCCAGCGGCGCCGTCGTCACGGCGTTGCTGTGGCTGGTCGGTGTGGCGCTGGTATCTGCGTTCATCGGCTACATGATGTCGCGCCAGCTGCTGGCGCCGCTCTCGAGCGTGCGGCGTGATCTGGAGGCGTTGCCTCGCACCGCGTCGCGGCTGGCGTCGGCGCGGCTCGCCAGCGACGAGCGCGACCCGCCGGAGATCGTCGCCGTGCGCCGGGCGTTCAACCAGCTGCTGGAGGAGATCCAGCGCGAGCAGTCGCGGCGAAACGCCTTCCTGGCGGCGCTCACCCACGATCTGAAGACGCCGCTGGTGGCCATCGGTCACCTGCTGGGCGTGGTGCGCGACGTCGGCGACCTGTCCCGGGAGCAGCGCATCGAGGTGGTGAGCCGGCTCTCGACGGAGAACGAGGCGCTGATCGAGCTGGTCCAGAAGATGGTCGACGCCTACCGCCTCGAGGAAGGGGAGATCCCGCTGGCGCGCGAGCGCGTGCCGCTCGAGGAGATCGTGGCACGCGCCATCGAGCGGCTCCGGCCGGCGGCGGCGGAGCGCGGCGTGGCGGTGCGGGTGCGGGGAGGCGGCGAGGGCTTCGTCGACGGCAAGGAGCTCGAACGTGCGCTATCCAACCTGATGGCCAATGCCATCCGCTACGCGCGGTCGACCCTCGACATGGAGATCTTCCCGGGCATGGTGCGCATCGCCGACGATGGGCCGGGCTTGCCCGCTCCGCTCGAGGAGTTGGCGCAGCCGTTCAAGGGGAAGGCGCTGGAGATCGCCGGCCGGCCCTACACGGCGGGCAGCGGCGGGCTGGGCCTGTTCATCGCGCGGCGCATCCTGGAGGCGCACGGCGGACGCCTGGTGACCGAGGCGACCGGGGCCGGCGGCACGGTGTTGCTGGCCTACGTTGGGGAGGGCGGTTGACCGGTGCGGGTGCTCGTGGCGGACGATCATCCCTTGTTCCGGCTGGGGCTCACGCTCGGGCTGCAGGCCGAGGGCTTCACCGTGGTGGGCGACGTGGAGAACGGGCGCACGGCGGTGGAGCGGTGCGCCGCCGGTGACATCGACATCGCTCTGCTCGACGTGCGCATGCCCGAGCTCGACGGTATCGAGGCGTGTCGGCGCATCGTGGCGCGCCCGGGCGCCCCGACGGTGGTGATCCTGACGACCTTCGACGAGCCCGCCATGATCGCTGCCGCCAGGGAGGCCGGTGCCACCGCCTACCTCTCCAAAGAGACCACGCCCAAGGAGCTGGCACGGCTGTTGCGGCAGATCCTCGGGCAACCGGACCGTGACTGGATGCCCCGGGTGAGGCTCCCAGAGCTCACGCAACGCGAGAGCGAGGTGCTGGTGCTGATGGCCGCGGGGTTGACCACGCCGGCTATCGCCGGCCAGCTGGGGATCAGTCCCGAGACGGCCAAGGATCACCTGCAGAACGTCTATCGCAAGCTCGACGTGCGGGACAGGGTGTCGGCCGTGAGGCGCGCCGAGGAGCTCGGCCTGGTGTAGGCCGACCCCTCGCATGGGGCTGTGAGGCGCGTGCGCGGCAAGGTCGTGTGCCGAGGGCTGCCGGGCTGCTGCCGGACCCGGCCGCTGCAGCTGGAGGCGCCTCGGCTAGCGTGAGCACATGGCTCCGCGTGTCCGCCCCCGCAAACGCCACGTCGCCCCGGGGGGCGCGTGGGGACGGGCCCGTGGTGGGGGCGCTCCAGCTGGCGGCCGGCTCGGCGCCACCGTCGTGGAGCTGGTCGTCGTGCTCGCGGTGCTGGGCCTGGCGGCCGGGGTGGCATGGCGGCTGGCGCGTCCGGCCGGCGCCGTCGAGAGCGCCGCGGGGGGCGCGCGGGCGCTGCTCCTGTGGTCGCGGCTGGAGGCCGTCTGGACGGGGGATCCGGTGGCAGTGGTAGCGGCCTCGGGCGACACTCTGGCGGCGCGAAGCGGTCCCGGTTGCTCGGGGCGCGAGCTGCGACGGCTGGAGCTGCGGCGATACGGCCGTGTGACGCTGTCGGCGCCGACGTGGCGGGGCGTGGTGTGGCTGCCCACGGGCGGCGCCCGCAGCTGCCGCGGCGGGGGCGTCGTCAGCGGGCGTCTGGTCGTGGCCGGCGGGTCTCGGGAGGTCGCCGTGGTGATGTCCAGCCTCGGTCGCGTGCGGATCGAGCGGTTGCCATGAGTGCACGGAGGCGCCGCGCCGCCGGCCTCACGCTGATCGAGGTGCTGCTCGCCATGGCGGTGGTGGCCGTGGCGCTGATCGCCTGGGCACGCCTGGAGGGGAGCATGGCGCGCGTCCGGCGCGACCAGGCGACACGACGCGTGCTGGCGAGCTGGATGCGCAACGAGCTACGCCTGCAACGCAGCGTGCGGGCCGCCACATGCGTGTCGCAGGCTGCTCCCGACGGCTGGAGCTGTTCGGTCGCCCGACGCTGTCTCGACGGCACCGTGCCCTGTGAGCTCGAGAGCGTCACGGTCCGCATCGCGCCGCCGCGCGGCCGCGCCCTCGTCGGCTCGACGGCGGTGTGGTGGCCGCTGGAGCGTGCGCCCGTGGGGCTGGGCCGGTGAGCGGCGGTTGCCCGGCCACGGCGGCGGCGCCGGCTGGCCGCGCCGCGGGGCTCACGCTCGCCGAGGTGCTGGTGGCGCTGGCCCTGGCGGCGGTGGTGGGTCTCGCGGCTGCGCGTCTACTGCAGGCATCGCAGCGGCCGCGGACGACGGCGGGTATCGCTGCCGATCACGCTCAGACGCTCGATGTCGCCTCCGGGCTGCTGTCGGGCACCCTCCGTCGCGCCGGCTACCGGCCCTTCCCGCTGCCCGCCGGCATGACGCTGGGGGCGTCGCCGACGCTGGTGTTGCATCTCGCCGGCGTCGGCCGCAGCGACGAGCTGGCCGTGCGCTACATCGACGATCGCCTCGCCAGCGGTCCGCGGTTGCGGGACGTCAGCTTCACGGTCGGCGTCGATGCCCGGGGCGAGTGGCAGCTCTATCGACGGGCGGGCGCCGGTACGCGCCAGCCACTGGTGCACGGTATCGACGAGTTGCGGCTGGTGGCGTGGTCCGACGCCGCGGGCTTGCACCGTCGCGGCGATCTCGTCGGGGGAGGGCTGCGCCCGTGGGCTCTGGAGTTGCAGTTGGGGACCGACGCTGACACCAGGCGCGTGGTCGTGACGTTGCCGGGGCGCCCCCTCACGCAGGTAGTGACGACACCGTGAGGGCGCAGCCGCCCGCCGCGGCGTGCGCGCCCGGGCGCAGCGGGCCTCCCACCGCGCGGCGGCGGGCGGCGGAGACCGGGGCCGCCCTGGTGCTGGTACTGCTGGTGGCCGCGTGTCTGACCCTGGCAGGCATGGCCGGCGCCTTCCTGCTCACGTTGGACACGCTGGCGGCGCGAAACGCTCAGCAAGCGGCCCTGGCGGAAGGCCGAGCGCAAGGAGCGGTGGCGGCGGGCGCCTGGGCTGCCGCGGCACCGTCGAGCGGCGGTGCCCCGTCGCTGGCGGCGCTGTGGGCACGGCTGGGATGGGACCCCGTGGTCGACGTCGAGCCCGTGACGTCCGGCGGCGTGCGCATCGCGGCCACCGCCGCCGTCGGCCGCGCCTCGGCCCAGGCGGCGCTGACGCTCCGGCTCGACGGGGGAGGGCTCCGCGTGCAGGCACGCGAGTGAGCCCACCGTCCGCGCTCGCGGGCACGCCAGCGGCGGCTTGACGCGCTGCCGGGCGCCTGCAAGGATGCGTCTTGATGGAGACCCGTGCGCTGCTCTGCGCAGCCCTCCTGGCGGCCGATCGACCGGTCGCGTCGGCGGACCTCGAGCGCCTTCTGGGGGTGTCGCCGGACGGCGTGGCCCGCATCGCTGACGATCTCCGCCAGATCCTGCTGGAGGCCGGTCTGGGCCTGGTAGTCGAGGAGGTAGCCGGCGGCTACCGGCTGGTGGTGGCGCCCGAGCTGGTCCCGTGGCTGGCCGAGTTGCTTGCGCCCCAGCCGCTGCCCAGCCTCAGCAACGCGGCGCTGGAGACGCTGGCGCTCGTGGCCTACCACCAGCCTGTGACGCGCGGCGAGCTGGAGACCGCGCGCGGCGCCTCCTGCACCTCGACGCTGGAGACGCTGCAGGAGCGCGAGCTGATCAAGACGGTGGGGCACAAGGAGGTGGTCGGCCGACCCCTGCTCTATGCCACCACCGAGCGCTTCCTGCTCGAGTTCGGGCTGCGGTCCCTTCAGGACCTGCCGCCGCTCGACGGGCGGCCGGACAGCTTCCTTCGCGGCTGAGCCGCGTACCGGAGCGCCGGGCTCGGCTCGGCCGGCTGGCCGCCCGGCGGTGATGCTACCTGCCGCCCAACCCGCTCAGGTGGCCGTGGCGAGATAACCGATAGCCAGGCGGTAGCCCGCAGGTCCGAAGCCGGCCACCACGCCCGCGCAAGCGGCCGCCGTGAGGCTGTGGTGCCGGAAGCGCTCGCGGGCGTGCACGTTCGACAGATGGACCTCCACCACCGGCACCGGGATCGAGGCGATGGCGTCCCGCAAGGCCACCGAGGTGTGAGCAAGCCCCCCGGGGTTGAACACCACGCCGCTGGCGCCGTCCTCGACGGCGCCTTGGAGCCAGTCGATGAGCACGCCCTCGTGGTTGCTCTGGCGGCAGGTGACCTCCACGCCCGCGTCACGGCCGGCATGCCGGCACAGGTCGTCCAGCTCCGCCAGCGTGGTCTGCCCGTACACCTCGGGCTCGCGCCGGCCCAGCAGGTTCAGGTTGGGACCGTTCAGCACCAGGATCATCTCCCGACCTCCTCCTCGAGCAGCTCCCAGGCGCGTTCCTGCTCGCGCCTGTCGACGTCGTCAACGATCACGGGTCGTGCCAGCGCCTCGAGCAGAACGAAGCGCTGGCGACCGCCCCGATTCTTCTTGTCGCGGGCCAGATAGGGCGCGAGGTCGTCGAACGTCACGCGCGGGAGCGGTGCCGGCCGTGCCCAGGCGAGCAGCGCTGCCGTCCGGTCGCTCACGTCGGCCAGCCCTCGCCGCCTGCCGATGATGGCGGCGTAGTGCAGCCCGTATGCCACCGCCTCGCCATGGGGCAGGGTGTGCGCGGTGACGGCCTCGAGGGCGTGCGCCAGCGAGTGGCCCAGGTTGAGGTGCGCGCGCACGCCGGCCTCCCGCTCATCGGCGCTGACCACCCGCGCCTTGACGGCGACCGAGCGCGCGATCATCTCTGCCAGCTCCTCCTCCGGCGCGTCCGGCCCGAAGCCGGCGTCGAATCGGTCGAGCAACGCCGGGTCTGCCAGCATCCCGGTCTTGAAGAGCTCGACGCCGCCCTGGCGGAACGCCCGCGAGGGCAGGCTGCGGAGCGTGCGCACGTCGGAGATCACCGCTCGCGGCTGCCAGAACGCGCCGACGAGATTCTTCCCCTCCGGGAGGTCGATGGCCGTCTTGCCGCCGACGCTGGCATCGACCATGGCCAGCAGGGAGGTGGGGAGCAGGTACCATGCCAGCCCTCGCAGGTAGCTGGCGGCCGCGAACCCCGCCAGGTCACCGACGACGCCGCCGCCCAACGCGACCACCGCGGCGTCGCGGTCGAGCCCGGCCCGGACGAAGCCGCGCAGCAGCCCGAGCCAGCGCTCGTGCGACTTGCTGTCCTCTCCGGGCGGCACATGGAAGCTGGCGACCTCGGCGCCGGCCCCGCGAAGGGCACCGGCGACCTGCGCTTCGTAGAGGTCGGCCACCGTCTGGTCGCTGACCAGCGCCAGGTGCCGCTCGCCAACGCTCTGCGGCACGCTGGCGAGCACGCCGGCGCCGACCGTGACGGTGTACTCCGGCATGACGCGTACCCGGATCAGGTGCGGGGTTGGCTGCTCGACCATGTGGTCAGCCTCTCGACGATCTCGTCCACCACCTCGTGTGACTGACGGTCGTTGCTCGACACTGTGATCGTGGCGACCGCTCGGTACCACTCCTCACGCGCCGCCATCAGCTCGCGGATGCGCTGTTCCGGATCGCCCAGCTCGAGGAGTGGGCGCCGGTTGCGGCGCGTGCGGCGGTAGATGGTCTCGGCGCTGGCCGTGAGCACCACCACCGGCCCGCGTGCCTGCAACAGCTCCCGGTTCTCGGCCCGCGCCACGGTGCCGCCGCCGGTCGACACCACCACCTCGTCCAGGCGCACGCAGCGCCGCACGACCTCGGTCTCGTAGTCGCGGAACACGGCCTCGCCGTAGAGCTCGAAGATATCCGTGATGCGCATGTTGCTCACACGCTCGATCACCCTGTCGGTATCGATGAACGTGAGGCTGAGGCGACGCGATAGCTCCCAGCCGATGCGGCTCTTGCCCGTTCCCATGAACCCCGCCAGGGCCACCCAGGTGACCGGCCGCTCGGGAGGGTGATAGCGCGCGGGCATGGCTCGCCGTCAGAAGCCGGCCGCGTACGCGCGATGCGCCTCGAGCCGCTCGCGCAGCTCGCGCATGGTGTCGCCGCCGAGCTTCTCCAGCAGGGCGTCTGCGAGCGTGAGGGCGCTCATGGCGAGCACCACGATCGACGCCGCGGGAACCGCCGTGTGGTCCGATCGCTCGCGGGACGCATCCGCCGTCTGGTGGCTCACCACGTCGACGGTGGGGAGAGGCCGCATCAGCGTGGCGATGGGCTTCATGGCGGCTCGTACCACGAGCTCCTCGCCGGTGGTGATACCGCCTTCGAGCCCGCCCGAGCGGTTGCTGTCGCGGTAGTACGGCCGCTGGTCGTCGCGGAAGATGGCGTCGTGGACCTGGCTTCCCGGAAGCGCGGACGCCTGCCAGCCGTCGCCGATCTCGACGGCCTTGATGGCGGGGACGCTCATGACCGTCTGGGCCAGCCGGCCGTCGAGCTTGCGGTCCCACTGGACGTGGCTACCCAGGCCCGGGGGAACGTTGCGGAAGCGGGTCTCGACGACGCCGCCGAGAGTGTCTCCGGTCTCCTTCGCCTGGTCGATGCGGTCGATGATGCGCTCTTCCGCCTTGCGGTCGAAGCAGCGCAACGGGCTCTCGTCGAGTGCCGCCAGACGGCTCCAGTCCATGCCGCCGTCGCAGGCGATCCCGGCCAGGCTCACCACCCGGGCGCTGGCGTCGATCCCCAGCTCTGCGAGCAGCTTGAGGGCCACGGAGCCGGCCCCCACGCGACTGGCCGTCTCCCGCGCCGAGGCCCGCTCGAGCACGTCACGTAAGTCCTTGTGACCGTACTTGATCCCGCCTGCCAGGTCGGCGTGGCCGGGCCGCGGCTCGGTGACCGCCCGCTTGCGCGGCTCACCGCCAGGCGCGGGGTCCATCACCTCGCGCCAGTTCTCCCAGTCGCGGTTGGCGATGCGCAGCGCCAGCGGGGCCCCGGTGGTGAGCCCGGCCCGCACGCCGCCGAGGAGGTCGGCATGGTCGCTCTCGATGAGCTGGCGCCGGCCGCGCCCGTAGCCACCCTGGCGGCGTCGCAGCCAGGGGTCGATGTCGGCCTCGGCGGTCAGGGCGAGGCCCGCGGGCAGACCCTCGAGGATGACGCTCAGACAGGGACCGTGCGACTCGCCGGCCGACAGGTACCTCAACATTCCGGTAATGTATCACGCGCCCGCCGTGCCGCTCGTGGACGTCAGAGGCGGCGTCCGCGCCGGCCGCCACGACATCGCCGCCCGGCCTGCAGGGCCGGGCGGCGACGGGATCTCACGCGGAGCTTGGCTCTCAGTCGATGGTCTGTGCGTTCACCACCAGCATCAGGTCGGCGCCCTGGCTCTTGGTCGTGCTGTTGCCCAGCAGATCGCCCAGAACCGGGATGGCCCCGATGATCGGCAGCTTGTTCTTGTTGACCGTGAGGCTGTTCTGCAGGAGCCCGCCGAGAAGGGCCGTCTGGCCGGGCGCCAGCGTCACCGTGGAGGTGACCGAGCGCGTCGAGAGGTTCAGGAAGCTGGGGTCGTTGGTCTTGGAGAGCACGTCCTGCACCTTGGCGGAGATGACCAGGGTGACGCGGCCGTCGTTGGCGATGCGGGGGGTCACGTCGACCTGCACGCCGTAGGGAATGGTGCGCTCGATGTTCTGATTGGAACCGGGGATGCTGATGTAGATCGTCCCGCCGGATTGGATGCTGCCGGTCTCATTGTCGAGCACGGTGACGTTGCTGTCATCCACCAGCCGCGACAGCCCTTGCTTCTCCAACGCGTCCAGCTCGGCGCTGATGTTGAGAGGGGAGACCGTCCCCATGTCGAACACGAACTTGAGCCCGGTGTCGATGATCGACGCCGCGAGATTGCCGAAGGTAGCGCTGTTGAGGTTGAGCCCCAGGTCGTACTCCGTGGAGTTGGTGACCTCCTGGATGCGGACCTGTATGTTCACCTGCTTCTGGGGCACGTCGAGCTTCGGAATGAGCTCGGCCAGGCGGGCCTGGACCGGCGCCGTGGCGGTGACGATGAGGCTGTTGGTGCGCTTGTCGGCCACCACCTTGAAGGCCTGCGTGCTGGTCCCGGCCTGCTGGGCGCCCTGACCCGACTGCCCGCCCTGGCCGCTGGGCTGGGTCACGACGCCGCTCTCCTGCAGCGTCTTGGCAAGGTCCACCGCGTTGGCGTTGGAGAGCTGGTAGGTGCGCTGCTCCAGGGGCTCGGTCTGGGAGACGGTATCGAACTGCTGCAGCAGGTTCTGCACCTTGTCCTGCGTGGCTTGGGTGGCGACGACCACGATGCTCTTGACGCCGGGCAGCGATTGCACGTCGAGGTTGGGAATCGATCGCTGGAGGATCTGCACCACGGTGGCGGGGTCGTTGTTGACCTTGTAGAAGCGCTGCACCGTGTTGGGCGCGGGGGGCGGTGCCGGCGTAGGCGTGGTGGACGCCGGCTTGGGCTGCACGAACTTGGCGATCGTCGAGGCCGGACCGACGACCACCACGTCATTGGGAAGCAGGGCGTAGTCGAGGTCGTTGTCGGTGAGGACGATCTTCCAGACCAGGCGGAAGGGCTTCGGCGATCCGATGTCGTAGGAGATGGTCTTGTCAGGGACGTCGTTGACGATCGCCGTCAGGTTGACGGACTTCGCCAGCGCCGACACGATGGCCCTGAGCGACTCGCCTCCCACGCCGGTGGTGAGCTGGACCGTCTGGTCGAAGCGTGAACCGCTCGGGAGGGGAGCGATCTGGCTCTGGGCCAGCGAGAGCCCCGCCAGGGCAAGGAACGTGAGGAGGATCAGGGTCCGTTTCATGATCACCGCCTGAGATCCAAGGAGAGGCTCTGCGTGGAGTCCTGGTAGCTGAAGACAGCCTCATGACCGCGAAGGTCCGTCAACGTGATCTTGGTCTGGGGAAGGTCCTGCCCGAGCGACACCACGACCGGTTGCGTGTACTGGTCGGACCTGAACACGCCCACGCTGATGGGTCCCAGCACCGTGCCGGTGAAGCGGACGTTGTGGTCGCGGAGGTATCGGCTCAGCGTGGTGGTGCCGGCCTGTATCGGAGGCGTGGTGCTGGCGTTGGCGACCGCGGTCGTGGCCGGCGGTTGCTTGGGCTCGGGCTTGGGCTGGGTCGGGCCGAGCAGGCCCGGCACGCTGGGTGCGGCGCCCAGCACGCCAGGGGCGGTGACGCTGCCGAGGTCGCCGGCGCTGCCGGGGCTGGGCTCACGCAGGGCGGCAACGCTGCCGAGGTCCTTCGGCGCCGACGAGGTGGCTTGCGCCCGGGTGGACGTGAGCACGCTCGGGGTGGCGGGCAGCATGCCGCTCGGCAACGCGCCCGGCAGCCCGTTGGCCTGTGGAGGCGGCGGCGCCACCGGCTGCGGCGTCGGGGCCTCGGCCAGGACCGGCTGCTTCGGCGCGGGCTGGCTCGTGACCTTCTGGGTCGGCGGCGGCGTCGGGGCCTTCGCCACCGGCGCGGCGGCCGGCGGCGGAGCCTGCACCACGATGGGAGAGAACGGGTTGACGGTCATCCGCCGGGCGGAGGCAGCCGTCTGGGTGGAGCCGCCGGCGGACGTGCCGCTGCTGCCGCTGGTCGCGGTGGTGCTGCTCTGGGCGTTCGGCTGTGGCGGCTGCGTCACCAGGAACGGCAGCTCAGCGACCTGCAGATCGTGGGTGGCGACGGCCGGCTTACCCGGTGCCACAAGCGCCGGCTGCGTCCCCTTGGAGGCGGTGGTGGAGGGCGCGGGCGCCTGCTTGGCGGGCGCGCCGCCGCTGGCCACGGATGGCGTCGTGGCCTGCTTGCCGGACGTCCCGGTCGTCTTGGACGTAGCGGGTGCCTTGGTGGCAGCGGGCGCCTTCGTCGCGGGCGCGGTTGCGGTGACGGCCGGCACCGGCGCCGTCTGCTCGCGCGAGAAGAAGTTGACCCAGAAGAAGGCCGCCGCGGCCAGCAACAGGATGCCGATGAGGATGCGGGCCGTGCGGGAGAGCGTCATCGGCTCGCCACCGGTCCCGGGTCCTTGCCCGTATAGACGTAGATGGTGAAGGCGAAGTTGGCACCCAGGTCGGGATTGCTGGATGCGTTGTCCTGCGCGCTGAGCCGCACCTGATGGATCTTGGTGAAGCGCTTGAGGGCCTCGAGCTTGCCGAGGAAGGCCATGGTGTGGACGAAATCGCCGGTCGTCGCGATGTTGAAGCCGATCGGCCGCACGTCCTGCACCGATCCCTGACCCGCTCCCTGCGAGAAGCTCATGACCGACACGCCGCTATCGGAAGCGGAGGTGCGCAGCTGATCGATCAGGTCGGAGATGTCGCTCTGCTTGGGGAGTTGCGCCAGGAAGTCCCGGCGATCCTGCTCGAGCTGGGCGACCGCCGCGCGCAGGTCGGGCAGGTTGGCCTTGGCCCGCTCGCCTCGCTGGATCTGCGTCTGCAACTGGCTGATGTCGTCCTGCAGCGAACTGATGCGGTTCTGCGTCGGCCGGTACATGTACAGGTACCAGAGCAGCACCACCACCAGCGTGAGCACGATGGCCAGGATCGCCACATCGCGTTGCTTCAGGTTGCGGAGGCTGAAGTTACCGAGGTTCATTGCGAACCCCCGGAGGCCGGCGCCAGCGCGCCGACGGTCAGCGAGTAGCTGTAGAGGTCGTTGTTCGCCTGACGGCTGGCGCTCTGGAAGGAGACCCCGTAGGAGCTGGAGTTCTCGAGCGCGCGGATGAACTGCGCCAGCACCTGTGGCGAGGCGACCTCACCGCTCACGTTCATCTCGGCGATCACGCTCTTGCCCTCGTACTTGTTGGGGTTGGTGCGCGGCGGGTTGACGGCGCTCATGGTGAGCGTCTTGAAGTCGACGCTCGGCTGGACGGCGGTGCCCCGGGGAGGGAGGGTTTCCAGCAGCCCGGAGATCTCGCCGGTCCACAGGATGCGGTTCTGGTGGACGGCGTGCTCCACCGCGATGAGCTGGTTGAGGTCGCGCTGGCGCTGGAGCAGCGCCTGCTGCTCCTTGAGGTACGGCTGCAGCAACGCCAGCTCGTCCTGCCGCTGCTGCTTCTCAGCCTGCAGGTTCTGGGCGCTCTGGTAGGCGAACATCTGGAGGACGACCGCGAGGCCGAGCACCAGCAGCGGGAAGACGATCGCGAGCAGCCGCCAGTAGCCCGGCTCACGGACGCGCCTGAGATTCTTGGGAAGCAGGTTGATGTTAATCAATGCCCGCCACCCCCCTCAGCGCGAGACCCAGTGGCACCGCGAACTCGGGACCGACCTTCTGGAGGAACTGCGCATCGAAGCGGCTCTCGTCGAAGTGGATCGTGAGCCAGGGATCGCCGAGCTCCACCCTGAAGCCGAGGGCATCGCCGATGGCCTCGGGGAGCCCGCGGAGCTTGGCGCCGCCGCCGGTGACCACCATGCGGCTGATGTTGGCGTCGCCGGTCTGCACCCGGAAGAACTCCAGGCTCCGCCGGATCTCGGTCGTGAGATCCACGAGGACCGGCCGCAGCGACTCGTAGACGCGGCTGGGGCTGAACTGCTCACGCTTGGCATCGAAGTTCAGCAGCTCCTCCTCGTCCTCGGTGGGGATGGTGGCCGTGCCGTAATCGAGCTTGACATCCTCGGCGCTGTCGAAGTCGAGGCCGAAGGAGCGCTGGATGGCGGCGGTGAAGTCGTCGCCGCTCACCCCGATGTTGCGGTTCATGAGCACGCGCTCGCCGCGGACCAGCGTGATGGTGGTGTTGGAGGCGGCGATCTCCAGCACCACCCCGATCTCGTTCGCCTCTGTGTAGCTGGTGCCGGAGAGGGTGGTCTTGGTGAGGTGTTCGCCGAGGAGCGAGCCCTTGAGGGAGCGCAGCAGGGTGAACGGCTTGACGTCCACCACCAGGGGTTCGAGGCCCGCCTGCTTCAGATACTCCACCTGCTGCGTCACCTGGTCGAGGCGGGCCGCTGCGATCACCACCTCGAGCTGGCCGCCCTCCTCGATGTCCTCGGGGTTGTCCAGCACGTAGTAGTCGAGCACCACCTCGTCGATGGGGAAGGGGATGTAGCGCTCCGCCTCCCACTTGATGGCCTCGTCCAGCTCCTGCATCGTCATCTTGGGGACGTGGATGTTGCGGGTGATGGCCTGCCGGTTGCTCACGGCCACCACCGTGAAGCGCTTGCGGATCCCGGCCTCGTCAAGCAAGGCCTTGAGCTCCTCGGCCAAGCCATGCGCATCGACCACCTGGTCTTCCTGGATCAGGCCGGGCGGCATGGGGCGGACGGCCATCGCGACCAGATTTGGCGGATTGCCTGGTCGCAACTCCACCACCTTCAGCGCGCTGGTGCCAACCTCAAGACCGACCGCCTCGATCCTGGGGCTGAGCATGCGCGCCAGGCGCTCGCGCATTGAGGGCATAGACGTCTCCTCCTCGTAAATCAAGCGGAGTGTATCAGGTACCCTCTCGGCCCCGAGTGAAATTTTCGCAACGAGAGCGGGTTCCTTGCCCGCTGTGGGACGGCGTTCAGCCGGGCTTGGGCAACATGCCCGGAGGCAGCCTGGGCTCCTGCGAGCCGCCCTCGGAGCCCTTGCCCTGCGACTGGGGCTCGTGGGCGCGTGCCGGCTCGGCCGGCACGGGCGCCGGCACCTGCGGCAACGCCTCGCCGCGCAAGAGCATGGCGAACTCGTCGGCGTGGAGCGTCTCACGCTCCAGCAGGACGCCGACCACGCGCTCGAGCTCGGTTCGGTGGGCGTTGATCATCTCGCTGACGCGCCGGTACTGCTCGTCGAGGATGCCCTTCACCTCGCCGTCGATGACGCGTGCGGTGTCCTCGCTGTAGCTGCGCGCACCCTCGTTGTCGCCCAGGTAGGACTCCGCCGTGCTGGAGAGCGACACGTGCCCCACGAGGCTGCTCATGCCCCAGCGGGTGACCATGCGGCGAGCGATCTGGGTGGCCTGCTCGAAGTCGTTCTGCGCGCCCGTGGTCACGTCCTCGAAGACCAGTTGCTCCGTGGCCCGACCCGCGAGCGCCACCGCCACCCGGTCGAGGAGCATGTTGCGGCTGGCGGACATGCGGTCCTCCTCGGGGAACTGCATGACGTAGCCCATGGCCCTGCCGCGCGGCACGATGGTGATCTTGTGGACCGGGTCGGCATGCTCCAGCAGGTACGCCGCCAGCGCGTGTCCCGCCTCGTGGAAGGCGGTGACGCGCTTCTCTCGCTCGTTGATGACGCGGCTGCGTCGCTCGGGGCCCATGACAACCCGATCCGCGGCCTCGTCGATATCGCTCATGCCGATCTCGCGCCGGTCGTTGCGGGCGGCGACGAGCGCCGCCTCGTTGAGGAGATTCTCCAGGTCCGCGCCCACGAAGCCGGGCGTGCGGACCGCTACCCGGTGCAGATCGACCTCCCGCGCCAACGGCTTGCCGCGTGCGTGGATGCCCAGGATGGCCTCGCGGCCGCGAACGTCGGGCGCGTCGACGACCACTTGCCGGTCGAAGCGCCCCGGCCGCAGCAAGGCCGGATCGAGCACGTCGGGGCGATTGGTGGCCGCCATCATGATGATGTCGTGCTGTGTCTCGAAGCCATCCATCTCCACCAGCAGCGCGTTCAGGGTCTGCTCGCGCTCGTCGTTGCCGCCGTTCACCGACAGCCCGCGCCGCCTCCCGACGGCGTCGATCTCGTCGATGAAGACGATGCAGGGCGCGTTCTTCTTGGCGGTCTCGAAGAGGTCGCGGACGCGGGCGGCACCCACCCCGACGAACATCTCCACGAAGTCCGAGCCGCTGATCGAGAAGAACGGCACCTTCGCCTCGCCGGCCACCGCCTTGGCGAGGTGCGTCTTGCCCGAGCCCGGCGGGCCAACCATCAGCACACCGTGCGGGATACGCGCTCCCAGGGCATGGAACTTCGCCGGATTTCGCAAGAACTCGACCACCTCGGTGAGGTCGTTCTTTGCCTCCTCGACGCCGGCCACATCACGGAACAGGACGTTGGTGTTCTCCTCGCTGACCAGCCTGGCACGGCTCTTGCCGAAGGACATGGCGCCGTCCCCGCCCCCGCGAGCGCCGCGCATGAGGTAGAGCAGCAGTCCGACCATCAGCAGGACCGGCAGCGCGTAGAACAGCACGTTGCCCCAGTTGGTGCCGGGCGGGACCGCCTCCACATCGACGCCGTGGCTGCTGAAGCGGCTGAGGTCGGAAGGCGGAGACGATAGGTAGGTGACGTAGCTGGCGCCGCTCTTGGGCGTCACCTGGAGCTCGGTGTTGTGGATGCGGATGCTCCGGATCTGACCGCCGTCGAGCTGCTGTTGGAAGGCAGAGTAGCTCTTGACCTCGGTGTGACCACGGTTGGCGGACTGCGTGGCGATGAACACCACCAACGCGATCACCCCGACGGCAACCAGGAAGCCCCGGAGTGGGAATCGCCCCATGCCTGAGTCTACCTCCGGCGGCATGAGGGACACGTAGGGGATTACGCCGCCGCGCCTTCATCGACACGTCGCGAGCACCGGGGTCCGCAGCGCGCCCGGCGCCGCGGCGGCGCACGCGCTGTCAGCCGGTGCTGCGGGCCAGGTCGTTGAAGCGCACGTGAGCGTTGTGGAACTGCAGCTCGAGGGTGCCGGTGGGGCCGTTGCGCTGCTTGCCGATGATCACCTCGGCGATGCCGTGCTTCTCCGACTGTGGATCGTAGTACTCGTCGCGGTAGATGAACACGACGAGATCCGCGTCCTGCTCGATCGCGCCCGACTCCCTCAGGTCGGACAGCATCGGCCGCTTGTTCGGCCGCCCCTCGACGGCACGCGACAGCTGCGACAACACCAGGATCGGGATGTCCAGCTCGCGCGCCAGGGCCTTGAGTCCGCGAGAGATGGCGGAGATCTCCTGCTGCCGGTTCTCGCTGGCGCTGCGGGCGCCGGCGGACATGAGCTGCAGGTAGTCCACGATCAGCAGGCCCAGGTCGTGCTCGGCCGTGAGGCGCCGCGCCCGCGAGCGCAGCTCCATGACGGTCAGGTCGGGATTGTCATCGATGAAGATGCCGGCCTCGGACATGCGCCCGGCGGTGTCGGCGAGGCGCTGGAAGTCGCGGTCGGACAGCTGTCCGTTGCGCACGCGGCTCATGTCCACGCGCGCTTCCGAGCAGAGCATCCGCGTGACCAGCTGGACCGCCGACATCTCCAGCGAGAAGATGCCGACGGCTACCTCCTCTCGCAGGGCCGCGTTGAGGCCGATGCTGAGCGCCAGCGCCGTCTTGCCCATGGAGGGCCTGGCGGCCAGGACGTTGAGCGTCGAGGGCTGCAGGCCAGCGGACATCACGTCGAGCTCTTTGAAGCCGGTGCGGAGCCCCGACACCGGGTCGGGGTTGGCGAAGAGCTCGTTGATATGCGCGAACGTCTCGGTGACGAGCGAGGTCATCCCCTCGAAGTGCGTGCGCCGCTTCTTCGTCGCCAGGTCGAAGATCTGCTGCTCGGCCGTGTCGAGCACCTCGTCGAGCGGCCCGGCCTGGTCGTAGGCGAGCTGCATGATGCGCCCGCTGGCTCCGATCAGGTCCCGGAGGGTGGCCTTCTCCAGAACGATGCGGGCGTAGCTGTCGGCGTAGGCCGCGGTGGGCACGCTGTCTGCCAGACCGATGAGGTAGGGGACGCTGCCGACGCTTTCGAGCTCGCCCGACTGGCGCAGGTCCTCGGTGAGGGTCACGAGGTCCATGGGATCGCCGCGCTTGAACAGGCGCTCGATCGCCCGGAAGATCTTGCGATGCGCCTCCTTGTAGAAGTGGTCGGCGACGAGCATCCCCTCGAGCGAGGCGTAGGTCTCGTTGTCCAGCAGGATGCTTCCCAGGACGCTCTGCTCGGCTTCGATGCTGTGGGGTGGGGTCCGGCTCTCCACGCCCGCCATTGTACGGTGCGGCGCGTGGCAGCCGGGCCCGGGTCGGGCGCGTTGCCGGCCGGCCCCTTCCGTCCGTGCTCGCGCGCGACGCCAGCGACGAGCGCGGCGTCCGGCATCGGCCTAGAATGGGCAGCGCATGAGCGGCTTGGCCACCCTGGTTGCCTCGCTGGTGGCGGCGTGGCTCATCGGCTCGCTGCCCCTGGGGTCGTGGCTGGTGCGCTGGGCGTCCGGCGCCGACCCGGGTGAGGTGAACCCGCACCTCATCGGGGTCGAGAACGTCTACCGCATGGTGGGCCCAGCCGTCGCCATGGCGGCCTTCCTGTTGGACATCGTCAAGGGCGCGGCGGCGGTCGCCGCGCTGCCGTTCGCACCGCTCGCCGCCGTTGGGGTGGTGCTCGGTCACCTCTACCCGGTGCCGTGGCCGGGGCGCTGGCGCCCGCCACGCGGGCGCGGCAACGGGGTGATCCTGGGCGCGATTGGGGGCCTGGTGGCGGCGGGCGCCCTGCCGTGGGCCGTTCTGGCGGTGCCGGTGTGGGTCTACGCCGCCATCCTCGGCGCCCGCCGCTACGTGGCGCTGGCGTCCGTGTCGGCCCTGGCGGCGCTGGCGGCCGCGGCCGCGGTGGCGTGGCTGTGGGGGCCGGTGGGGCTGGTGACGGTCGCCGTCGTGCTGGCCCTGTCGGCCGCGGCGGCATGGCGCCACAAGGCCGCCCTGGCGCGCGTGCAGGACGGTACCGAGCCGCGACTGGGGGCACCGCCTGCCGTTCGCGGCCTGGACCGCGAGGCGCTGCTCTGTGCCTTCCTGCTCCACCCCATGACCATCGACGACCTGTGGCAGCCGCCGAGCCAGCGCTGGCTGCGGCACCTGGCCGCCCGCGGTCTGCTGTCCGAGGCGTGGCTGCGCCGGGTGATGCTGCACATGCGGCCGCAGAGTCAGGGCGTCATCGAGGGCATCCGACTGCCGGACGGCCGGCGCCTGCGCGTGCTGCTGATCGGCGGCCCCATGCTCCCCGACCAGTTCGCGGAGCATCCGGAGGTGGCGTTGCGCATGGCCACCCAGGGCGCTCGGCTGGCATACGAGCTGGGGGCGGAGGCGGTCGGACTGGGTGCGTTCTGGTCGACGGTGGGCGACAAGGGGGCCGAGGTGCAGCGTGCCGTTCCGGAGATCGCCGTGACGAACGGGGGCGCCTACACGGCAGCCAGCGTGCGCGCGGCCGTGCCCGGCCTGCTGGCTCGCTTCGCTCGCGAGGGCGGCTCGCTGCGCCAGGCGAGCGCGGCCGTGGTAGGCGCCAACGGCGTGGTGGCGTTCGGTGTCGCGCGCATGCTCGCCCCCGAGGTCGGCGAGGTCGTGCTGGTGGGGCGCGACGCCGAACGGCTGGGGCGCAGCGCGCGCACCCTTCAGCGCAAGTTCCCGGCCACCAGGGTGGTCGCAACCACCGACCTGGCGGCCGTGGCGGGTGCCGATCTGGTGTTCACCGCCACCTCCGACCCGGCGCCCGTGCTCTACCCCCAGCACATCCGACCCGGGGCCTGGGTCTTCGACCTCGGGCGGCCCGCCGACGTCCACCCCAGCGTCCGCCAGGTGCCGGGGGTCCAGCTGGTGCCCGGAGGCGTGGTGCGGCCGCCGGGCGCGATGCGCTCGGAGATCGACATGCGCTTCGGCGAAGGCTTCGTCC
>Ga0307440_1000212_pt1 | contig 27343 bp, 30 predicted proteins | sample SalMarWE160410MG_FD_202150 | JGI IMG/M metagenome (GOLD analysis project Ga0307440, IMG submission 202150) | Salt marsh sediment microbial communities from the Plum Island Ecosystem LTER, Massachusetts, United States - WE1604-10 | ecosystem: Environmental > Aquatic > Marine > Intertidal zone >...
GAATACGGGGTCACCTGCACCCTCAGAGGGCAGCGGAGGCTGAGTCCCGATGAAGCCGCCCGATATCTGTTCCGCAGGGTGGTGAGCTGGGGCAGATCCTCGAATGTCTTTCTGGAGAACGGCGCCCGGCTGTACCTCGACGTCGGGAGTCATCCCGAGTACGCAACACCCGAGTGCGACACCATCGGTGACCTGGTTGCAGCGGACAAGGCGGGTGAGCGGGTGCTGCACGAGCTCGTCGGCGAAGCTCAAACACGGCTCGGAGAAGAAGGGATCTCCGGCGAGATCTTCCTGTTCAAGAACAACACCGACTCGGCAGGCAACTCCTACGGCTGTCATGAGAACTACCTCGTGAAACGGGAAGCGAACTTCGCAGCGACGATCGATGCACTCCTTCCGTTTCTGGTGACACGACAGATCTACTCAGGGGCTGGGAAGTTGCTGCGTACGGCGCGTGGGGTTCGCTTCACGATCTCACAGCGTGCCGAGCACGTCTGGGAAGGCGTGTCGTCGGCGACGACGCGCAGCCGGCCGATCGTCAACACGCGAGACGAACCCCACGCCGATGCAGCCCTGTTTCGGCGACTGCACGTGATCGCAGGCGACTCGAACATGTCAGAGCTGGTCACCTACGTGAAGGTCGGTGTCGTGGGTGCGCTGCTCCAGATGCTCGAAGACGGCAAGACGTTCAGAGCGCTGGATCTCGAAAATCCGATCAGGGCGATCAGAGAGATCAGCGCCGACCCAACGTGTAGACGGCGGGTTCGGCTGGCCAACGGCCGTGAGCTGTCTGCACTCGACATCCAGTGGGAGTATCTCGACGAGGCATCCCGCTACGGCAGACTCCATGGGTTCCCCCCGTCGATCGAAACGGCGATCCGCTACTGGGAGCAGATGCTGGTCGGCATCGAGCAGGATCCGATGTCGCTCGGCGATCAACTCGACTGGGTGGCGAAGTGGCAGCTGATCGAGGCATACCGAAGCCGTCACGAGCTCTCACTGTCGGATCCGAAGCTTGCGATGATGGACCTCGCGTACCACGACATCGACCCCGGTCGTGGTCTCTATCACCTCTTGGCGCGCACCGGGCGCATGCGTCGAGCAGTCGCCGACGAGGCTATCGAACGAGCCCGGCTGGAACCTCCGGCGACCACTCGGGCCAGATTGCGCGGGACTTTCATCAAGGCTGCGAAGGCCGCCGGTCGTGACTTCACCGTCGACTGGGTGCACTTGAAGCTCAACGACCAGGCGAAACGGACCATCCTCTGCAAGGACCCGTTCGTGCACACCGACCGACGAGTAGAGAGGCTGATCGAGGGCCTCTGACAGGGTGCTTCAAAGGGGGTCGGCGTACTCCTACAGTTGCCTAGGCATGCGACGCGTCATCGAACGGCTCCTCAATCTGCTCGCCTTCTTGCTCACCGCGGAGCGACCCGTGACCGCTGAGGAGATTCGCATGACGGTCGCCGGGTATGCAAAGGAATCCGACGAGGCGTTCCACAGGATGTTCGAGCGTGACAAGGCGCTCCTTCGGCGGATGGGTATACCGCTCGAGCTCAAGGCGACCGATGCCTGGGAGGTCGAGTATGGCTACGCACTGCATCCAGACGAGTATCAGCTACCGGATCCCGATCTCAACGACGAGGAACGGGCGGCGTTGTGGCTTGCAGCCCAGGTTGTGCGACTCGGTGGACAACCAGCCGGACCGGACGCACTGCTCAAGCTGGGAGGTCTGATGGCCGGGGGAGGTGAGCCGCTCGCCGCAGATCTCGGATTGGAAACAGGCGATCTGGAGACCGCATTCCACGCTGCGACCGAACGGAGAAAGCTGTCGTTCGACTATCACGGCCGCACGCGGACCGTGGAACCCATGGGCATCCTTCACCAGCGGGGACACTGGTACCTGGTTGCCTTCGAGGGGGGTGTACAGCGATCCTTCAGGATCGACAAGGCCACGCGACTCATCCTGGGAGCGGAAGCTGGAGCGTTCACTCGGCCAAGGGAATTCCGTCTCCGCGACGCGGTGCCCGTCGACCCGTGGGCCATCGGGGAGGCGGACGTCGTAGCCAAGGTGGTATTCGATCCCGACGCAGCGTGGTGGGCCAGGCGGCAACTCACCGGTGAGGTCGTCGAACTCGATGATGGCTCTCTCGAGGCAAGTGTCATCGTCGCCAACCCCGATGCGTTCATCGGGTGGCTGTTGAGCTTCGAGGACAAGGCCGAGATCATCGAACCCCCAGAACTCAGGGCGGCGCTCATCGAACGGGTGCGGCAGTGAGTAGGACGGCACAGCGCCTCACACGGATCCTCTCGATGGTCCCATGGGTGATCGCTCATCCGGGAGCGACCGTCACGGAGGTGTGCGAACGATTCGGCTACACGAGAGACGAGCTGATCGCGGACCTCAACCTGGTGTTCGTCTGCGGACTGCCGGGGTATGGACCCGGAGATCTGATGGTCGCATATGTCGAGGACGACGAGGTCGTCATCGACATGGCCGACTACTTCTCACGCGCATTGCGTCTGAGCATGTCGGAAGCGCTTGCTCTGCTGGCCGCGGCAGAGACCCTCATGGCGACCAACCAGGCGCCTCCCGCACTCCGGAGCGCTGTGGAGAAGCTCACACGGGTGCTCGGCATCGAGGCGGACGAGACCATCGCAATCGAGATGGACAGCGAGAGCGCGAGTGTCACCACTCTGCGCTCTGCGGCCGCCGAGGGCCGAGTCGTCGATCTCACCTACACGTCACTCGGCAAAGGAGAGACCACCAGGAGACTGATCGAGCCTTGGTCGGTATTCACAACGTTGGGCAACTGGTATGTGTCCGCCTACTGCAGGACCGCACAGGCAGAGCGGGTGTTTCGCATAGATCGGATCCGTTCCGTGGGGGCGACGGGGGAGCGCTTCACCCCCAACCCAGACCCTCCTGCGCCCGTCGTTCGATACACGCCGTCCGAGGACGATGTGCACGCGACGATTCGCCTCGAACCGCGCGCCGCCTGGGTTGCCGACTACTACCCGGTGGACGTGATACACGCCGATCCTCTCACGATTCGCTTCTCGACGTCGGATCCCGGTGTCGCCGCCAGGCTGCTGGTCCGGCTGGGTGGTGACGCCGTGCTGCTGGAGGGTCCCGAAGTCGCCGATGCGACCGTCTCACTGCGACGCCGCATCCTCACTAGATACGTGTGACCATTTCGTATTAGTCACTACAGGGCGCCGCCGAGGGGGCCGATACACGAGTCATGAACGGTGAGCGGAGCGCCGAATGACCACTATCAAGACAACGTGTCAACACTGCGGTGACATAGAACTGCACCCCGACGATCTCGCACTAGAGCTGGATCCGACGGGGGATGAGGGCAGCTATCTGTTCGTGTGCCCCGGATGTGGTGACCTGCAGCGTCGCCCGGCAAACAACCGGGTTGTGAACGTTCTGCTCGCAACCGGCGTCAGCTACGACGTGGTCGTGCCGGAACCCGGACCGATCACCAACGAGGAGATCGCCCGGTTCGTCGAGGCTCTCGACCGTGAAGAGGAGTTCTGGAGGATGCTCGCCTAGTAACGCTCGGGCGATCCCATCCCTAACATGAGAGCCTTGTGCTCTTCGATGTCAGCCCTTCCGAACTGATCGTGATCCTTCTCGTAGCTTTGATCGTGTTCGGGCCGAAACGGCTTCCCGAAATGGCCAAGAAACTCTCGTCGATCGTGCGCGATATCCAGGGCGCTGCCGGAGAGCTGCAACGAGGACTCGAGACGGAAGTCCGGGAGCTGACCGATCCCATCAGAGACGCTACGAAACCACTTCGAGAACTCACGGCCCAACCGGACCCAGACTCCCAGGAACACCCCACTCCCAAGGACACACGTCCCGAAGATGAGTGAGGACACGCCGCGTTCGGTCGTCGAGCATCTCGAGGAGCTTCGGTGGAGGCTCGTGAAAAGCGCAATCGCGATCGTGATCGGCGCGGTCGTCGCATTCGTCTTTCGTGAGTGGATCTTCGATGTCCTCGCCCGGCCATATCGCCTCGCACTCCCCGGACAGGACCTGAACCAGTTCGAGGTGACGGAAGGCTTCTCGGTCGCGATGAGGCTGTCGATGTTTGGGGGTCTTTTCCTCGCAAGCCCCGTGCTCTTCTACCAGGTGTGGGCCTTCATCAACCCTGCTCTCACCAAACGGGAACGTAAGTGGACCGTTCCTATCGTCGCCGCGCTGGTCGTGCTGTTCTCTGCCGGTGTCTTGTTCGGCTACTACATCCTCCCGAGAGGGTTGGTGTTCCTCCTCGGGATCCAGCCTGGACTCAACGCGGTGATCGGCGCGTCGGACTACTTCGGTCTCGCATTGCGTTTCCTGCTGGTGTTCGGCATCGCTTTCGAGTTCCCGGTGTTCATCTTTGCTGCGGCCGCTGTCGGCCTCGTGTCATCTGAGAAACTCGGTCAGGGTCGACGGTGGGCCGTCTTGATCATCGTCGTCGTCGGGGCCGTCGTGACCCCGACAGGGGACCCCTTGACGCTCACTGCTCTCTCGGTTCCGCTCTATCTGCTGTATGAGGCGACCATCTGGGTCGTCAAGTTCACCCTCCACAAATGACCAGGTTCGAGCCGGATCCTTTTCAACGAGAAGCGGTTGACGCTATTGCATCGGGCGAGTCGGTCGTGGTGAGCGCCCCGACAGGTTCGGGCAAGACCCTCGTTGCCGAGTTCGCGATCGATGGAGCGCTCGGACGCGGCAGGAAGGCGTTCTACACCACACCACTGAAAGCGCTCTCCAACCAGAAGTTCAACGATTTCGGTCGACTCTACCCGGATGTGGGGTTGCTCACGGGAGACAACACGATCAACGGCGAGGCACCGCTCGTCGTGATGACGACCGAGGTGCTGAGGAACATGATCTATGCGAACTCGCCCGCATTGGACAGCCTGGAGGTCGTGGTCCTCGACGAGGTGCACTACCTTCAGGATCCGTCCAGGGGAGCAGTGTGGGAGGAGATAATCGTCCACGCGCCGGCAGGCGTACAACTGGTCTGCCTCTCTGCAACCGTGTCCAATGCAGACGAGTTCGCTGCGTGGGTGCGGAGTCGGAGGGGTCCCACGAGCCTCATCCAGGAGGATCGGCGACCAGTGCCTCTTGTGAACCTGTACGCCCTGAAGGACCGCTGGGACGATGCGGTGATACTCGAGCGCATGTTCGCCGACCAGAAGGTCAACCACACCATCGAGTCTCGAGTCACCGGCAGGAAGGCGAGACGCTATGCGACGCCGAGGCGCAACGAGACCGTGGCGGCATTGGCGGCGAGGGACATGCTGCCCGCCATCTATTTCATCTTTTCGAGAGCGGGCTGCGACGACGCCTCCCGCAGGCTTGTCGAGGCAGGAGCGCGTTTCACGAATCTTATGGAGATCGAAGAGATACGATCCGTCGCCGAGCGTCAGACGGCCCACCTCGACTCTCGAGACCTGGTGGCGCTCGACTACGACGAGTGGCTGCACGGCCTCGAGGCGGGGATCGCGCCACATCACGCAGGCATGGTTCCTGCATTCAAGGAGACGGTCGAGGAGCTGTTTGCTCGGGGTCTCGTGAAGGTGGTGTTTGCGACCGAGACGTTGTCGCTTGGGATCAACATGCCCGCCCGGACGGTCGTCCTCGAGAACCTGAGCAGATTCACCGGAGAGACCCACGAGTTCCTCCGTCCTGGTGACTACACCCAGTTGACCGGACGCGCCGGGCGGAGGGGGATCGATGAGGTCGGATACGGTGTGGTGCTGCATTCCCGGTACGTGCCTTTCGTGAGAGTCACGGAACTCGCTCGCGCGGGATCGCACGCGCTCGCGTCGAGCTTCCGGCCCTCCTACAACATGGCTGTGAATCTCATCGCGAACTACCCGCGTGATCGGGCAGAGCGCCTCCTTGGAGCGTCCTTCGGACAGTTCCTCGCGTCGAAAGGAATCGCGTCAAGACGGCGGTTGCTGAAACGTCAAGAGCTGCAACTCGAGGAGCTCCGCACAAGGGCGACGTGTGAGCGGGGCGATGTCGGCGACTATGTCCGACAGATGCAGCACTCAGGGTCATACGACGTGGGTGACATCCTCGAGACCACCGAGGGTCGTGGCATCGTCGTGAAACGCCGGCACGGAAAACGAGTCGAACTGGTGATGATGACGGAGGATGGACGACTGTTGACGTTGGACCCTCGCATCTATCGCGACGCGCAGAAGGTTGGATGGATGGCCGTCGATGATGCCCGCAGGGTGACCGTCGATGCCGCGTACAGGAAGCACCTGGCTCGACGGATCGTCGATGGGATGACTCGGCATCCGGTCGCTTCGTGCCCCGATCGCGAGGCACACGCCGCTGCCCACAGGCGCTTGACGAGGCTTCAGCGTCGGGTCGATCGCCTCCACGCTGAACTCGAGAGGACGAGCGGCAGCCTCATCGACGAACTGGATCGAATCCTCGCGTTGTTGGAAGCGTTGGGCTACGTGGAGGGATGGTCGCTGACCGAGCAGGGGGAACGACTCAGATCGATCTACTCGGACACGGATGTGTTGCTCTGCGAAGCGATTCGAAACAGACTGCTGGACGATCTCGAACCGGCCGAGATGGCGTCGCTGATCTCGATGACCGTGTACGAGGCCCGCCGGGCCGAAACCATCACACAGGAGTGGCCCACACCAGGCCTCGCAGAGCGAGGCGTGCAGGTGGAATCGTTGTGGGAAGGGCTCGTCGACCGGGAGCAGTCCCTGCGTCTGCCTCGAACACGTCCTCCGGAGAGGGGCTTCATGGATGCCGCGTACCGTTGGGCATCGGGCGCCGACCTCGACGAGCTGCCCGACGTTGCCGGTGCGGGCGACTTCGTACGAACCTCTCGCCAGTTGCTCGATGTGATGCGCCAGGTACGGGACGCAATTCCTCGGCTCAGGAGCCCGATGGTCGAAGCGATCAGGGCAATGGATCGCGGCGTCGTGGCGGCTCCGAGGCATGAACATGAGTGAGTGGCTCGTCCTCGTCAACCCGCTCGCCGGGAAGGGTCGGCATGCCGACCAGCGGACTCGGGGGGCCTTGGCAGCGTACGGGATCGGCGCCGACGTCGTTGTGCCCACGACACCGACAGCCATGCGGATAGCGGTGGACGCCGGCGTCGAGGAGGGGCGGACGCGCTTTGTGGCTGTCGGCGGCGACGGGACTGCGAACCTGGTGGCGGACCAACTCCTCTCACACCCTTGGTCGACACCACCAGTACTCGGGCTACTCCCCGGAGGATCTGGCTCGGACCTCGCCAGGTCGTTTGAGATCCCCCAGCGCATCGAGGACGCCGTGGCAACGCTGCGCGGGGATGCCATTGCCATCGTGGACGTGGGGGTTCTGGAAGGACGGTGGGGATCGAGAAGGTTCGTGAACTGCGCGGAGTCAGGCCTCACGGCGGCCGTACTGCACCGATCGATGCGTCTACCGCGATGGCTGGGATCTGTGAAGTACCACCTTGCCCTCGGGCTCGTGTACCCGAGGGTGCAGCTCGCCACGATGACGGTTCGCGCTGGTGGGAACGAATTCCGAGGGAGCTCGCTCCTCGCAGTGTTCGCGAATGGCCGCTACTTCGCCGGTGGATGGAAGATCGCCCCTGAGGCATCGGTGTCGGACGGATTGTTCGACATCCAGGTGTTCGAGGCAACGAAACGAGACATCCCGCGCTTGTGGTGGCTCGCAAAGTCGGGCGCCCATGTTGACGAACCCAACATCCATCACTTCACAGCCGAGACCTTCACGCTGGAGGTTGCGGATGGTTGGCCGATTGAGGCCGACGGTGAATACTTCGGGGAGGGATCGATACGAGGCAGCATTATTCGATCTGCGCTCTCCATCAAGATTCTCGACCCGTAGAACGCTCTCTCGAACGTTTCACCACACTTCGACAGGAGTGGGTATACTCTCGCCGCCCCTCCGGCTGAGGGGCAGGGTGATTCCGGAGACAGGGAAGTCGAGATGAATCGCGACACCTTCGACGACGTGGACGACGAGCTCGAATACGAGGAAGTTGACGCGCCGGACGACCTCGAGGAGTTGGACGAAGAGGACGCCGGCGACATCGACGAGTTCGAGGATGCAGACGAGGTCGACGACGATGAAGATGGCCTCGACCTGGACGACCTGGGTCTCGATCTCGCAGAAGGCTTCGGCGACGCGAGCTCCAGCAGCGCCGACGTCGAGGAGGACGAGGTCGAAGACGGGGGCGACGATGAGGACGAGGACGAAGTAGCCGCCGAAGAGAACGAAGAAGCCCTGGAAGAACTCGAGGCCGAAGAACTCGAACTCCTCGACGACGAGGTAGCGGAGACGCTCCTCCTCGACGAAGCAGCGGAACTTCGAGCCATCCGAAGAGCTGAGCTCACTCTCGATGCGGACGCCGAGAGCATCCGAGGAGACGAATTCGTGTGTCAGTCCTGCTTCCTGGTCAAACGCACCAGCCAGCTCGCCAACAAGCGGAAGCTAATCTGCAAGGACTGTGCCGACTGATCCCTCGTCTGTCGCCGTTGTCATACCCACGTACAACGAGCGAGAGAATCTCTCATCCATCGTCAACTCGGTGACCCGGTTTGGGTATCGCGTACTGGTGGTCGACGACAACTCTCCCGACGGAACCGGTGACCTGGCCGACGGGCTGGCGCACGAGAGTGAACTGGTGCGTGTCCTCCACAGGACTTCGAAACAGGGTCTCGGACCCGCCTATGCAGACGGATTCCGCCAGGCCATTGGCGCCGGTGCGGAGATCCTGTGCGAGATGGATGCCGACTTCTCGCACGATCCCGCCACTCTTCCCAGACTCGTCGCTGCAGTCGAACGGGGAGCGGACCTCGCGATCGGGAGCAGATACGTCGAGGGAGGTGGCGTACCCGACTGGCCATTTCACCGGCGGATGCTCTCGAAGGGCGGAAACACGTACGCGAAGCTGATGCTTCAACTGCCGGTGAACGACGCAACTGGGGGATTCAGGGCGTTCCGGAAGGAAGCGCTCACCCGTCTGCATCCAGAGACGTGCCTCGCGTCCGGCTATGCGTTCCAAGTCGAGATGACCTGGCGAGCCGTACGGGAAGGCATGCGAATAGAGGAGGTTCCCATCACGTTCCGAGACCGAACGGCTGGGAAGTCGAAGATGGGGCTTCCTATCGTGCTCGAAGCGATGTGGCTGGTCACCAAATGGGGTGTGACACGAAGGGATCGACGGTGACGGGCCCATCGTCGAGGTTCGCCATTTCAGATGATGTCGACGATCTGATTCGCCTCTACCGACTGCTCGACGAGGAGATGGCGGCGCTCCGGCCCGGCTGGTCGGTGACGGACGGGCTCCCCGAGCCCATCGAGCGTACGCTTGACTCGAGGCTCGGTGGCTGCGTCGTCGGCCTCTTCGACGGCGTGCCGGTCGGATTCCTCGTGGCTGACCTGACACCACCCATCTGCGAGATCGAGATCATGTACACACACCCGGAAGCTCGAGGAGTGGGTGTGGGCGAGGCGATGATGAGCCTACTGAAATCAGAAGCGAAAACACGAGGCATTGGTTCATTCGATGTATCGGTGCTACCCGGACATCGTGCGGCGAAGAACTTCTTCGAAGGGGAGGGCTTCAAGGCGCGGCTGATCATCATGCACCACGATGAGTGACCGCCGCCCGGTCCCAGGCGTGGGTGCCGTCGTCATTCGAGACGGATCCTTGCTGCTGATCCGGCGGGGCAGGGGAGCGAACCAGGGATTGTGGGCGGTGCCGGGAGGCAAGGTCGAGTACGGTGAGACCCTGCGAGACGCCGTCTCGCGTGAGACGCTCGAGGAGACGGGTTATGTCGTCTCGGTCGGCGACATCGCATGGGCCGGCGACGCGATTGGGCCCGGTGATCCTCCGGAGTGGCACTACACCTTGATCGACTTCTACGCGACCGTGGTGGGCGGTGAGCTTGCGGTCGGCGACGATGCGGCCGCCGTCGAGTGGGTGCCGTTGGAGGCCGTACTGCTACGTCCGGTCACACCCACGATGGTGGACCTCATGCAGGTGCTTGATCAGAGAAGGATCTGAAGATCAACCCGGCGAGCGGCTTTGGCATGAACAGGGTCGTCTTGCGGGGAAAGCGCACGTTGTCATCAGCGGCCTCGGAGACGGCCTCATCAGGGACGGGTGCCATCAACATGACAGCGCCCTCTGCGTGGTCCGAGAGGCGACGAAGGAGTCGATCAGGATCTCCGTGGAACTCCGCTTCGCTCTCGTGCACGCCGAGGGTCGGGTAGAGCAGCTCGCGGGCGACCGCAGTACTCGCGAGCTGCCACGGACGGGGAAGCTGCTGAAGCGCCTCCGGTCGGGGGATCAGGTGCCACGAACCGGACTCGAGCACCACCGTGATCGTCCCGGGTTCGGTCGGGACGACCGCCGGTCCCTGGCGAACATCGAAGCGGCCTTCGGGCGAGGTCCAGGAGAGAACAGGGAAGAATCGGTGGATCGGCCTGATGTCTAGACCGCTTCCTTCGGCGGGCGCGACGAAGGCCATGATCGAGTCCCAGGGTCCTGGGACTCCTCGCGATGCACGGAACTCGAGAGCAGCGGAGTAGCGGTGGTGTCCGTCGGCGATCGCCAGAGGGTGTGCGTCGATGGCCGGACCGACGTTCGGATCGTACAGGTCGTACACGGCATGGCGTACGCCCTCACGTTCAACAACCCATCGAGGCGGTCCGGTCGGCTCCAACAAGCGGGCAAGCGCGCGAGAGGGTGACAATGCAATGATGAGGTCGAGGTTGGCTTGGGTCGCTTCGAGGAGCTGCCGGCGATCTGCGCCTGTACGGCTCATGGTCTCCTCGTGCGCGAGAACCCGGGGTCCGAACTCCTCGACCTCTATCGCACCGACGACACCGCGAGCTTCCCTGGCGAGTCCATCGTTCGCACGAAACTGCATCGTGTACAAGTAGGTTCGTGGTGTCGGATCTGTTCGAATCGCCCCAGAACTCCTCCAACTCGAGAGCAGTCGAGAAGCCTGATCGTGGGACTGGGGGAGGAGCAGGCGGGCGATGTTGTGGGGTGACGATTCCCGAAACGGGGCGACATCGTCGATCATGTCGTACGGCGGGCTCGTCGAGGCGGCCACGTCATCGGCGAAGTAGGAGCCTCGGAAGGGTGTGAACATGTCCGAAGTTGTAGCGAGTGACCAAAGGCAAGGCAATATCGTCTGCGATCTCGACGGGGTGATCTACCGCGGATCGACGCCTATCGAAGGGGCAGCTGACGCGCTACGACAACTGGAGTCGAAAGGGTTCACGATTCTCTTTGTGACCAACAACTCGATCGCGACCGTAGAGGCGACAGCGAGGAAGATCGCAGAGATCAGCGGATACGAGGCGTCCGTCGATCAGATTCTGGGATCGGCGGAGGCCGCAGCGACGATTCTCCAATCGGACAAACCCGACACCATGGTGGTCGGTGGGGACGGTATCGTCGAAGCGCTTTCGGCCAGATCCATTCCGATGACAGAGGACCCGGCTGCCGCACGGGCAGTTGTCGTAGGGCTCGACAGGGAGTTCTCCTACGTGAAGCTGGACGCCGCCGCCACGGCTATCCGCGGAGGCGCTCGATTCATCGCGACGAATACCGACGTCACGTTCCCGGGTTCGGGGGGGATCCATCCTGGAGCCGGTGCGATCGTGGCGGCGATCGAGGTCGCTTCGGGCGTGCGACCGCTGGTCGCGGGCAAGCCTCACTCGGCGATTCGTGCCCTCATCAGAGAGCGGATCAAGCCCGGACCCGTGTGGGTTGTCGGGGATCGGCCCGAAACCGACCTGGCGATGGCGAGGGCCGAACGGTGGCACGCAGCGCTCGTGCTCACAGGGATCGCCACGTCTGAGAAGGACGTTCCCAAGGGACTGGAGCCCGACGTGATCATCGACTCGATCGTCAACCTGCCTGAACGAATCGACCCCGTGTGAGGCGACGCCGGTGCGCGAGGAGCGCCGGTCGCAGCACCATCGCGACCACCGCTCCGAACAAGAACCCGCCGATGTGCGCCTGCCAGGCGACGCCCGTCCCGCTCACGAAGAACTGGCCTACGAGCCATACACCGAGAAACAGGGCGGCAGGGAGGGCAATGGGGAGGAAGAACAGAATCGGGAACACCGAGACGATCCTCGCCTTCGGATAGAGGACCAGGTAGGCCCCCATCACTCCCGCGATCGCGCCGGAGGCCCCGACAAGCGGCGTGGTGGCGTTTGGTGTCGACAGCACGAACGTGGCGGTCGCAACAACCCCTGAGAGCAGATAGAAGATCAGATACCCGAGTTTCCCGAACGCGTCCTCGACGTTGTTGCCGAAAATCCACAGCACCCACAAGTTGCCGGCGAGATGCCAGAAGCTCGCGTGCAGGAACATGGAAACGAGGACGCTCTCCCACAGGGTCTTCTCTGGAAAGAGCGGGGGTGGGCTCGAGACGTCCGAACATCCGTTGAGATCTCCGTGATCGAGAAGCGCTCCGGACGACAGCTCGCAGGGAATCGCGGCGTGTGCAAGGTCGAATTCGTACGCTGCCTGTTCGGTGTGGGGTTGCACGAAAAAGAACACGAAGGTCGCCACACCGATGATCAGCCAGGTGACCAACGGCCGGGTGACACCAGGATTCGCGTCACGGATCGGAATCAAATGACCTCTCCTGTCGTGGTGGTCTGTGATAATGCCAGCGATGGATGATACGCACGTGGCCCAGCTTCTCGCCGAACTCGCGGACGCCGACCCCGCAGAAGCGGCCGAGATCGCCGAACGACTCGCGCAATTGCTCGCGAGCCGCCTCGAGATGGACGAGGAGCCGTCCGCCTGACACGTCGACGCCTCGACGTGGAGCTCGTCCGAAGGGGGCTCGCCGAAAGCCGATCCGCCGCGAAGGACCTGATAGCACGCGGACTTGTCTCGGTCGCCGGTTTCCCTGCAGGTAAGGCGAACACGCTGGTCGACGACCAGGTATCGATCTCCATCGGGGACTCCGGACGACGCTTCGTCTCGCGCGGAGGCGAGAAGCTCGCCGGTGCACTCGACGTCTTCCCCATCAACGTCGAAGGTTCCAACTGCCTCGACGCGGGCGCATCCACCGGTGGGTTCACCGACTGTCTGCTCCAGGCCGGCGCAGCATCCGTCACTGCGGTCGACGTTGGGTACGGGCAGCTCGCTTGGCGATTGCAGACTGATTCTCGTGTTCGCGTGATCGAACGCACGAACGTCCGACACGCCGACCCGGCGAACCTCGGCGCCCCGTTCGACATCGTCGTCGCGGACCTCTCGTTCATCTCGCTGTGCGTTGTTGTGTCTGTCCTGGCCGCGTGTGGCAGGTCGGGAACCGACTACATCGTGCTCGTGAAGCCTCAGTTCGAAGCAGGTCGGGAGCATGTCGGCAAGGGCGGGATCGTCCGCGACGCACTGGTACGTCTCGAAGCGGTCGACAAGGTGATCGGATGCTTCGCTGCTGCAGGACTCGGCACGAGGGGCCTCATGCGTTCACCGCTGCAAGGTACGGACGGGAACATCGAGTTTCTGCTGTGGGCCCGGTGCGGGGAGGGGAACCTGCACGCCGCTCCGGCGGATCTCGACGAGGGGGTATCGTACGTCCCGTATCCATAGCATGATGACTCTGAGGTTGAGCACGTGAGACTGGCACTGGTTGTGCACGAGGATCGCCCGCAAGCGGGTGTCGTCGCGGAACGCCTTCGAGAAGGGTGCCGCATTCGTGGGATCGAGATCGTTGGGGCGGACGATGACATTGATGCTGTGGTCGGTGTCGGAGGAGACGGAACGGTGCTGTGGGCGGGTCGCATCGCCCTCCAAGCCGGAGCGGCTCTGCTCGGCATCAACGTTGGTCGCAAGGGCTTTCTCGCGGACGTCGAGCCTGCCCAGCTCGACCGGGCGCTCGACGTGTTGGCGTCCGGCACCTGGCAGGAGTCGTCGAGGATGACCATTCAGGCGAGCATGAACGGCTCGTCCGGAGTCGAGGGGATCAACGACGTCGTCGTCGAAAAAACCGAGGGGCACTCGATCATCTCCATTGAGGTGATGGTCGACGGGGAGCGCTTCATCGACTACCACGCCGATGGTCTCGTGTTCGCGACTCCGAGCGGTTCCACCGCATACAGTCTGTCGGCGGGCGGCCCGCTTGTCGCTCCCGAGGTCGAGACACTCATCATCTCACCCTTGGCGCCACACTCACTCTTCTCCAAGAGTCTGCTCCTACATCCGGATTCGAAGCTCCGCTGTACGCTGGTTGCGGATCGGCCGGCGACCGTCAGCGTGGACGGACGCTCGCTCGGAACCGCAGGCCGTGGCGACCAGATCTCGATCGAACGTGGAACGAACCGGGCGCGCTTCATCGAGGTTTCCGGAACCTCGTTTCCGACGAGGGTCAAAGAGAAGTTTCACCTCAACGAGGACCGAAGGTCGGTGGGTGGCTGAAGGTGCTCGATGAACTGAGGGTCATGAACCTCGGGATTCTCGAGGACGTCCGGATCGAGCCTGGAGAGGGTCTCACCGTGGTGAGCGGAGAAACCGGAGCCGGCAAGACCATGCTGCTCGGCGCGCTGAGGCTGCTGACCGGCCAGCGGGCACCGTCGGATGCGATCGGTCCACACGGCGACGAGACCCTCGTGGAGGGCCGTCTCATTGTCGATGGGACCGACATGGTGCTCACCCGCAGAATCGGTGGTCGGGGGAGCCGCGCCTACCTCGACGGGGAGATGGTGCCGAACCGCGTCCTCGACGATCGGACGGACGACCTCATCGAGATCGTTGGACAAGACGACCGCTTCCACCTGCTGAGACCCTCCGCGTTGCGTGCGCTCGTCGACAGCACCGTGAACGACGTCGCAGCGATCGAGCGCTACCGGAACGCATGGAAGGAGGTTCGCCGACTCGAGGATGATCTCCAACTGCTCGGTGGTGACAGGGAGGCCCTGGAGCGTGAACGGGACATCCTGCGCTATCAGCTCCAGGACATCACATCGGCCGGCTTCCGGCAAGGAGACGACGACATCCTCACGGGCCGGGCGGCTCGCCTTCGGAGTGCAGGGGAGCTGACCGACCGGCTCGACCATGCCCGAGGTGCTCTTGACACGGTCATCGACGCTGCCGGCGAGGTCATAGGGGAGCTCCGGAACGTGGCGAGGGTGGACCCGACAAGCGTCCAGCTCGCTGAGGCGGCCGACACGCTCGGCGTCCTCTCCGCGGATCTCGCCCGACTCGTACGCGAGATGGCAGAGTCCATCGAACACGATCCGGCAGTGCTCGAGGAGGTCGAGCTTCGCCTCGGGCGCTTGGCCGAGCTGCGACGCAAGTACGGCACCACTCTCGAGCAGGTGCTCGCATTCGCGGAAGAGGCCGAAGACCGTCTCCAGGAACTCGAGCGATTGCTGGACCATGCGGACACCTTGGGGGCCGAACTCGATGCTGCACGAGCGGAACTCGACGCGGCTGGAGCCGTACTCGTCGAATTACGGCGCATGGCTTCGACCGCTATCGAGTCCGATGTTGCAGTGCAGCTCGCGGATCTGGGACTCGGGGATGCTCGCCTGTCCATCACTGTCGAGCCGTCTGTTCCGGGCCCCGACGGGGCGGACACAGTGAAGGTGACGTTCTCTTCTGATCCCCGCATGACCCCCGGTCCGTTGGAGCGCATCGCGTCCGGGGGAGAGCTGAGCCGGGTCGTCCTCGCTCTTCGGTTGGCGGGTCACGCCGGGGACGCGCCGATTCTCGCGTTCGACGAGATAGATGCGGGCGTCGGTGGGGAGACGGCACTCGTTCTCGGTCGCAAGCTCGCCAGGCTGGCCGAGGGACGCCAGGTGTTGTGTGTCACTCACCTTCCTCAAGTCGCCGCATTCGCCGACCACCACCTCGTTGTGACCCGGGTGGGCACATCCGCGGTCGTGGAGCGGGTCGACGGTGAATCTCGGCTGAGGGAACTCTCGCGGATGCTCGCGGGGTTGCCCGAGTCCGTTCAGGGGCGGTTGCATGCCCAGGAGCTCCTGGCCGCGGCCGGTTCCGACTGAGATCCTCGGCGGTTCGTTCAGGGCTGCTACGATGACGTCCCGTGGCGAAATATGTATTCGTAACGGGTGGTGTGGTTTCCAGCCTCGGCAAGGGAATCACCGCATCTTCGCTGGGGCGGCTCCTCAAATCCCGGGGTCTCCGCATCGTCAACCAGAAGCTCGACCCTTACATCAACGTCGATCCAGGAACCATGAATCCGTTCCAGCACGGCGAGGTGTTCGTCACCGATGATGGGGGCGAGACCGATCTGGACCTCGGCCACTACGAACGCTTCACGGGCGTCAATCTCAGGCGTGACTCGAACGTCACCACCGGATCGGTGTACCTGTCGGTGATTCAGAAGGAACGCAGGGGTGACTATCTGGGGGGCACCGTACAAGTGATTCCTCACATCACCAATGAGATCAAGTCGAGGATTCGGCGCATCGGGGATCGAGGTGAGATCGATGTGGTCATCACGGAGGTCGGAGGGACGGTCGGCGACATCGAGAGTCTCCCATTCCTCGAGGCCATACGACAGCTCCGCAACGACCTCGGCCCTGACAACACGGTGTTCATTCATGTAACTCTGGTCCCGTACATCGCCGCTTCGGAGGAGCTGAAGACCAAGCCCACTCAGCACTCGGTCGCGGAGCTACGGAGTCGCGGAATCCGCCCCGATGTGATCGTCGTCCGCTCCGACAGGCCGATCGGGGTCGACGCCATCCAGAAGATCTCGTTGTTCTGCGACGTGTCCAAGGACGCGGTTGTCAACGCACTCGACGCCCAGAACATCTACGAGGTGCCCCTCGACCTCCACGAGGCGGGCCTCGATACGGTGGTCACGAGACGACTGCAACTCGACACGGCTCCACCCGATCTGACAGCGTGGCGTGAGATGGTCGATCGGGCTCGCCGGGCGACCCGCCCAGTCACGATCGGGCTTGTCGGCAAGTACGTCGATCTCCCAGACGCCTATCTGTCGGTGGTGGAGGCGCTCCGGCACTCGGCAGCCGCCTCCGACGCGGTGCTCGAACTCCGGTGGATTCCCAGCGACGACATGGGTGGCCTGCTTGCGAGTGAACATCTGGCAGGCGTCGACGGCATCGTCGTCCCCGGCGGATTCGGGATCCGGGGTATCGAGGGCAAGATATCTGCGATTCGTTACGCCCGCGAGAACAACATCCCGTTCCTTGGGCTGTGCCTCGGTCTGCAATGCGCCGTTATCGAGTTCGCCCGGTCCGTGCTCGGATTGAGTGAGGCCGACAGCGCGGAGTTCAACCCGATGACCCCCCACCCGGTCATAGATCTCATGGAGAGCCAGCAAGACGTCTCGGAGATGGGCGGCACCATGCGGCTCGGGCTGTACCCCGCGAAACTCGCAGAGGGGTCGCTTGCCCGTTCGTTGTACGGCCAGGAGCTCATCTACGAACGGCACCGGCACCGGTACGAGCTGAACAACCGCTATCGCAAGGACCTCGAAGAAGCCGGGCTGCGATTGTCTGGAACATCTCCGAATGACGCGCTCGTCGAAATCGTCGAGTTGCCGAGCCATCCGTACTTCATAGGGACTCAGTTCCATCCCGAATTCCGTTCCCGTCCTGATGATCCGCACCCACTGTTTCTCGGACTCGTGCGAGCGGGTTTGCGCTATCGTGCCGCACTCCTCGAGGACCGCGACACGGTCGACCTGCGGGAGCCGCAGGCTCGGTGATCACGCTCGGTAAGCGGTTCGTTCAAGGGGGTACGTTCCTCGCCATCGAGCGTGTCCACTTTCTGGTCGATGGGCGGCACCTGCTGCGGATCGTCGTGCACCATCCTGGTGCAGTCGCGGTGGTGCCCGTGATCGGTGATGACGTGATTCTGATCGAGCAGGAACGGGTGCCGGTAGGAGACCGTTTGCTGGAGATACCCGCAGGAAAACGTGACATCGACGGAGAACCCTTGGAGGTCACCGCCACTCGCGAGTGCGAAGAAGAGGTCGGGTGGAGACCGGGCAGACTGACCAGTCTGGGAGGAATCTACACGACGCCCGGTTTCTCCGATGAGCGCATATGGCTCTTCATCGGCTGGGACCTCGAGCGGGTGCCGGCACGTCCTCAAGGGCACGAAGAAGAGCATGCCGCCGTGGTGAGGATGCCGATCGCCGAAGCACTGCGTAGGGTTGAAGAAGGAACAATCGTGGATGCGAAGACCGTCATAGGGCTTCAGGCGTTGAGAAGGGAGTTCGAACCGTGATCATTGGAGTCCCCAAGGAGATCAAGCCGGGTGAGCACCGTGTCGCCATCACGCCAGTCGGCGTACGCGAGCTGGTCGATCGAGGGCATCGTGTGGTCATCCAGACAGAGGCGGGAGAGGGATCGACCATCCACGACGAGGAGTACGCACTGCAGGGAGCCGAGATCCTGCCTTCGCCAGACGCCGTCTTTGAAACGGCCGACATGGTGCTCAAGGTCAAGGAGCCACAGCCGCCGGAGGTGGCCATGCTTCGGAGCGGGCAGGTGCTGTTCACCTATCTCCATCTCGCCGCCCATCCCGAGCTGACGGACTCGATGCTCCAGAGCGGGGCCATCGGCATCGCCTATGAGACGGTCGAGCTTCCCGGCGGGGCCCTTCCGCTCCTTGCGCCGATGTCGGAAGTCGCCGGGAGGATGGGAACTCAGGCGGGTGCCTACTTCCTCGAGAAGGCACACGGGGGGAGAGGCATTCTCCTCGGTGGTGTGCCTGGTGTGATGCCGGCGAAGGTCGTGATCATCGGTGCCGGGATGGCCGGAGCCAACGCAGCCATGATGGCGGCCGGACTGGGCGCGCAAGTCGTGGTCCTCGATACGGACGCGCGCAAACTGCAGTCGCTCGACGCCATCTACCGCGGCAGGATCCTGACGTTGTCCTCGAATCTGCTCACCATCGAAGAGCAGGTCCGGGAAGCGGACCTGGTCATAGGGGCAGTACTGCTGGCCGGCGCCTCCGCCCCGAAGCTGGTGACCGAAGCCACCGTGAAGGAGATGAAGCGAGGAGCGGTGCTGGTTGATATCGCCATCGACCAGGGCGGGTGTTTCGAGACGAGCAGGGAGACAACGCATCAGAACCCGACCTACGTTTTGCACGACGTCGTTCACTACGCGGTCGGCAATATCCCTGGGGCGGTTCCCCACACGTCAACCTACGCACTCACCAACGCGACACTTCCCTATGCGCTGGCGCTCGCCGACAACGGAGTCGCGGGTGCAGTCGCGTTGCACCCTGAGCTGCTTCTGGGATTGAATGTGATCGGTGAACACGTGGTCCACAAGGCTGTCGCCGCAAGCCTCGGATTGGCCTACACGAACCCGACGGAGCTCCTGTCGCGGCTGCCGAAGTGACAATCGAGGAGGGGATAGAGGAGTACCTGTCGTCACTCGCCGTTGAGCGGGGACTCGCGTCGAACACGCTTGCAGCGTACCGACGTGACTTGGGTCAGTACGCAGCATTCCTCGAGGGGCGGCAGCCGACGACCGGGCTGGTCGTCGAGTACGTGGCGACACTGCATGGTTCGTCGCTTGCTCCGTCCAGCGTCGCTCGCAAGATCGCTTCGCTCCGAGGTTTCCACCGGTTTCTCGTTGGGGAGGGGTTTGCCAGGGACGACCCGACGGCGCTCGTAGAGACACCCCGACTTCCCCGTCGCCTGCCAAAGGCCCTGAGTGTCGATGAGGTGTTCCGACTTCTCGACGGCCCAGACCGTAGGACACCACTTGGCCGTCGCGACTGCGCGCTGCTCGAATTCATGTACGCGACCGGCGCGCGGGTTGCGGAAACCGTCGGGCTGGATCTCGAGGCGGTCGATCTGGTGGAACGGACGGCGATCGTGACCGGCAAGGGCTCCCATCAGCGGATGGTGCCAGTCGGAGCACATGCCGTCTCGGCCATCGAAGAGTACCTTCCCGACAGGATGCAGCTGAAGGGAAGCCGTCCCGATCCAGGGGCGCTCTTTCTGAGTTCACGTGGACGGCGTTTGAGTCGACAGGGGGTCTGGCTGATCGTGAAACGTCATGCGCGGAGAGCGGGCATCGACAAGGATCGAATCTCGCCGCACGTCCTCAGGCACTCGGCGGCGACACACATGGTCGAAGGAGGAGCAGATCTCAGAACCGTCCAGGAGATTCTTGGACACGCTAACATCTCAACGACACAGGTATACACCAAGGTGTCGCCCCAACACCTTTACGAGGTATACGTTTTGTCGCATCCGCGGAGCAGGTGAGCGAACAATGGACTCCATCCGTTCAGCACTCGAGTCCGAGCGCGAAGAGCTGGTTCGACAGCTCGATGAACTCGGCGCGACCGATCAGGGGAACCTGCGTTCGGACGTTCAATTCCCAGGGTCGTTCGCGGACGCCGGTGCCGCTGCGGCAGAACGAAGCGAGGTCATCGGCCTCGTCCAGAGCCTGGCTCGACGGGTCGGGATGGTGGACCGGGCCCTCGCAAAGATCGAAGAAGGCACCTATGGGGTGTGCGACCGCTGCGGGAAGCCGATCTCCAGCGCGCGCCTCGAAGCACGACCTGACTCGGTGTTGTGCCTCGAGTGCAAATCGCGCTCTTGAGCAGCCTCGGCCAGAACCTCCTGTTCATCGCGGTGTTGTTCCCGTCGGTGATCCTGCATGAGGTTTCGCATGGGTGGGTCGCTGAACGTTTCGGCGACACGACCGCCAGGAAAGCGGGACGTATCACGCTGAATCCACTCGTGCACATCGACCCGGTGGGTACTGTGCTGGTACCGGCCGTCCTGGCGTTCACGGGGGCACCGGTGTTCGGATGGGCCAAGCCGGTACCGGTCGTTCCGGCGCATCTTCATAGGCCCACCCGTGACATGGCACTGGTGGGGATCGCTGGTCCGATCACGAACGTGGCACTCGCCCTGATCGCCGGCAAGGTGTTCCTCCCGTTCACGACCGGAACCGTAGAGCAAGTCATCTGGTACTTCGCGTATGTGAACGTGGTGCTCGCCGTATTCAACCTCCTTCCGGTTCCACCCCTCGACGGAAGCCGGCTCCTGCCACTTGCCTTTGGCCCCCGAGGCAGGCGCGTGTGGTCCTCGATCGAACCGTTCGGTCTGTTGATCATCTTCGCACTGTTGTGGATTCCACAGTTCTCGGTGGTTCTCTCGGTGCCGATTCGCGCGCTGGCAGCGTTCGTGGGGCTCACGTGATCGGATTGGGGGGTTGGCGGCACCTCGCGAGGAGGTTCTTCGAGGTGCTCGGAGCCCGGCCACTGACCGAGACGCAGCGGAACGAGGTCGGCTCGCTCCTACGTTCTGACGAGGAAGCTGCGCTGTTCTTCGCCCAGCCGTCCGCGGACCAACAGCACGGGCTCGCAGTTGCACGGTACGCTCCGCCACCGCTTCGCCGGGCGGCGCTGCTGCACGATGTCGGCAAGCAAGCATCGAGACTCGGTGTGTGGGGTCGGGTGCTCGCGAGTGCCGCGGCCATGCTGCACATACCTGTGCGGGGTCGGTTCGTCCGGTACCTCGAGCATGGACCCATCGGAGCCGGGATGCTGGAGCGGGTTGGGGCAGAACATCTCGTCGTGGAGTACGCGCGCCATCACCACGCCCGGCGGCCGGCCAGTATCTCGGACGAGGACTGGATGTTGCTGATCGACGCAGATCGAAAGGCGCGTCCGAACACCGGCCTGCCAATACGATGATGCGCGCAGTGAAGACACACGAAGTGAAGACGGCCGTATTCGAAGGTCCATTGGATCTCCTATTGCAGCTCATCACCAGTCACCAGCTGGAGATCACCGCAGTGAGCCTCGTCGACTTGGTGGACGAGTACCTGGCGGTCATCGAGGAGATCGAACGTCTCGATCTCGAGGTGACCAGCGAGTTCGTACTCATCGCATCGACACTGATCCAGTTGAAGGCCCGTCGGCTGCTTCCGACATCGGACGGCCTCGATCTCGATGAGGAGCTGGAGCTCATCGAGGAGCGCGATCGTCTCCTCGCACGTCTCCTCGCATGTGTCACCTTCAAGGACGTAGCTGCCGTCATCGCCCACAGAATGGAGCAGGCCGATCGATACGTTCCCCGCTCGGCGGGCCTCGAGTTCCCCGTACCCACCCGGCCGGATGCACTCCCACCTATCGATATGACTCGCTTGGCCGAGCTCGCGACAGAGCTCTTCGAGTCGGCGATCGCCGAGCCGGACCTCGACCATCTCGATCTCGACCTCCCGTCGGTCGCCGACGCGATGGCCGATCTACGCAAGCGTGTCGTTGAGGAGGTCGAGACGGACTTCTCAGATCTCGTATCGCACACCGAGCGGCCGGTCGAGGTGATCGCCTACTTTCTGGCCCTGTTGGAACTCGCCCGGTGGGGGGTGGTCGAAGCCACACAGAACGGCTGGCTGGCCGAGATACAGGTCAGAGCCGCGGTCGTGGACCTGACGATCGAAAGCGAGTGGGAGTGATGGGTGACGCAGAGCTGGCACGGGTGATCGAGGCGATCCTGTTCGTCGCAGAAGAGCCTGTATCGAGAGAGGACCTCGCAGAAGTGTTGGAGATGGGGAGTGACGACGTCGACCGTGGCGTGGGCGCTCTCCGGGCATCTCTCGACGAGCGAGGCTCAGGGCTGGTCGTCCGGGAGACGGCCGGCGGGTGGCGCCTGTACACGCGACCGGAGGCCCGTCCGTATCTGGAGCGCTTTGCCTCCTCGGAATCGTCCGCACGGCTATCCGGGGCCGCGATGGAAGTGCTGTCGATCATCGCCTACCAGCAGCCCGTGTCCAAGGGACAGATCGCCGAGATCCGCGGCGTCGACTCCGCGTCCGCTGTGCGAACCCTCGAGCGTAGGGGACTCATTCAGGAGCGGGAGCGGCTCTCGACGCCCGGGAACCCCGCCCTCTACGAGACATCCCGCCTGTTTCTCGAGAAGGTTGGAGTCAACTCGCTGGCCGAGTTGCCACCCCTCGCCGACCACGTGCCTCCATCGGCGGTCGTCGAGTCGCTGGAGGAGACCTTCCGCGCCGAATGATGGAACGCCTCCAGAAACTGATCGCGCACTCCGGACTCACCTCCCGGCGCGGCGCCGAGGAGATGATCAGGGAGGGGAGGGTGACTGTCGATGGCGTCGCAGCCCACCTCGGGCAGAAGATCAACCCGGAGACGGCAGCGGTCGAGGTCGATGGGGTCCCACTGCCGGTTGCACCCGGCCTCGTCTACTACCTGCTCAACAAGCCAGTCGACGTCATCAGCACCGCAGATGATGCGCATGGGCGCCCGACCGTCGTCGATCTCGTCTCGTCCGACACTCGTGTCTATCCGGTCGGTCGTCTCGACAGCGACTCGGAAGGCCTCATCTTGTTGACCAACGACGGCACCCTGACCGAGCGTCTCACCCACCCGAGGTACGGAGTCGAGAAGACGTACCTGGTCCGCGTCGCTGGTACTGCGACGAGCGCGCGCCTCCGCCGGCTCCGAGAAGGGGTTGAACTCGACGATGGTGTGGCCCGCCCAGTGTCGGTACGCGTCGTGGACCGGCTCGATACGGAGGCTCTGATCGAGATCGTCATGGGCGAGGGTCGAAAACGGGAAGTGCGACGGATGTGCGAGGCGGTTGGCCTGCCCGTCATGCGGCTCATGCGCACCGCGATCGGCCCGCTGGCCGACCACGATCTTCGCCCTGGTGACAGCCGGAAGCTCAGAGTGGAAGAGGTGCGAAGCCTCTACGCTGCGGCTGGACGATGACGCGCCGCATCACACCTCACAGGGCCGAGGGCACCGTCAACGTGCCGGGATCTCGCAGTGTCACTAATCGGGCACTCGTCATCGCCTCCCTGGCGAGAGGCATGAGCCGTCTTCGACGGGTCGCCGTGTGCGACGACTCCCATGCGATGATCGACGGACTTCGGGCACTGGGCATCGACATCCGAGCTGAGGAAGCCGATCTGATCATCGACTCGGCCAACGGACTCGATGGCACAGGCGCACGGATCTGGGCCGGCGCGTCAGGGACAACGGCGCGATTCTTGACGGCCGTCGCGGCATTGTGCCGCACCGACGTGCACATCGACGGGGAAGAACGACTCAGGAACCGGCCCCTCGCGCCTCTGATCCACGCCCTGCGGGCGATGGGCGCCCTCGTCGATAGGGACGCTCTCCCGATCGTGATCGACGGGAGCGCATTGGCCGGAGGGACGGTGTCTGTCGATGCCTCGTCGTCCAGCCAATTCGTGTCGGCCATCGCCATGATCGCCCCGGCACTGGACGAGGGATTGTCGGTTTCCTGGAGTCGCCTGGCATCCAAGCCGTTTGTCGAGGCCACCGTCCAGGTCATGGGAGTATTCGGGGTGGCTTCATCCCTGGAACCCGGATCGCTCGAGGTGAGCACTGGGCAGGGCTACGCGCCGAGAGATTTCTCGGTGCCCCCGGATGTCGCGCTGGCCGTATACCCGGCCCTCGCTGCCGCAGTCACCGGAGGCAGCGTGACGATTCGAGGCGTTGTTCGTGACCGACTTCAGCCCGATCTGATGGTTTTCGACGTTCTCGAGCGGATGGGGTGCACGGTCGATTGGCGACCAGAGGGTGTCTCGATTCAGGGTCCCACCGAGCTGACGGCCGTCGACGCGGAGATGGGTGATGCACCGGATGGAGCGTTGGTCGTGGCAGTGGCTGCGGGTTTCGCAGTAGGTACGTCCCGGATCTCGGGGCTGAGCACACTGGCCTTCAAGGAGAGTGACCGGTTCGCGGGCATCGTGACCGGCCTGCGGACCCTTGGTGCGCGGGTTGACCGAAGGGACGATGCCGTGGTCGTCACGAGCAGGATCCGGCATGGGGGTGTGGTCGACGCGCACGACGACCATCGCATGGCCATGGTGTTCTCTGTCGCAGGGCTGGCGCAGGAAGGTACAACCGTGACGGGAGATGAAAGCGTTACCAAAACCTGGCCGGGTTTCTATCGGGATATGGCGGTCCTCGTTGGGGGCGACTGGGCAGTCGAGGCGACATGGCCGACGGCTAGGGTTCCGGACGCCATGGATGTGATAGCGATCGACGGGCCCGGGGGGGCCGGGAAGACGACGGTCGCCGAGGCCCTCGCGACGGCCCTCGGTGTCGCGCATCTCGACACGGGGGCGTTCTACCGTGCGATCACCCTCGACGCATTGCGGCACGGTGCCCAAGGAGAGGCACTCGAAGATCTGGCCCGTGTGATCGACGTACGCTATGAGGGCGGCAACGTCTCCATAGCTTCGGAGGACGTTTCGGGCGAAATCAGAAGCGACGATGTCAACCGCTACGTGTCTGAAGTGAGCGCGAACCCGTCGGTCCGCAGAGAGATGGTGCGACGCCAGCAGGAGTGGGTCGCCGCCCATGGTGGCAGGGCGGTGGTCGAGGGGCGTGACATCGGCACGGTCGTTTTTCCGAACGCCCAGTTGAAAGTGTTCCTCGTTGCACGACCCGAGGTGCGCGCGTACCGGCGCGCAGCTGAGATGCAACACACAGGAGTCGACTCGGTCCAGCAGGCTCTGATACGGCGCGACGAGCTCGACTCATCCCGGGAAGTGTCACCGCTCACCCCGGCGGAAGACGCAGTTGTGATCGACACATCCGATCTCACCGTCGAGCAGGTCGTTGCGAAGATCGTCGCAATGTTGTAGCGGTGCGTGCGACACACCGCGTGGAGCGCTTCGCTTGCCGCTTGGCTATCGGTTGGACAGTCGCCCCGCGATCTCGAGCCGCTTGGGGTCGTGTGCTGGGGACTGGGGACTGTTGGCTGTCCGCCGTTGGGTGCGGCCTATTTGAGGTCGGCGAGCGCCTCGGTGGCAGTCCAGGATCGATCGTTCTGCAGCGGGCCGGGTTGGCCTGGAACCGGTGCCCCAAACCCCCCTTCGACAGCCGACTGAAGCGCGGTGAGAAAGCCCCGCAGCTGCCGAGGAAGCGGGAAGTACTCGTCTTCGTCGGTGACCGACAGCAGCCGGTATCCGTCGCGGGGAGCGACTCTCTCGATGACTTCCTGAACCAGATGGTCAGGCGCGGACGCCCCGGCGGTCACTCCGACGACCCTGGCGTCGTCGAGCCAATCGTCATCGATCTGGGAGGCTGAGTCGACCCGGTAGGTCGGCGTTCCCTCTCGACGGGCCACTCGCACGAGGGCCTGAGTGTTGGAACTACTCGCCGATCCGACGACGAGGATGACATCGGAGCCGCCGGCGAGGGACTTGACAGCCTCCTGCCGATTGGTGGTCGCGTAGCAGAGGTCACTGCGTCGGGCCGTTTGGAGGCCGACGAACCGGTCTTGTGCCGACTCGAGAACCGTCTCCCATTCGTGGAGGCCGAGTGTCGTCTGTGCCAGGAGCGCTACCTTGGACTGATCACGCGGCCTGTACTCATCGAGCGACTGGTTGGGTTCGACGAGGTGCATCGCGTCGGGGGCGACGGCGATCGTTCCGGTCGCCTCATCGTGTCCTTCGTGGCCCACATAGATGATGTCGTAACCCTGCTGGGACATCCGCTTGACCTCGTGATGGACCTTCGTCACGAGTGGACAGACTGCGTCGATGACGACTCCAGCTCGTTCTGCAGCGGCGGCCACGACGTCGGGGGCGGACCCATGGGCGGACAGCATGAGTGGCGCCCCGGCCGGCACGGATGCGATGTCGTCGACGAACACGACGCCCATGTGCTCGAACGCGCCCACGACCCAGCGGTTGTGGACGATCTCGTGGTAACAGTAGACGGGAGGGTCGAACACTCGCACCATCCACGTGAGTGCTTTGATGGCCATCTCGACGCCGGCACAGAAACCGCGAGGTTCCGCCAAGAGCACATGGTCGACCATGTGACAGATGGTACAGAGAACTGGGGGTAGGGCTCGCGCAGCGAGCCTCCACTACCGTTGGCGTGACCGGAGGAACCGTTGTGAGCAGGACGCCCGTTGTGGCCGTTGTCGGCCGCCCCAATGTCGGCAAGTCGAGCCTCGTCAATCGAGTGCTGGGACGTCGCATCGCGGTCGTCGATGAGCAACCGGGTGTTACGAGAGATCGTCGTGAGTTTCGTGCCGATTGGGCAGGGAGGGAGTTCCTGATCGTCGACACCGGAGGATGGGAGGTCGCTCCGAGTGAGGAGTTGGTCGCCGCGATCTCCGGACAGGCGGAGGCCGCCCTTGGTGCCGCGGATCTCGTCCTGTTTGTGGTCGACGCGACGACGGGCGTCTCCGAGGATGATGCCCGAGTGGCCCGGCTCCTTCGCGACGCTCCGGTGATTCTGGTCGCGAACAAGGTCGACGATGCCAAACAGGAGCCGGATGTGGCCGAGCTATGGCAGCTCGGCCTCGGCGAGCCTTC
>Ga0307440_1000213_pt1 | contig 27293 bp, 30 predicted proteins | sample SalMarWE160410MG_FD_202150 | JGI IMG/M metagenome (GOLD analysis project Ga0307440, IMG submission 202150) | Salt marsh sediment microbial communities from the Plum Island Ecosystem LTER, Massachusetts, United States - WE1604-10 | ecosystem: Environmental > Aquatic > Marine > Intertidal zone >...
CGCCATGCGACCAGACCTCGAGTCGGCTGCGGTCTTGTCGCTTCAGGAAGCACCGCAGAAGCCCCAGATTCGGCCGCTCAAAGAAACGGGCTATGGACTTGCCGCAGTAGGGACAGGCTGCGTTCTCCACGGGGCCGTGGTCGACTGGCTCGTCGGAGTGTGCGCATAGGCCCGGCCACGGGTGAGCGTGTGGAGTCGACCGCTCAGAGAGGTTGAGTTGACAAGCGATTTGGACGGCCCTGTCCTGGGCGCTCGCTGCCTGGGTGGTCGGCCGCCGTCGCTGACCCCTCTGCACCCGACGTGGAGGTGCCCCCGGGCAACCGAGGTGTCGAGACAACTTCCCCGATGCCGGATCAGCGTCGACGGAGCAATCTCCTTCTCGTCACTGCTGGCAGGAGAATGTCCTGCCAGCAGTGACGAGAGTGGTGATTCACACGTCCAATCGGCGCACCTCTTCCAGCACGACCGTCCCACCGATCGACGCGGTGGACCCTGACCAGCGCAGTTGGATGGTCGACGGGTGACCGATCGACTCTCCCTGACGGATCGCGAGCGCGCCCGACTCTTCGTCGCGAGCTGAGAGCAACGTGGCAAGTGCAACCGCGGCGCTCCCGGTCGCCGGGTCCTCATCAACACCGGTACCTGGGGCAAAGAAACGCGCGAGCGTCTTTTTGCCGTCCCTCGCGTACACGAGCACACCGAACACCTCGGCCATCACGTCCATGTCGGGCTCGAGACCAGCGACCTCGTCGAACGTCGCGAGCCGACCGATCACGTACTCCTTGGGGATCATCACACGGCCGGCATCGATCACCCTTTGAATGCTGCCGCGCTCGAGGTAGCCGGGGACATCGCTCGCGTCGACAACCTTGCCGGACATCGGTGCATCGACCCAGACCGCCTCACCCTCGCGGCGAACCCCGACGTCACCGATTCCACAGCGCAGGTTGGTTGGTCCCGTCTTTTGTTGGCCCAGAACCCACGCCGAACCGACGAGAGGATGACCGGCAAACGGCAACTCATCTACCGGTGTGAAGATCCGCACCAGCGGAATGCCATCGGGCTGGGGTTCGATGAACGTGGTCTCGGAGAACCCGAGTTCTGCGGCGATACCGTGCATGGCCAGTGTATCGAGCCCGGCCAGGTCTGTGACGACGCCGAGATGGTTGCCTCCAAGGGGTCCTCGGGTGAAGACTCGGACGATGGTGCAGTCACGCATAGATCGAGCGTACGCCGCTCGCCCGCCGAGGTCGACCGCAAGCGGACACGGTTGTCTGCCCTTGATCTCACACTGCGCGACTACCCTGACCACATGAGCTGTGCGTTCTCCAGTCGCTCGACGATGTGCCCTCCTGCGGGGCACCGTCGACGCGCCTAGCGAACGTCGAGGTCCCCGATGGGGGCCTCGGTTCACACCCTTGGCGCCCACGAGCGTGAGGAGTCAATGATGAGCCGGTTCTATGTCACAACTGCGATTCCGTACGTCAACGCGCCGCCCCATTTGGGTCACGCGTTGGAATTCGTTCAGGCGGACATCCTCGCGCGCGGCCACCGCCAGGCCGGTGACGAGGTTCGCTTCCTGTCTGGTACCGACGACAACGCGTTGAAGAACGTGCTCGCTGCAGAGACAGCCGGCGTCGCCGTGGCCGATTACGTGGCTCGGCGCGGCGATGAGTTCAAGGCCCTTGGACGGACCCTGAGGTTGTCACTCGACGACTACATCCGCACGAGCACCGATCCAAGGCATCGTCCCGGAGTGGAGCGGCTCTGGCGGGCCACGGCTGCCTCCGGTGACCTGTACGTCCGCGACTACGAGGGTCTCTACTGCGTCGGTTGTGAGCAGTTCTACAAGCCGGGCGAGCTGGATGGTGGTCGGTGCCCCGAACATGGGACCGAGCCAGACCTCGTGTCTGAACGGAACTGGTTCTTCCGTCTCAGTAGATACGCTGTCCCACTGCTCGACGCCATCGAGTCGGGCCGTCTCCGGATCGAGCCGAAGGCACGCCGGAACGAGGTGGTCGCGTTCATTCGTGCCGGCCTGGAGGACATCAGCGTGTCACGGTCGGCGGAGCGGGCACGAGGTTGGGGGATCTCGGTGCCGGGAGACCCGGACCAGGTGATCTACGTATGGTACGACGCCCTCGGCAACTACATCACCGCACTCGGCTATGGCACCGATCGAGTCGACTACCGCAGATGGTGGGAAGCGTCGGATGAGCGGGTTCACGTGATCGGCAAAGGGATCCTGCGCTTCCACGCTGTGTACTGGCCGGCGTTTCTGCTGTCCGCCGGCGAGCCGCTCCCGACCGCCGTCTATGTGCATGACTATCTCACCGTCGACGGAGCCAAGATCAGCAAGAGCACCGGCAACAGCATCGATCCGACCCGTCTCGTCGACACGTATGGCGTCGATGCGTTGCGATGGTGGTTCGCCATCGACGTCCCGCGCGTCGGCGACGCCGACTTCACGGAGCAGCGACTGGTCGACCGCGTCAACCAGGACCTCGCCAACGGATTCGGCAACCTCGTCAACCGAATCACCACCCTGACCGCAACGTACCGCCCCTCGGGCGTCCCGTCTCCTCCTGCGAACGAACCACTGCTCGACCTTGCGAGTCGGACGACCGCAAACGTCCACGATGCGCTGGCCGGCTTCGACATCCGGACGGCCGCATCGGCCATCCAGGAGCTGATCCGGGCCGCCAACACGTACATCCAGCACCGTCGCCCGTGGGAACTTGCTCGACAGGCGTCGTCCGAGTCGGCCTTCGACGACACCATCGGAACCCTCACGGCATGTGCGAGCACCATCGGCAGGCTGCTCCAAACCTTCACCCCCGGTCTGGCGTCGACCGGCCTGGCCCATCTCGCCGACGGGACACCGGGAGTCATCCAGCCGCGCCTATGACGGGCCAGCAGGACCTTGCGACCGTGAGGATTCCAACCAAGGGCTGCTGAGTGCCCCTATGCCGGTCACGCCGAGCGCTGGGTTCAAAGGGACTTCGTGGCCCTGTGCAGCGTTCCGACCCCGGACGGTGGCGACGTACGCGATGTGGCCGCTGTGCATCTCGTATCGGACCGGCCCGCGCACATTGAGATCTCAGTCGGCAATCGAACTAGATCGACGCCTTCATGGCTTGGGCTTCAGCGCCGCGATGGTCGATCCGAGCAGCGGGTGTTCCCGCCTCATCCGTTCCCTCCACTCGGCATCGATGGCGACCGTCTCCTCATGCCTCGTCCCTTCTCGCGCCCACCTGTACTCCCGCTGAGCCGAGCCGCCGGCGACACGCCGATCGAAGAACGGTGCGCTTCCATCGACCTCTGACCTTGTGGCAAGCGCTCTGGCGTCGAAACACGGCAGACACCTGACCACCTGCTCAGAGCGGACCCAGTAGGCGAGCGTACCGGCCGGAAGGTCGGCATTGCAGTCGATGCACGTGTCTAGTCGGCGGATCCTCATCAACGCGCCGACCGCTGTGTCCTGGAGAGCCATGGCACCATTGCATCGGCATTCGGTTCCGTCCAGTTGAGCGCTCGATCCTGGTCGGCGGGGCTCACGCTGAGCTGCTGTCGACGGACGGGGGATCGAGGGCCTCGGTGTACCGTTCGCGCATGAGCGGGTGACTCCCCTCGATGTCCGATACGAGAAACGCAACGGTGCCGGTTGGCAGCTCACCCATGCTCGGCGGTGGGGTTCCGTAAGCCAGAGAAACAGCGGATACGTTCGTGGACAGGTCGGCCATCGGTGGATACCGCCACCGTGAACGTGTTCAGCCCTCTCGTCAACCTCATCCCCGCTCTGGGGGGCGAATCAGATTGAATAGAGCAGAGAGGGTCTCGCTACACACAACCGACCCCTGCACTCGCAGCGCACACGCACCTATTAGGCTGCGCGAATCTCCGGAAGGCCGCTGGCGATGACTCTGCCGAGTGGAACGGTGACATTCTTGTTCACCGATATCGAGGGAAGCACCCGGTTGTGGGACAACTTCCCCGACGACATGCGCCGTGCTCTCGCTCTCCACGATGATCTCGTCGCAGGTTCGGTAGCTCACCACCAGGGCGTCGTTGTCAAGAACACCGGCGACGGAATCTTCGCAGCATTCGACTCGCCACTCGCGGCCGTCTTGGCAGCCGTCACGGCCGCCACGTCGCTGCATCACGCCGACTGGCCGGCGGTCGTCGGCGCGCTCGGGGTGCGGATGGCGCTGCACACCGCCACGATCGATCCCCTCGACGGTGACTACCACGGTCCAGAGGTCAATCGCGTCGCCAGGATCGAAGCGGCGGGCCACGCGGGCCAAGTCCTCCTTTCCGACACGACTCACGCGCTCGTCTCTCGGTCCCTTCCCGACGAACTCACCACACAGCCACTGGGCACACATCTCCTGAGGGGTTTGAGCACGCCGGAACGCATCCATCAGGTGATGATTCCCGACCTGCCTTCCTCGTTCCCACCACTCCGGACCCTGACCACCACAACGGCCAAACTGCCGGAATTCGCTACACCGTTCATCGGACGGAGCGCCGAGATCACGGATCTTGCCCGTCAAGCGGCCGACCCAGCCCGCCGGATACTCACCCTCGTGGGCCACGGTGGTGCGGGCAAGACCAGACTCGCGGTCGAGGTGGCACGTCGGTGCGCCGAGGAACAGCGAGTTGTCGCCCACTTCGTCTCCCTTGTACCGGTCTCGACGGTTGATGGGATGGTCAAGACACTCGCCGACAGCCTCGACTTCACAATCGACCTTCATCTGCTGTCATCCTGGTTGACGGAGAAGCGTCAGGTCCTCGACCGACTCGCCATGCACCCGATGATGTTGGTGCTCGACAACTTTGAACACCTCCTCGACAACGCCGACTTCGTTCAGGAGATCGTGACCGAAGCTCCCGACACGACCGTGATCGTCACGAGCAGGGAGCGCCTCGGCCTCCAGAGTGAGTGGATTCACGAGGTTGGGGGCCTTCCGAGGGACGGGAACGACGCTTCGGCGTTGCTCATGGACCGTTCCCGTCAAGCGGGCGGAACCCTCGATGAGGACGATCCGGACATCGATCGCATCTGCGATCTGGTCGGCCGCTTCCCACTCGGAATCGAGCTGGCAGCGGCATGGACCCCGATGCTCTCTACGAGGGAGATCGCCGACGAGATCTCGAAGAACCTCGACTTCTTGGAAGCGACCGCACGTGACATCCCCGAGCGGCACCGCAGCCTCAGGGCCGTGTTCGACTATTCGTGGAACTTGCTCGACGACTCCGGCAGGGTGGCCCTGGCCAGCCTCGGCGTATTTCCTTCATCCTTCACCCGTGAAGCAGCCGCATCCGTCACGGGCACCACCTTGCCGACCCTGTTCAATCTGCTGAAGAAGTCGCTCGTGCAACGCAGCGGCGTCGATCGATTCGACCTCCACCCTCTGGTGCGGGACTTCGCTCTCGAAAAGCTCGGAGAGCGGCGGGCGCAGCTGGAGGAACGACACGCTCGCCACTACGCCGAGTTCCTCCTCGCACGGTCCGCCGACCTGGAAGGTTCGCAGGGTCAGGTTGCTGTCCGTGATGAGGTCGCCGCCGAATGGGATCACGTCCGTTCCGCAGCCGAGTGGGTCCACCGGCATCGAGACGCAGATGAGTGCCTTCCCATCCTCGACGCCCTGCTGTTCTTTCTGTTCTTGTACTCGTGGACCGACGGCGCAGACATGTTCGCCCGCTTGTCACAGATCCGTGAGGATCGTCCAGGTTCACCGCTGAACGACGCCGCGTACTTGCTAGCCAAGCTCTATCACTACGAGTTCGCGCTGAACTTCGTCGAACCGGCACCCGCCACTGAGGAGCTCCTCACGTTGCTGCCTGCCTGCGAGGTCGTCGGCGGTCGCACACTGGTGTGGTGCCTCACGGATCTCGGTGTCGCCGCCTGTATTGCCGGAGAGATCGATACCGCACTGGACTGGTTCAGTCGGGCGGAGTCGCTCTCTGTCGAGCGCGACGCCAACTTGTACACGTCCCTGCCGGCGTGGCACGGCTGGGCCAGGCTGATGGCGGGCGACATCGAGGGTGGCCGGTCCATCTTCATCGCGGCCGAAGAGCACCTCGGAGCGGTGGGCGCTGAACTCGGACGTGCCTACCTTCTGTCCAAACTCGGCGTGGCTGCAGACGAAGTCGGTGATCATGCTGCTGCAGCCGAGTACCACGGCAGAGCACAGGACGTGTTCGTCAAGTTCAATGATCCGAGCGGCCAGGGGTACGCACTCAGCAGGTTGAGCTGGACGTGGTTCAGCCAAGGCGACTACGAGTTGTCCATCCGCTACGCACTCGAAGCCCTCGAACACTTCGAATCGGTCAACCATCGCTGGGGAGTCGTGATCTCGAGGTGTCGAGCCGCGCTGCCCGAGATCGAGCTCGGGCGGATCGACTCCGCTCTCGAACGGCTCTACGAGGCACTCGACATGGCGGATCGGTCCGGCATGCGCGAGGCGACGCTGTATGCGCTCACCGGAATCGGGCGAGCATGGGCCGCGGCCGGGAGGGACGAAGATGCAGCGCTCTTGCTGTCGTTCTGCGATCGGGATGACAGCCCGTACCAATCATTCGTCGAACCCAAGCTGGGGATGGTGTCGCAACGCCTCGGTGACGCGGCAATCGAACCGATCCGCGCGAGGGCAGCCGCCATGGACCTCGACGACGCGATGGCGTTCACCCGCGGCCACCGGTCCTGACCCAGGTCAGCGTTCCCGTTCTTGTCACGTTGAGCCCCGCTCGGCGACGTCCAGATTGACAAGAAGCGAGCCGGTTCGTTCTTGTCACGTTCAACCCCGCCCAACGACGGCCAGATTGACAGGAAGGACCACTCCCCCCGGACAGGGCGGCCGCCTCGACCTCCTGGTTGGCGACAAGGGGAAGTCGACACCTTGAACGTTAGTGACTAACGTTTCTTTTCATGGGACGTGCGGAACAGACCCGGAGGGAGCTCCAAGAGGCCGCGGTGCGACTCTTCGCCGCCAGGGGATATGACAACGTCACGGTCGAAGAGATCGCCAACGACGTCGGCGTGTCCCACATGACGTTCTTCCGACACTTCCCGACCAAAGTCTCGGTACTGATCGACGACCCGTACGACCCGGTGATCGGCGAAATGGTCGCCAGGACCGATCCGACGCTCCCGCCGATCGAACGAGTGCGCCGTGGCATCCTCGAATCGTGGGTGCACGTCGACGAACCCGACGACGACACCATTCGTACCCGGTTCCGTCTCCTCACCCAGCACGAGGATCTCGTGGCAGCGGCCTGGTCGAACAATCGCAAGACCGAGCAGGTGATCATCGAGGCGCTCACGTCGACCGGGGTCCCCCTGCTCGACGCTCGGGTAGCGTCCGGAGCCGTCATGGGGGCGCTGATGGCGGCGCTGATCGACTGGGGTGAACACAACGACTCTGGCACGCTGGGCGACCGGGTCCGTCTCGCTCTCGAGATGCTCGGAGGCGATGATGCCTGAGCCGCTCGAGGCACGAAATCTGGTACGTCTGTACGGCGACGAACGAGCTGTCGGTGGGGTTGACATCGAGGTGCGTACGGGCGAGATCCACGCGATCGTCGGCCTCAACGGCGCAGGCAAGACGACGTTGATGCGACTGCTGTTGGGGATGGTGGTGCCAACGTCGGGAAGGGCGCTGATCGACGGCGTGGACGCCCGGTCGGCCGGCCCGGGAGTGTGGCGAAGGGTCGGGTGTCTGATCGAAACGCCCTTCTCCTACCCCGAGCTGACAGTCACCGAGAATCTCGAAGCTGCAGCCCTGCTGCACGGTGTCGACGACGTTGAATCAGAGGTTCGAAGGATGATCGACGACTTCGAGCTGACCCACTGGGCGCACAAGCGGGCACGGGCGCTGTCGCTCGGGAACCAACAACGACTCGGGCTCGCCGCAGCGATGGTGCATCGCCCCTCGATCCTCGTACTGGACGAGCCGGCCAACGCGCTCGACCCGGCCGGGGTCGTGTTCATCAGGGACCTGATGCGGACGGCCGCCGAGCGAAACGTAGCGGTGATGGTGTCGAGTCATCACCTGGACCAGCTCGCTCGGATGGCGCATCGGATCACCGTGCTGCATCGAGGCAAGATCATCGGAACGCTCGATCCACGCGGTACCGACCTCGAGCAGCAGTTCTTCGATACCGTCTACCGGAACGATCGAGAACGGGGGCTGGCGTGAGGCGGGCTCTGAGCGTGGAGGTAATGAAGGTTCGCCGCTCGACAGTGGTAGTCGTCACAACGGTGCTCATCGTGCTGCTGGTGCCGCTGTTGTGTCTTGGGTTCGTGGCGGTCGCCAAGCAGGGCGGCGCGGGTGCGGTCGCGCTCAAGGCCCAGGCGATGGTCGTCGGTGAGGGATGGGAAGCCTATCTGGGGCTGCTGGCGCAGATCGTGTCGATCGCAATGTTCATCGGGCCCGGTGTGGTCGTCGCGTGGGCGTTCGGCCGCGAGTTCTCCGACAGGACGTTCCCGGCGCTGTTTGGACTACCCGTGTCGAGAGGCTCGATCGCGACAGCCAAGTTCATCGTGCTGGCGCTTTGGGGTTTGGCGCTCACCGTGCTGACGCTGGCGGCCGCCGCCTCGGTGGGCCTACTCGCCAATGTCGGACCCCTCGCGGGGTTCGACCTGGCGGGCTGGTTGGGACGTCTGTTTGTCGCCGGGTTCCTTACGTCGATCATCTCGCTGACCATCGGATTCGTGGCGAGCGCCGGGCGCGGCTACCTGCCGGCGATCGGTGCGCTGATCCTGTTGACGATGATCACCCAGATCGCCGTCCTGTTCGGGACCGGCGGCTGGTTCCCCTACGCGGCGCCGGGTTTGTACGCGATCGCCGGTGCAGGAGACGTGGCCGAAGTGAGCGTCGTCCAGCTGCTGCTGGTTCCGATCTGGACGGTCTTCGTGGGGTGGTTCACGGTCCGCTGGTGGAACCACGCCGAGGTCGTGTAGCCACACCCGTTCTTGTCAATCTGGACCCCGGCAGGCGAGGCTGAGATTGACAAGTTCCAGACCCTCTCGTTCTTGTCACGCTGGACCCCGGCAGGCGAGGCTGAGATTGACAAGAACGGGGTGCATGATCCCGCCGAGATCGACCTCACTCCCGAACGGGTCGACGACGGTTCCGCGTCCGAGTCAGTGCTCGCCACGAGGTGATCGCCAGCGGTATCTGGAGGAGACCGTACACGACGTGGGCGGCGTAGTGGCTCAGGGTCTGGTCGGGCTCGAACGGAAAGATGCCCAGCGGAAGAACCGAGACCACAGCCCCGCCGATGAGTTGAAGGGCCACGTAGACCACCAGCACCACCCCGACCCAGCGGCTCGGATATCGCCACCACGCAACGGCGAGCAGGACGCCGATAACGAGCAGAACGGAGTTCTCGGGTCTCCACAGTGGCAACGCCAGTTCTCGCAGGTTGTGGAGGTACAGGCCGAGCCAAGACAACAGCAACGCCCAAGCCACTCTCGACGCATGCGGCCGGTCACCTCCGATCCCTGCGACCAGCGAACGTCGGGCAGTCTCACCGTTCATGAATCTTCCAATCGCAACGCAATCACCGGGAATCGGCGGCCGGTCTCAGACTGGTACCGAGCCCAGCTCGGATTGTGCTCGGCAAGCCGCGGCCACAGCAACTCGCGTTCGTGCTCGTCGAGCGCTTCTGCTCGCGCTCGATGGCGCGTGCCGCCGAGTTGAACCCATGCTTCCGGACGTGTCTGGAGGTTGAACCACCATCCCGGCGGCTGATCGGGTTCTGCGGCGTTCGAGGCCACCACGAGCATCCGGGACCCCTGCGGGTAGTACATCAGCGGCACTGTTCGCTCTCTACCAGATCGCCGACCAACCGTAGTGAGCAGCAGCACCGGGACACCCAGGACCTCACCGCCCATGCGTCCGCCCGACAACCGATAGAAGAAGCGATGCATCTTTGCAGAGGCATCCGATCGGGCCATCCGGTCACTGAGTCGACCGACCGTTCCGCTGCTCATCCAACGCCATCCCTTGCTGCGAGCAAGTGACACCCTATCTCGGTAACTTGCCTGTGGCAAGTGACAAGGTACGATACCGGGCGTGGCCATCGCCAACACTGATCGGTGCGCTGTCCTCGGCACGCTCGACGTCTTGGGGGACATGTGGACTCTGGGAATCCTGCGTTGCGTCTTCTACGGGCAGCGCCGCTACGGGGAGATCCAGCGCGAGCTCGGCATCGCAACCAACGTCCTCGCCGACCGGCTCGATACCCTCATCGAATCGGGGATCCTCGAGAAGATCCCCTACCAGGACCGACCGGTGCGTTTCGAATACGTTCCGACATCCAAAGGTGACGATCTCAAACCGGCGATCGTCGCACTACGTGAATGGGGCCGGCGTTACCTCGACTGGAAGACACCTCTTCCACCGTTGCGTCACACAGACTGCGGAGGACCCATCCGAGTTGCGATGGTGTGCGAAACCTGTGGCGAGTACATCGACACACGCGACCTGGATATCCCCTCCCAATCCGTCACCATATCCACAAACACATGAGCACGGTCTCGGGCTACGACTTCGATGGTGCGACTGCCATCGACCAGGTCGGTGACCGCTGGCACGGCACGATCGCCGAGGGTTGGGACATGGGCGGCGTCCCCAACGGTGGATACCAGCTTTCGATCGCCTCGCGAGCGATCCTCGCCGTGACCGGGCGGAGAGATGTCGTGGCGCTGTCTTCCACCTACCTGAGTCCTGGGCATCCGGGCAATGTGGAGATCGAGGTTGAGGTGTTGCCTTCTCGAGGAAAGCGCCACACGGCCTGCACCGCCACACTGCGCCAAGATGACACGCCGACAATGGTCGTGCAGGCGATCAGCGGCGAGCTGCCCGACGACGGTGAACAGCATCTCTGGGAAACGTCCCCTCCCCCTCTCGGCCCGCCGGAACAGTACCCGAGGCTGATGCCCAGGCCGCCATCGACACTTCCTCCGCGGCTCGCCCAGCATGTGGAGCTGCGCCTCCCCGTCGAGCAGGTCGGTTTCGCATTCGGAAAGGCGCACGGTGCTCCGACCACCATCGGGTGGACCAAGTTCCCCGACGACCGCCCACTCGACACGCTCTCGCTGCCCCTGTTCGCCGACGCCTTCCCACCGGCCGTCTTCAACACCGGCGGAGTGATCGGCTGGGTGCCTACTCTCACACTGTCGATCCAGATCCGTCGGCGGCCGAAGGGCCCTTGGCTGTCGGCGTCGTTCCGAAGCCGTTTCATCGACGAAACCTACGTCGAAGAAGACGGCGAACTATGGGACACCGACGGCACGCTGGTCGCCCTCAGCAGACAGCTCGCCCTCGCCCCACGAGGCTCGTGACCCGTCCGGGACGTCCCGACGGAGACCGGACGTTCGAGCACCACCCGACCGTGAACCCAGGGTTGGTGACCACGCTATGCGCGGCTACGAGCCCTGGGTTCGGAGCCGGACGGCCCCTAGAACTCCATGACCGTGTCGAGACCACGGTGGAGACCCACCAGGTTCGACACGTTCCTGATCGCCAGCAGCGCTCCCGCAACGTATGGTTCGGCGCTCGGGCCGGCGTCGTGCCTCAGCGTCAACCGCTCGTCCTCCTGACCGAAAATGGACTCGATCCCGATCACGTAGCTGGGCAGCCGGAGAGAGTGGACTTGGGTACCTTCGATGGTCGCTCCCCTGGCGTCGCGATCGCCGAGGATCTCTCTCGATCGGCCGGCCTGAACCGCCCCGAGCCGGCTTGCGAGTTCCCGCGCCGTGCCGCTAGGAGCGTCGACCTTGCTCGCACTCGCGTAATCGATGACCTCCCAGTCTTTGATCCACGCAGCCGCGATCTCGCTGAACTTCATCATCAGCACGGCGGTGATCGAGAAGTTGCCGCACGCCAGCACACCGACGCCTGCACCGGTCGCAACCTCGTGGATCATCCGGTAGTCATCTCCCGACAACCCCGAGGTTCCCACGACCACCTGCGCACCAGCATCGATTGCAGCCAGTATGTTCTGGAGAGCCACAGACGGGTGCGTGTACTCGACGAACACGTCGGGACGAGCCTGGAGTGCGTCGGCGACGGTTCCACTGACGACCAGCGGCAACCCCGTGGTGTCGAGCACCTCATCGAGTCGCCGACCGGCCGCCGATCTCGCCACGGCGCCGACCAGTTCGAGATCTTCGGACGTTGCGATCCCCCTGGCGAGGGCGGAACCCGCCCAACCGGTCGCGCCCGCCAGCACCACCGTGGTCTTCGGAACTCCGTCGGTCATCGAGGCTTCCCCTGATCGAGTGGCGCCGACACTAGCTCGGATCGACCCCTCACCCACCGAGGAACGTTGCGAGAGCGTCGATCACCTCCGGCGCGACGTGGTGGCCGATATCGGCGGGCGTAATGGCAAGAGGGTTCGTGCCCTGAACACAGTTGAGCGCGTGGGTCACGCACGGCAGGGTGATCACCTTCGCGTCTACTCCGAGCGACTCGAGGTACTGACGCCACGACTCGGCCTCGGTGACCGGCACGTTCCAGTCCATCTCACCGTTCAGCACGAGAAGAGGCTGTTCAATCTCCTTCGCGTCAGCGATCGTCCGGTCGTGCAGATCGAACCAGCTGTTCCAGAACTCGGCGCTCGTCCCCGCGACGGGCTCTGTTCCCCCTGCTCGAATCGCCTTCACGCCGTCCACCGTTTCCGCCAGCGACGCAACCGGCGGCAGCGCCAGTGCTTGCTCCCTGCTCATGCCTTGCTGCTCGATGAGTTGGAGCGTGAAGTCGAGTTGTGCCTCGATGATCTGATCGATGGGTCGGTACGGTCCGCCGATCATCACGCCGCTGGCCAGCTCGGGGTCGGCTAGAAGCATCACGGTGATGAACTCCGCTCCCTGGCTATGACCGATGACCGTGATCCGGCCGGCGTCGACCTCGGGGCGGGTTCGCAGGTACTCGACGGCCGCGGTGGCGTCAGAGACGAAATCGTCAACTGTGAGGTCGGCCTGCGGGGTCGGATAGCCGTTGTCGGCGCACCCGTTGAACGGCCCACAGGTCCGCTTGTCGTAGGTCAGGACTGCGATGCCGTTGCCCTGGAGACCTTCGGCGAGCTCCTTGAAGACGGGGATGTCGAATCCGAATGTCATGTCGAGCTGGCCGGGCACGACCTCATCCCGGCTCTCCGGTCCGCTTCCGGCGATCAGCACGACCGAAGGAAACGGACCACCACCGGCCGGCAAGCGCAACGTTCCGGCAAGGTCCAATCCGTCGGCCGGAAAGGTGACGTCGACGCTGGTCGCTCCAGGCATGGTGGTTTCCTCGGAAGTGGTTGTCGGTGCGGAGGTGGCCGTGGAAGTCGACGCCGGCGTTGTCGTCGTTGGCGCCTTGGTTGTGGTCGTCGTCCCGCCGGAGGCAGTGCACCCGGCGGCGAGCAGCAGCGTGACGCCGATGCCGATCAGCCCCTTCGCAAGATGAGGTGTTCTCGAATCCATGCCCCCCTCCGTCCTTCGCTCAGCGGGCCGGTTGTCAGTCTAGTTCGTTTGTTGGCGAATTACCGAATCGGAGCACTCGAAGGGCACGGAGTGTGTTCCAGCGGCTGGGCTTGCCCGACCCGGGTTCCATCTTGAAGTGTTCCTTGCCGGTGTAGTGGTTCTGAAGCGGCCATGTCCCGTCCTTCTTCCGCTTCGCCTGCACAACGGCGATCGCCTCGTCGCAGCGTTCGTCGAACGGGATGCCGGCGTCGCGGAAGTAGTCGAGGCCACGGAGGACGTCGTAGTGCCAGCGGGGTGGGAACGAGAACAGCTTCCAGCGGGGGTTGATGATCTCCCCAGTGGAGAGGAAGCGCAGCAAATGGCGTTCGAGCAGGTACTCGTGCGCCCTCGTCCTTGCGTCGTTGATCGCCGGGTCGGTCGTGCCCGTGGCCCGTGCATACTGGAGGAACCCTTCGAGTACCGAGAGTGTTGTGTGGAATGAGGATCGCACCGATCCGTTCCTCGTCTCGCAGTTCCACCCTCCGTCTTCGAGCTGTTCGCCGAGGAGCCACTCGACGTTGGGTTCGGTCCCGGCGACGGCACCGAAGTACGCGCCGAGCGCCAGCACCATCCCCGTGACGCACGTGTCACCCCGGTACTCGAAGAATGGCCGTGGCCCGCGCCAGAAGACACGTTCTCGAACCCGATCGATCGCCGCGCTGCACTCACGACTCGCGGGATCGATGCCGAAGTGACGCAACAGGAGCAGGGTGTACGTGGTCGAGATCCACTTGGGCGAGTAGATGCCGCCGCCCCAGTGTCCGTTGTCGGCCTGAAGAGAGAGGGTGCGGGCGCCCCACCCTTCAGTCGCGACACGAGCCCGCTCGGCGGCGATCTCGTCGGAGGGTGCGTCGGTGAGGTCGCGCAGCGTCTGCCACCGGATCGCCGGATCCCCTTCCAACAACCACTCGATCATGGCTTCAAACTAGCTTCCACGTCCGATCCCAGGGCTGTCTCACCCGAGGTCATCCACTGCGCGAAGCCCCCGTTCGATCCATGATCGCAACGCCTCGTCGGTCACGTAGCCGTCGGGCTGGACCACCACGAACGCGGCAGCGGTTCTGCCTCCGAACTCGAGCGGCCGAACATGCGGCTGGGCTAGCGCTTCGCCCATCCCATCCCGACCCACGCGCACGGTGAGACCCCTCGAACTCACGCCGCAGCACAGGTGACCATCGACCATGAAGCCCAGTCCCCCGCCGACGATCCGCCTCTCGACGACGTCGTTCAGCCCGGACAGCAGGAGGCGTACGCTCTCGACCGTGCGTTCGTCGAAGCTCATTGCAGCCTTTCTACCGTCCCGAGGCGCGTACGACGTCCATTCGAGATAGGCTCGCATGAGACGACAGAGGAGCAGGCATGACCGACGTGACCGCACCAGGAGGCAACCGACTTGCCTGCGAGATCGTCGGGGACGGGGATGTCGATCTTCTCCTCGTGCACGGCATCACCGAGTCGAGGCGAACGTGGGACCCGCTCCTTCCTCGCCTCTCCCAGACCTTTCGCGTGGTCACCGTCGACCTCCCGGGCCATGGTGAGTCGGAGCCGATGGACAGCTATGGCCTTGATCGACTCGCGGCGAATGTCGGAGCGGTGATGAACGAACTTGGGAACGGCACGCCGCTGGCGGTCGGCCACTCGCTCGGAGGGTTCGTCGTGTCGGTGTACGCGGCCCACCATCCCGTTCGTGGCGTCGTCAACGTCGATCAGCCGCTCGCCCTCGCGGCGTTCAAGGAGCAGCTGACGGCTGTGGAGCCGATGTTGCGCGGCGAGGCGTTCGGTGCCGTGATCGGAGCCATGTTCGACGGGTTCATGGCACCGCTTCCTGACGACGAGAAGGCTCGCCTCACTGCGCTGCGCTCACCGAACCAGGACGCCGTGCTCGGTGTATGGGATCCCGTGTTCACCAAGACCCCCGAGGAGCTCGATGCGATGGTGCGCGGCTTCCTCGATGGGCTCGACGCCCCGTACCTGGCCTTGCACGGGACGGACCTCGGCCCCGACTATGTCTCCTGGCTGAAGTCGGTGATCCCGCAGGCCAAGTACGAGGTGTGGCCGGACTGCGGTCACTACCCGCAGTTGATGCACCCGAACCGGTTCGTCGAGCTGATCACCTCGATGGCCTGAGGTCCGACCGAGGCTCGCAGCAGGGCTCGCGGCAGCCGCAGTGGCAACCATCCTCTGCCCGGTCGATGAAACGCCGGGCCGAGCCACGCCACGGCCGACTCAACCCTCCTCAGTACTCGAGAACTCGACGTCGGCCGTCTTGACGGTCCCGCCGCGACGTCCCGGTGCGCGCTGTTCATCCCAGTAGAGGTTCGTGTGCGCGATCACCTGCTCGGGTGGTGGCGCACCCCACTCGGTGAGGTCCTCGGTCGTGTGGGCGTCACCTACCAGAGTCACGTCGTACCCGCGGACGAGCCCTCCGTGGATCGTGGACCGCACACACGCGTCTGTCTGGGCGCCTGTTACAACCAGCTTGCCCACTCTACGCTCGGCCAGGACTTCTTCCAGGTCGGTGTCCTCGAACGAGTCGCCATAGGTCTTGTGGACGAGCGGCTCGGTCTCCCGGCGAACCAGTTCGGGTACGTACTCCCACGCCTCGCTGCCCTTCGCGAGGTACTCGCTGGAGTGCTGGATCCACACGACCGGCACGTCTTGCGAGCGGGCCCTCTCGACCAGGCTGTTGATGTTGGCGACCACCCCATCGCGGTTGTGGGCCTCCTCCACCACTCCGTTTTGGACGTCGATGACGAGCAGGGCCGCGTTCGGACGATCTGAGAAGGCGGACATGGTGACCTCCGTTCCGTTCTGTGTCGTCACACTACGTCACGTGCCCTGAAAGTGTGTGAGATCACAGACCAGTCATCCGACCACGGCACCTGCTACGAATAGGAGACATGAGAACACAACCCACTATCGACGTTTCCACCCGGCACCGCCTCCGCAGGTACAACCTCCTGATGGGGCTGTTGCACGCCGTGCAGGGAGTGCTGGTGCTCGTCCTCGCCAACGGCTTCACGCTTCCCGTGATCGGCACGTTCATGACCGGACCGCCTGGAGCTGGTTCTCCCGCCGTCGAACCCCTCTTCGACGTGAACATCGCCTGGGGCGTCGCCCTCTTCTTCTTCTTGTCGGCCGGCGCACACTTGGCGATCGTCAGCCCCGGGATCTACGAGTGGTACGTGAGGAACCTGGAACGTCACCGGAACTACGCCCGGTGGATCGAGTACTCGCTCTCCTCCTCGGTGATGGTTGTTCTGATCGCGATGCTCGTCGGCATCGCCGACATCGCGGCGCTGATCGCCATCGCCGGTGTGAACGCTTCCATGATCCTGTTCGGTCTTCTGCAGGAAAAGTACGAGACCCCAGGAAAGGACGTCAGCTGGGTTGCCTATTGGTTCGGTGTCTTGGCAGGGGCCATCCCCTGGATCGCGATCGCGATCTACCTCGTGAGCCCTGGCGTCGACGTGAGCCCTCCCGGGTTCGTCTACGGGATCTTCTTCTCACTGTTCGTGTTCTTCAATGCCTTCGCCATCGTCATGGTCCTCCAGTACCGGAAGGTCGGACGCTGGTCGAACTACGTGTTCGGTGAATCGACCTACATCCTGTTGAGCCTCGTTGCAAAGTCGCTGCTCGCCTGGCAGGTGTTCGCAGGGACGCTCGCTCCATGAGTGCAAACGCTCCAGGTCGACACACAGTCCGCCTTCACGAACAGCGGCGAGTCCCGAAGCCACAAGCCCACGTATTCGCGTACACCGCCGATTTCTCGAACATCGAGAACTGGGATCCGGGTGTGGTGTCCTCGACGCAGCTCACGGACGGTCCCGTCCGTGTCGGCACTCGCTATGAACTCGACGTGAAGTCTGGATCCGGAACGACCCCGATGGTCTACGAGATCACCGTGTACGAGCCCGATCACAGAGTGGTTCTCGTCGGAACCGGCAGCAAGCTGCATGCTGTGGACGAGATTCGGTTCACGAGCGAGGGTGACACGACCGTGATCGAGTACACGGCAGACCTGACGTTTCTCAACTTCCTTCGGTACCTGACACCATTGATGCAGCTGGCAGTACGGAATGTTGGCAAACGCGCCCTCGATGGCCTGGCAGAGGCACTGCGCGAATGAGCAAGTTGACCGTTGCCACCTTCACGAACCTCGGATACCTGATCCACGCGAGACGGTTCGAACCGATCCAGGCCGACCTGTCGGGACGGGTAGCCGTCGTCACCGGGGCAAACGGAGGTCTTGGGCTCGAAACGTCACGGCAGCTCGCGGCCTACGGTGCCCACGTCGTCATGGTCGGCCGCAACAAGGACAAGCTTCAGAAGGCGAGCGAGTCCATCGAGGGGGCAACCTCGATCGCGGTCGCGGACCTCGGTCTTCTCGGCGACATCAGGCGACTCGCCGATCACATCCTCGAATCAACCCAGCGGATCGACATCTTGATCAACAGCGTGGGGGTTCTCCTCCCCGAACGCGCGATGACTGAAGAGGGCCTGGAGGCCACGTTCGTGACGGATCTTGCCGGACACTTCCTGCTCACCAACCTCCTCCTGCCTCGTCTCGTCGCGTCGGCCCCTGCCCGGGTCATCAACGTCAGTTCGGGCGGGATGTACTCGGCCAGGATCGATCCCGGCGATCTGCAGTTCGAGCGGCGCCGGTACACAGGGACGGGGGCGTACGCGAGTGCGAAGCGGGGCCAGGTGATCCTGACCATGATGTGGGCGTCGCGCTTCCCCGATCTTGACGTGACGTTTCATTCGCTGCATCCGGGATGGGCACGAACGGAGGGCGTCGCGACATCGTTGCCTACGTTCAACAGGGTGATGAAGCCACTGTTGCGAACGCCGGCACAGGGGGCCGATACCATCGTCTGGCTCGCCACGGCCGAGGAACCAGGGCACACCTCTGGTCAGTTTTGGTTCGATAGGTCCGTTGCACCGATCCATCTGACGGAGTCCACGAGAGAAACCGCCGAGGATCGGGTCCAGCTCTGGCAACGGCTGGTGGACATCACCGGCAGCGACGTCCCGTCGAGCTGACGTCGCCACGGCGACCCGAAGGGCCCGCTCACGAGACCCGAGATCTCGTCGATCCGTAGGCCGCGAGTGCGCGCGCCCGAGCCATTTCGACGACCGGTTCCGGGCAGATCGTCCCCAGCTCCACACCGAAGGCCGGCCGCTCCAGCGAACCCCTCCCCCAACGATCGATCACGTCGACACCTCCGCAAGGAGAACCGACAGCTTCCTCATGCCGCTACGGATCCGGCTTTTGACGGTTCCTTCCGGTTGGCCGAGACGCGTGGCGACTTCCGCGTAGCTCAAGCCGCCGAAGTAGGCCAAGGCGATCGCGTCGCGCTCACCTTCGGCGATTCGTTCGAGTGCCTGCCGCACCTTCTCAGACAGCACGAGTGTCCATGCTTCGTCGGCTACGTCGTAGTGCTGCTCGTCGGCTGGTCGCGCTTCACGGTTCGACCGGGCAACCTCCGAACGAACAAGGTCGACGGCACGACGGTGAGCGATCGTGAGCAGGAACGTACGCAACGAGCCGCGCGCAGGATCGAACTTCTCGGGAGCGTTCCACAGACCCAGGAACGTCTCCTGCGTCACATCTTCCGCCAGGGCGTCATCGTGCAGCACTCGCGCCGCGACGGATTTCACGGCGGCCCCGAAGTCGGAAAACACTGTCTCCAGGGCCGATCGATCGCCGCCGGCCAGCCGGGCGGCAAGTTCGGCGTCGGTATCCGCAGTCACACGCTTCGACGAGACATCTAGAAGCCAATGCTACAGGTGGACCTGTCGACGAACCCGGCGTGAGGCAGCATCGAGCGGGCTGGCCGGTGCTCGGATTTGCGTCGAACTCATCCGGGAATGCTCCCTGTTCCGAACTAGGGGTATGGGCCACAACATCGCGATCATCGGAAGCGGAATCGCCGGCCTGGGTGCGGCGTGGGCCCTCTCGGGCGACAACCGGATAACCGTCTACGAAGCCGACAACAGGATCGGTGGGCACGCCAACACCGTCTCCGTGAAGACGGGGACCATCGAAACGGCGATCGACACGGGATTCATCGTCTACAACGAAGTCACCTACCCGAATCTGACGCGGCTCTTCTCGCTCCTCGACGTTCCCACCCGTGAGAGCGACATGTCGTTCTCGTTCTCACTCGATCGGAAGTTCGAGTACGCGGCGAGTCTCCCGGGAGTTCTCGCTCAACCTTCGAACCTGCTGCGGCCGGCGTTCCTCAGGATGCTGTTCGACATCAACCGATTCCGAAATGTCGGAACGAGTCTGGTTCCTCGCGACGACGAAACGATCGGCGAGCTCCTTCGGCGCCACGGGTTCTCCACCGACTTCATGACCGACTACCTGTACCCGATGACCGGAGCCATCTGGTCCACCGAGCACGCCTCGATCGGAGACTTCCCGGCGGCGGCGATCCTCAGATTCCTTGGGAACCACGGGCTGATCACCATCGCTGGACGCCCAACCTGGCGGACGGTCGTAGGCGGAAGCCGCACCTACGTTCAGCGTCTCGTGGCAGGATTCGAAGGCCGCATCCAAACGAACTCACCGGTCACGTCCGTCGCACGAACCGGCAGAGAAGTCCTGATCGAATCGAACGGTCAGACGGACACCTACGACCAGGTCGTGTTCGCCACGCACTCCGACCAGACACTCGCCATCCTCGGCGACGAGGCAACACATGACGAACGCGAGCTCCTCGGAGCAATCCCGTACACGACCAACCGTGCCGTTCTCCACGGCGACCCGACGCTCATGCCACGTAATCGAAGGGTGTGGTCGAGCTGGAACGCGATGGCGAGGTCCTCCGACAGGCAGCCGGCATCGGTCACCTACTGGATGAATCGGCTCCAAGGCCTCGACGTCGGCCATGACTTCTTCGTGTCGCTGAATCCGCTCACCGAACCGGATCCCTCGACGATCAGGGCCTCGTTTCGATACGCCCACCCCCGGTTCGATCGCAACGCCGTCGCCGTGCAGGAACGAATCGCCGAGATCCAGGGCATGAACAACACCTGGTTCACCGGCGCGTACCTCGGCTACGGGTTCCACGAAGACGGGCTCCAATCCGGTCTCAACGTTGCGGCTGCGCTGGGAAGCCCGGCACCATGGCACGGCACCTTCGCTCCGATGAGTTCGGCCCTTGCCCCCAGGATCCTGGAGGCAGCATGAACGTCCGGCAGTCCAGTCTCTACCGGGGGACCGTCACCCACACACGACTGAGGCCCTTCCGTCACAGTTTCAGGTACCGCGTGTACTACACGCTGCTCGACATCGACGAACTCCCAACGCTGGATCGAGACCTGCGCCTCTTCTCGCTTGGACGGTTCAACCTCGCCTCGTTCCACCCATCCGACCACGGTGTTCGCTCAGCTGCCGAGGTCCGCCCGTGGGTCGAAGGGATTCTCGCCGACGCCGGCGTGCACCTCAACGGTGGATCCATCAAGCTGCTGGCCTTCCCACGAATCCTCGGCTACGTGTTCAACCCGCTGAGTGTCTGGTACTGCTATGACGCCGACTCGGAACTCCGGGCGATCCTCTACGAAGTGCGCAACACGTTCGGAGATCGTCATGTCTACGCCGTTCCGATCAGCGATGGACGTGATCTGAAGCACAGCTTCGCCAAACGACTCCACGTGTCGCCGTTCAATGACATGGACCAGACCTACCGGTTCACGATCACCGACCCGGGCGCCTATCTCTCGATCGGGATCGAGCAGCGCGACGCCGATGGGACGATGTTTCGCGCAGGTATGCGTTTCGCACGACTCCCGTTGACCGACTGGAACCTGCTTCGAATGTTTGTCATGCACCCTTTGGTGACCGGCAAGGTGATCGCAGGTATCCATTGGCAGGCACTGAGGCTCTGGCTGAGAGGGGCCCGGTACCACCGGAGGCCCGAGCCGACGGCTCCCACAGTGACCATCGAAGCGAGCGTGTCGTCATGAAGCGGCTCGAAGATCTGGGCATGAGCTTCCTGGGACGTATCGCCCGAGTCGGCCGGCTCACGGTCACACTGCCCGACGGTGGAGTCCGTCGAGTGGGGACGGGCACGCCGGCTGCGGAGCTGCATCTCACGGCGTACTCGCCGCTTCGAGACATCCTCCAACGAGGGTTGACGGGATTCGCCGAGGCCTACATGGATGGCCGAGTGGACACGCCAAGCCTCCCGGATCTTCTGCGCTGGGGTGCGGCCAACCAGAAGGCCTGGTTCGAACATCCGATGGCGAAGATGACCCTGCCGCTGCGCAGACTCTGGCAGCGGATACGGCCCGAACGCCGCCACTCTCGAGTGACGACGATGAACGATCACTACAACCTCGGAAACGACTTCTACGAGGCGTGGCTCGACGAGTCGATGACATACTCCTCGGCGAGGTTCCAGAACCCCGACCAGGACCTCGCCGACGCCCAACGCAACAAGTACCGGATCATCGCCGACCTCGCCGGGCTCGAACCCGGAGCGCGTGTGCTCGAAATCGGTTGCGGCTGGGGCGGCTTCGCCGAGTACGCGGCAGCAGAACGCGGGTGCAGGGTGACCGCCATCACACTCTCGACCGAGCAGGCGGACTACGCGAGGAAACGGATCGAGAGTCGAGGGCTCACCGACAAGGTAGAGGTCAGGGTCCAGGACTTCCGTGAGGTTCGGGACCGCTACGACGCCGTCGTCTCGATCGAGATGATCGAATCGGTCGACGAGACGCAGTGGCCGCCTCTGTTCGCCACGATCGAACGAGCCCTCGAACCGGGAGGGCTCGCAGTGATGCAGATCATCACCATTCAGGATGCCGAGTGGGAGCGATACCGGTCCCGAGCCGACTTCATCCAGCAGTACATCTTCCCTGGAGGCCAACTCCCCGCCCCCAAGGTGCTGCGGCTACTCGCAAAGGAAGCCCATCTCGACGTTGAGAAGATCGAGACATTCGGTCGTGACTATGCGAGAACCCTCGCAATCTGGCTGGAACGCTTCGAGTCGGCGTGGCCGCGCCTCGCACGAGATCACCATCTCGACGAGCGATTCCACCGAATGTGGGAGCTCTATCTCGCATTGTGTGAGACCGGCTTCCGATTGGGTCGAATCAATGTCGAACAGTGGGTGTTCAGTGCCGAGTCGACACCTGAAGCTACATCGTGATGCTCCGATCGGACACCCTCACGGCTCGTCCGACGAGAAGACCTCTTTCGCCGCCGCTACCCTCCGGCTGGTCGATGCGCAGGTGGAGAGAATGAAGCCTTCGCGGCTTTCCGAAGCTCAACTAGGGATCGCTGCCGCCGCGCTCCACGGCAACTCCGGTCTGCTCTATCGGCTGGCAGCAGATCTGCTGGATGGCGGGACTCCGTTCGATGTCGTTCTGTTCGACATCCTTCTCGGCTCCGAGGTGAGCGTCGGATTGCGCTGGCAGGCCGGGGACTATCTCGTGTCCGAAGAGCACGCTGCGACGGCCACGCTGGAAACGGTGATCTCGCTGCTCGCCGGTTCGTTCGATCAACCCGGCGACGGTCCATCCGTCGTCGTGGCTGCGGCGGAAGGAGACAGCCATTCACTGCCGGCGAGGGCAGTGGCCGCCTACCTCCTCTCGACGGGCTTCCGAACGGTGTTTCTGGGAGCCAACGTGCTCGCCCACGACCTACGCGACTTCCTCATGTCCGAACCCCCTGACGCCGTTGTGCTCTCCTGCGCGATGAGCACGCACCTGGTGGGGGCGCGTGCGGCCATTCGAGAAACCCACGATGCCGGCGTGCCCGTGCTGGTCGGGGGTAGAGGGTTCGGTATGGACGGCGTGTGGGCCGCCCCGGTCGGAGCCGACGCGTGGGCTTTCTCGGGCAGAGACGCTTTCGACATGCTGAAGGGGTGGAACCCTGATCCGAGTGCGGCCGAAGCCTTGGCACGAGATCCGGGCGAAGTCGTCCAGACGGTGCTCGATCATCGACACTCGGTGTTGGCCACCGCCGAGGAGTGGCTGGCCAGTCTGTCCGGCGCGTCAATCGGGTCCAGGGTGCGAAACGAAATGGAACTGATCCTCGACGCGGTTGCGTCGGCCGGCCTCATCGATGACCGAACGCTCTTGGATGAGTTCCTGGCGTGGCAGCACGAGACACTGGCCGATCACGGCGTCGACACTCGTCTTGTCGAGGCTGTCGCTGTCGCTCTGATGCCGATTGCACCCAATCTCGCCGCATGGATCCAGACTGACTCGCCCACTGCCTAGACCCTCGCAGGCCTGGCCATGCCGTCTGCGTCGATGTGCTCATTTTTCGCGGTCTCGAGGTCGAGTACGCACCCGAGGGTGCCGCGGTCATCGAAAACCTGGAGTCCGGTCGGTGAGCACAGGAGGGGCCGGCAGGGCCAGCTCATCGGCGATCCACCATGCGGCCCCGTCGACCAGTTCGAGGTTGTCGAGCCGCCACCGGTCGGCGTCCGAGATCCCAGGGCCGGGGCCACGCGCCAGCGACCACAGGGACCACGCCAGATGAGCGGCCGCCCACTTGGCCGCCTCCTGCATCGGAAGGGGCCGTCGCCCTTCGATCACGAGGTCGATGTTGACCGTCGACGTATCGAACCACGGGCTCCCGATCCGAGCGTACGACCAATCGACGATCACGACGCGGTTCTCGAGAAAGCACAGATTCGAGTACCAGAGGTCGGCGTGGACCAAAGCACGCCCCCCGGGCGGGACCAGGGCGGCGTCGATGATCTCGCCGGCACAGGTCTCCAGCCACGGTCCCAGCTCGGGAGCGACCGCAGCTGCATGTTCGACGATTCCGCGACAGATCTCCTCGGATGGTCCTTCCAGCTCCGGAAGTGCCAGCGACGAGGGGATCGGAGTCCGCCGGAGTTCATGCAGAGCCTGTGAGAGACTCGAGAGGTCCTGCGGGTACGGTTCCGGCCAGTGACCGCTGGAGAGATCCTCGACCAGGAGCAGGGGCATGGGGCCGGTGACTGCTCCGCGGAGTTCGGGAAGGAACGGTGCGTCCAGCACGCTGAGCAGTGCAATCTCACGACGTATCTCTTCGGCCGATCGCTCGTCCTTCGCCGCCTTCACGAACAGCTTGGAACCGTCCCGAAACGTGGCGACCCCCGTGAGAGCATGGGTCAGCCCTTCCGACCTCACCGACCACCCCACGATGCTCGCGCCGACTTCGCGCTCGATCATCTCGCGCACCCGGGCGTCGAGCGAGACGGGCACCGTCAACCTCCAGGGCAGGTTCGCATCCGGCGACCCGCCACCATGTCGACCTGTGCGCTGGACAGGATCACAAAGCCGGAGACTCGCGGCTCACCTGTCGCACCGTTCCACTGACGAGGCTCGAAGGCGCCCAAGGCAGCCCCGGCAGCTACCCCTCCAAGAACCAGTTGGATGATGCGGGTCATGTGTGCGGAGCGTAGTCCAGCCGCCATTCCTCACATCGACCCCGCGCGGGCGCCGGGCCGAGGACGAGATTACGAGACTTCTTCGCCGAGGGGTTCGGCGACCTCGCGGGCCACGGCGGCAAGCCCGTCTGGCGCGTCGTTCGCGGCCACACCCAGGATCACATGATTCGCCCCCGCCCGCACGAACCTCCGAGCGGTCTCGAGGGCGGAGCGTCGTGAGGCCGTGGTCGATCCGCACGACACCTGGGCAGCGAACACAAACCCTGCTGGATCACGACCTTCTGCCTGCAGGGCCCGAAGGATCTCGTCACGCTTGGTCGAAAAGTAGGCGATGTCACCCGGCCGGTTGCCCGGCATCGGCCAGCCAGAGGCGTAGCGAGCCGCGAGGGCGATCCCCCGTCGCTTCTGAACGCCCAGCCAGATCGGAGGACCCCCCGGGCGAACCGGTGGTGGTTCGTTCGTCGCCGACCTGAGCGGGAAGAACGGATCGTCGACGGTGACACCTGGCGGTTGCCGGGCCTCGTCAGAGAACAGGGCGCTCAGTACCTGCAGCGCACTCTCGAAGCGATTGAAACGTTCCGGTGGAGGTGGCAGCGGGATCCCTAGCGCGTCGTGTTCTCCCTCGTGCCAGCCGGCCCCAAGCCCCAGCACGAACCGTCCCCCTGTCACGTGATCAAGTACGGTGGCCGACTTCGCGAGCACGGCAGGGTGGCGGAACGTATTCGACAGGACTGCGATCCCGACCCACTTCCCGGGCACTCGGGTGGCCAACGCTGCGGCGGTTGTCGTCGATTCGAAGGCCGGGCCATTGCGCTCGCGGTTCGCGTTGGACAGGTGATCACTCATCCACCCTGCCGAAAAGACGGGGATCGTTCCCGCCAGCGCCCACGTGTCGTCAAGGCGGGACCAGTCGAAGGTTGCGGATTCGGTGGCAGAGATGCGAAAGCCGATCAGCCCTGGCCTTGCGTCGCCAACGAACTCGGATCCCATCGTCACTCCACCGGCTCCAGGGTCCGTCGAATCATGCGCCATGCGACCACGAGAACGAGACCGACCGGCCACACCCAGACGAGATCCTGGTACCCCCCGTCCTCTGCGATTCTCCGCAGCTTCTGGATCCGAAGCAGCCGGTAGTCGGAGGTCGCTTCGGCCAGTTCGTCGTTGCTCATGCGTCGTGGATGCAGTCCGAACAACGGTGCCGCGAAACCGGAGTCGATCAGAATGCGACGCAGGCGATCGAGTCGCGCCGGATCATTGGACAGATCGTCGACCGTAGCCTCCCACGGGCCATCCGGCAGCCAGATCGAGATGCTGCGTTGGGCGAGAGCGTTGCAGTACCAGTCGGTGTTCCTCCCGAAGGCCGCGGCACAGTAGATGTCACCGTCGACAATCGTGAAGTTGACGGGGGTGCGATAGGTGGTGCCGCTTCGCCGACCGACGTGTTCGATGACCATCAGCCTGCCAAACCCGCCCGGCCATACATCGGTGAAACGACCGAGGCCCAGCCTCCACAGCAGGACCATCCACCGGTTCATCTCGTGAAAGACCCGGCGCAAAGCGGCGAACGGCTCCGGTCGAGTGAGACGGCCGTACCTCGGAGCGACACCCTGCGGCGCCTCTGCCTGTCCGCTCGACAGCATGCCTCGCAACCTCCAGTCAACGACCTCAGCCTACGCGGACCAACGGTGAAATCGACCAGAGCGTCCCGGTCACAGTCCGGGTAGGACGACGTCAGAACTGCGCTCTCCACTCGTGGTCGTGAACCGGGTACCGTGTCGGAGGATCCGGAACCCGCCAACGGCTCCCTGGAGGTCTCCGTCATCGCTACAGCAGCACGTCAGCCACCGATCGGGCTCCGCCCTCCACATCGAGACGAACTGGAGGAAGTGGCTCGGCTCTGGGCAGCCGCCGGGCTGGTTGACAATCTGGAAGCAGCCACCGCCGAGGCGACCCGCGCGTTCCTCCCCGGGCCGATCGGACGAGTCGAGCCACCGCGACGAAGGAGCAGCAGTAGTGAGCTTCTGGACCGAAGAGGAGTTGGGTCGAATCGGTGAAGCCGAGTTGCTCGAGCTCGCCTCTCAACGCAAAGACGGGACGCTCCGTCGCTACGTCACCATGTGGGTAGTGCGAGTCGCCGACGACCTCTATGTCCGCTCCGCCTACGGACCAGACAACCCGTGGTATCGCCGGGCAGTTGCCAGTGGCACCGGCCGGATCCGGGCCGGCGGCATCGAACGTGACGTCACCTTTGCCGACGCGAGTGCGCACGCGAACATCGACGCTGCCTACCACGCCAAATACGATCGCTACGGACCCAGGATCGTCAGCACCGTCGTCGGGCCCGACGCCCACAACGTCACCATCCGGCTGATGGT
>Ga0307440_1000214_pt1 | contig 27246 bp, 24 predicted proteins | sample SalMarWE160410MG_FD_202150 | JGI IMG/M metagenome (GOLD analysis project Ga0307440, IMG submission 202150) | Salt marsh sediment microbial communities from the Plum Island Ecosystem LTER, Massachusetts, United States - WE1604-10 | ecosystem: Environmental > Aquatic > Marine > Intertidal zone >...
CTGCCGCCCGAGCTCGCCGCGCGCCAGGGGATCACGGTCGTGCCCCTGATCGTGAGCTTCGGCGACGAGAGCTTCCGCGTGAACGTTGACCTGACCACGGATCAGTTCTGGGAGCGGATGACCGCGTCCGATGCTCCGTTCCCGACCACCGCGGCCGCGGCGCCGGGCGACTTCCTCGATGCGTTCACCGCCGTGCTCGCGGCCGGCGCCCAGGCGATCGTGTGCGTGAACGTGTCGGGCGAGCTGTCGGGGACGCTCAAGTCCGCCCAGGTCGCCCGGGACATGCTGGCCAACGAGGAGATCTACGTCGTCGACACGCGCACGGCGTCGATGGGGCAGGGGATGCTGGCCCAGATCGCCGCCGAGCTCGCGGACGAGGGCGTGTCGGCCGCCGAGATCGCGCGCGTGATCGAGCACCGCAAGGAGGACGTCGATCTGTTCGTCGCGCTCGACACGCTCGAGTATCTCAAGCGGGGAGGGCGGATCAGCGGCACGAGGGCAGTGGTCGGGACGATGCTCTCGATCAAGCCGATCATCACGGTCAAGGACGGGATCGTCGAGAACGCCGATCGAGTGCGCACGCGCATCAAGGCTCGGGAGCGAACCCTCGAGCTGCTCACCACGTCGCCGATCGAGCGGGCGACCATCCTCCACACCACCAATGCGGAGGTCGAGGACTTTCACGCGCGGTTCCTGGAGCGGTCGGGCCTCGAACCAGCGAAGGTCCAGGTGCTCACGATCGGGGCATCGGTGGGTCCCCACCTCGGACCCGGCTGCGTGGGTGCCGTCGTGATCCGCCGCCACTGAGCGCCTTCCGGCAGGGCTGGTCCGCCACCGCGACTCCCGCCGTCGGTCTCGCCGCGACTCCCGCCGTGACCCCCGTCCCGACTCCCGCCGCGATGCGCTGCCGGCCGCCGCTGCCCGGCCGCTCGACCCGTGCCATGCGACAGGTGCGCGCAGGTGACGGATTGGTTACGGCAGAGTGACGACCGGCCCATGGTCCACGCTTGTTCGTGGCTATACTCGCTACCCAGAGGCGGTGCCACGCCCGCCGGCCATGCCACGGCCGGGCCCGCGACGCGCGCCCCCGTGGGGTCGTCCGGAAGATGACCCACCGATCGAGGACGGCGTCCACCGTCCCGCCACGAGGACCCTCCGTTCCATGACGACGGAAAAAGTTGCGGCGCCCATCAGCGCATGGGCCGTCGCACAGCAGCAGTTCGATCTCGCTGCCGACATGCTGAACCTCGATCCCGGCCTTCGACACGTGCTTCGTGAGCCGCGTCGCGAGCTCACCGTGCACTTCCCGGTCCAGATGGACGACGGGAGCGTCAAGGTCTACACCGGCTACCGGGTGCAGCACAACCTCAGTCGCGGTCCCGCCAAGGGCGGCATCCGCTACCACCAGAACGTGTCCCTCGACGAGGTCAAGGCCCTCGCGATGTGGATGACCTGGAAGTGCGCGGTCGTCGGCATCCCGTACGGCGGCGGCAAGGGCGGCGTCATCGTCGACCCCAAGAAGCTGTCGATGAAGGAGCTCGAGCACCTCAGCCGGCGATTCTTCACCGAGATCGAGGTCCTGGTCGGACCCGAGCGCGACATTCCCGCGCCGGACGTGAACACGACCCCCCAGGTCATGTCCTGGTTCATGGACACGTATTCCATGCACGTGGGCTACACGGTCCCGGGCGTGGTCACCGGCAAGCCGATCAGCCTCGGTGGCTCGGAAGGCCGCAACGAGGCCACGGCGCGTGGCTGCGTGTACACGATCGCCGAGGCGGCCAAGCACCTGGGCATGGACCTCAAGGGCGCCAAGGTTGCGGTTCAGGGCTTCGGCAACGCCGGCTCGATCGCGGCCCAGCTGATGTGCGCCGAAGGCTCCACGGTCGTCGCCGTGTCTGATTCGCAGGGTGGCATCCGCAACATGGCTGGCCTCAACATCGACGGCGTGATCGCCTGGAAGAAGGAGCACGGGACGGTCCGGGGCTACCCGGGCAGCAAGGACATCTCCAACGCCGAGGTCCTCGAGACCGAGTGCGACGTCCTCATCCCGGCGGCGCTCGAGAACCAGATCACGGCCGCCAACGCGCACAAGGTGAAGGCCAGGATCGTCGCCGAGGCCGCCAACGGCCCCACGACGCCCGATGCCGACGAGATCCTGTTCAACCGCGGCGTGTTCCTCATCCCGGACATCCTCGCCAACGCGGGCGGTGTGACCGTCAGCTACTTCGAGTGGGTCCAGGACCTCAACCGCGACCACTGGACCGAGGACGACGTCAACGCCAAGCTCAAGACCATCATGGTCAAGGCCTTCGGCGAGGTCCTCATGCAGGCCACCAAGGAAGGCGTCAACATGCGGACGGGGGCGTACCTCAACGCCGTCCAGCGCGTGGCCGACGCCACCGCGATGCGGGGCCTGTACCCGTAAGCCTCCTCTGCGGCTCACCGGCCCGCCGGTGAGCCGCCGCGCGAACGCACGAGCGGCCCGGCAGGAGGAGCCGGGCCGTTTCGTGTCCGCGGACGACCCGGATCGGCGACCCCTAACCGCGCGCCACGGCGGGCACCGGCACCGGACGCCTGCCGGCTCGGGTCTCGTTCTCGCGGATCGCCCGTGCCGCCTCGATCCCGTCGAGCCCCGGCATCTGGAGATCCATCAGGACCAGGTCGAAGACGCCTTCCGAGGCGGGGTGGACCGCGTCCACCCCGTTCACGGCGATCTCCACGTCGGCATCGAGCCCGATGAGGGTGCCAAGGCGCAACGTTCGCGCCTGCACCAGTCCCTCAGCGGCATCGCTGGGCCACCGTCCCATGCGGGGGGGTGAGCGGGCGCAGGTCCGGGCGCAGGTCCTCGTTCGGCTGGCCCATGGTCACCGGCAACCGTATCGGGCGTTCGTTCGGCGCGTCACCCCCCCCTGATTGGATGGGTCGGGTGGAGGTCATCGTCCTCTCGCCGGTCGGGATCGGGTGCCCTGCTACCATCCGGCCATGCTCGACCACGAGGAGAAGTTCCTGTTCAAGGAGGAGATCCTCCACCTGTCCGGCGCCCTCGCCGATCCGGGCGGCCTGGACAACGTCGAGGATCTCCTGACGGACGTCATCACCAGCCCCCGCTTCGACTCCGAGGTGTTCACCCTCGAGCGCAGCCTGCAGGTGATGCTGGGTGCCCGCGCCGGAACGACCCTGGTCGGGCTGCTTACGGTCGCTCCAGACGTGTTCGAGGAGGTTGCCGAGGTCCGGATCCCGCCCGAAGTCCACGAGCGGCTGGTGGCCTGGCGGGCCAGGTTCGGGCTCGCCATCGACAACGCGCTCAACTTCCTCAACAATCCCGATGGGATCCAGGGTCACAACTTCAGCACCCAGGTCGCCCACGTCGAGGAGCGCCGCGTCCTCCAGGGCCGGCTCACGATGGTCCGCTACAACAACGAGCCCCAGTTCTTCGTCGCCGACGCGGCCGTGTTCGTGGGCCTGGTGACCGACATCATGGAGCGGCTCGGCCCGTATCTCGAGCCCGACAGCGTGGACGAGGAGGCCCTGACCCGTCTCCGCGAAGCCGTCCAGCTCATCGAGCGCAAGACCGCCACTCGCGGCTGAGACCTCCGGCCGATGGAGGGCAGGTGCCAGGTGGACGGGGAGGTCGCCTGACCTGATGCGCCAGCTCTACCTCGCGGCCACCGGACAGAACCGGGGCAAGACCACGGCGTCGCTGGGGTTGCTCGACGGCTTCGTGCGCAAGGGCTACCGAATCGGGTTCACCAAGCCCGTCGGCCAGCGCACCGTCATCGAGGATGGCCATCCGGCCGACGAGGACGCGGTCCTGATGCGCACGACCTTCGACCTCCCGGACCCGTATCCGGTCATGAGCCCGGTCCACATCCCGCGCGGCTTCACCAAGCGCTACATCGCGGGCGATGTCGTCGAGGACCTGGGCGCCCGGATCGTCGAGGCCCAGCGCCATTTCGCCGACCACGACATCCTGCTCATCGAGGGCACCGGGCATGCGGGCGTGGGGGCCGTGATCGGGCTCTCGAACGCGGTCGTCGCGTCCATCCTGGGCGCCCCCGCGGTGATCGTGTCCGAGGGCGGCGTTGGCCGGCCGATCGATGAGATCGTGCTCAACGCGTCGCACTTCGCGGCCCACGGCGTCCCGGTCGCCGGGGCGATCGTCAACAAGGTCCGGATCGACGAGCAGCCGGGGATCGCCCGGACCCTCGAGCTCGGCCTCGCACGGCACGGGATCCCCCTGCTGGGCGTGCTGCCATACCGGACCATCCTGTCGAACCCGACCCTGGAGATGGTGCTCGAGGGCGTCCACGGCTCCGTGATCCATCCGGGGCCCGACCTCGACCGCGTGATCGGCAACGTCGCCATCGGAGCGATGGAGCCCAATCACATGCTGAGCCGCGTTGGCCCGGACACGCTGGTCATCGTCCCCGGAGACCGGGAGGACGTGATCCTGACCATCACGACCGCCCACCTCGCCGGCCGGCCGCGCGCCGCGACGATCGACGTGCTGGTGGACCGGACCCCAGGCGCGGTCGAGGCCGGACCCGAGGGCGCCGCGATCGGATTGGTTCTGACCGGGGGCTACGAGCCCGGGCCCGAGGTGGTCGACGCGATTCGGGAGGCCGGGATGTTCGCGGCCATGGTCGATGACGACACCTATACGGTGGCCTCGGAGGTCCACGACCTGCTGGTCAAGACCCATGCCGCCGACGCCGAGAAGATCGCCCTGATCAAGGCGCTCGTCTGGGAGCATCTGCAGGTGGACCGGTTCCTGGAGGCGGCCACCGAGGCGCGGCTGGACTGACGATCCTCTGCGGCCGGTCCCGTGCTGCCGGCGTTCAGCCCACCAGCTCATTGTCGATCAGGCGGACGCCCTCGATCCGGACCGCGAGCGAGAGCAGCGCGCGCCCGACGACCGTCGACAGCTCGGTCAGGGTGTCGGCGTCGGCGACCGACACGTAGTCGACCTGCGCCATCGGCTCCGTGGCCAGGACCCGGCGCATCTCGCTCCTGATCGCGTCACCGTCACGTCCGCCGGCGTCGAGGCAGGCGGCGCCGGCGTGCAGGGCACGGTGGAGGACCGGCGCCGCCGCGCGGCCAGCCGGCGACAGCCGGGCGTTGCGCGAGGAGAGCGCCACTCCGTCGGGCTCGCGGACCGTCGGACAGGCCACCACCTTGGTGGGCAGCGCGAGGTCGAGGGCCATGCGCTCGATCACGCGGACCTGCTGGTAGTCCTTGGCGCCGAAGTACGCGCGCTCGGCGCCGACGAGCGCGAACAGGATCGCCACGACCGTCGCCACGCCGTCAAAGTGGCCCGGTCGCGCGGCGCCCTCCAGCGGGGCCGCGATGCCCTTCACCGAGACCGTCGTGTCGAACCCCGGCAGGTACACCTCGTCGACCGGCGGGGCGAACACGAGGTCGACTCCGGCGGCCTCGCAGATCGCGAGATCTCGCGCCTCGTTCCGCGGGTATTGCGTGAAGTCCGCGGCCTCGCCGAACTGGTGCGGGTTCACGAAGATCGACACGACCACGGTCGCGCTATCGGATCGAGCGCGCTCGACGAGCGAGGTGTGGCCGGCGTGGAGCCAGCCCATCGTGGGCACGAGGCCCACGGGACACGGGGCCGTCGCGAGGGCTGCCCGGAGGTCGGCGCGCGTACGGACGACCCGCAACCTCGAGGACGAGGGCGTCATGGCGCCGCGCCCGGGGCCCGGATCGCTCAGAGGTCGCGGTCGAGCGGGATGCCCGCGATGTTGGCCATCGTGTCGGCACGGTCGGCAGTGCCGCGGCCCAGCACGTCGTCGAGCACCGCCGGATCCATCAGCACCGTCTCGGCCTCGCCCGGGAACACGCCCGCCTCGACGTCTGCGCGGTACTGGCCGACGGCGGACAGGATCGTCCCCCGCAGGTCCGCGTACCTGCGGGCGTGCCTGGGCGTCCAGTCCCCGAAACCGAGCGTGTCCGTGATCACCTGGATCTGGCCGGAGCATCCCGCGCCGGCACCGATCCCGATGGTCGGGATGTGGAGCCGGTCGGTGATCGCTGCGGCCAGTTGTCCGGGCAGCAGCTCGAGCACGATCGCGAACGCGCCTGCCTCCTGGACGGCGAGCGCGTCGGCCATCATCTGGCGGGCCTGGTCGCGCGACTTGCCCTGGACGCGGACCTTGCCGATCGCGTTGATCGCCTGGGGGGTCAGGCCGATGTGGCCCATCACCGGGATGCCGGCCTTGACCACGCCCTCGATCGCACGGGCGGTCCGGACGCCGCCCTCGACCTTGACCGCCTGCGCGCCGCCCTCGCGCAGGAACCGGCCGGCGTTGGCGACCGCCTCGTCGGGTGTTGCGTACGACAGGAACGGCATGTCGCCCACGACCAGCGCCCGCTTCGTGCCGCGCACGACGGCCTTGGTGTGATGGAGCATCTCGTCCATCGAGACCCGCACGGTGGTGTCGTAGCCCAGCATGACCTGGGCCAGCGAGTCGCCGACGAGGATCAGCGGGATCCCCACCTCATCGACCAGGGCCGCCGTGGGGAAGTCATAGGCGGTGATGGTGGCGATGCGGGTGCCATCGGCGTACAGCTTCGCGACGTCGACGACGGACAGACGGCGGACGGTCTCGGTCTGGGCGCTCATGATCGGCTCTCCGTGGACTTTCGGGCAGTGTGCGCCCGCCCATCTCGTTCGTCCAATGCCGCGACCACGCGGTCGAGCAGGCGGTCCGCCACCTCGCGCTTCGATAGCAGCGGCAGCTCGTCCCGAGTCCCGTCCGCGGCCAGGATCACGACCCGATCCGTGTCGGTTCCGAACCCGGAGCCCGGCTCGGTGACGTCGTTGGCCACCAGCAGATCCGCGCCCTTGCGCCGCAGCTTGTCGGCTGCGCGCTCCAGCGACCCGGTCTCGGCGGCGAAGCCGACGATGATCGGGCGGGGGTCGGCACCACGGGCGCGGACGCCGGCCTCGGCCAGGATGTCCTCGGTCGGCTGGAGCTCGATCGTGAGCGGGGCGTCGCGGGTGAGCTTGCTGTCCGCAGCGCGCACCGGGCGGAAGTCGGCGACCGCCGCAGCCATGACCAGGGCGTCGGCGCCACCTCCGAACACCGCCTCGAGCACAGCGTCGCGCATGGCGGCGGTCGTCTCGGCGCGAGTGACGCCGGCCCCGACCGGCATCGCCACCTCGGTTCGTCCCGCCACGATCGTGACCTGCGCGCCGCGGTCCAGCGCGGCCTGGGCGATCGCCGCGCCCATCCTGCCGGTGCTGCGGTTGCCGATGAACCGGACCGGATCGATCGGCTCGGCCGTGCCGCCGGCGCTGACCACGAGAAGGCGGCCCTCGAGATCCGCGTCGCGAGCCGCGCGGGCGAGTGGCGGCCGGGCGGCCGGGTCGGGCTGGCGAACCGGGCGATCCCCGACGGCCGCCACCACGGCGTCCACGATGACATCGAGATCCGCGAGCCGGCCGACGCCCGACTGGCCGGACGCGAGCGAGCCGATCTCGGGCGGGACCAGCCGGTAGCCGAAGTCGCGCTCGAGACGCGCGACGTTGTCCCGGGTGGCACGGTGCGTCCACATGTCGCCGTCCATGGCGGGCGCGACGATCACCGGGGCGGACGTGGCGAGACATGCCGCGACCACCGCATCGGTGGCGAGGCCGTTGGCCATCGCGCCCAGCCAGCGTGCGGTGGCCGGGGCGACCACGATCGCGTCCGCCGCGTCGGCGACCACGATGTGCCCGATCCGCTCGTCGGGGAGGAGACCCAGGACGTCGGTCTCGACGGGATGCCGGGACAGCGCGCCGAAGGTGAGCGGGCCGACGAACTGCGCCGCGGCCGGGGTCAGCATCACCACCACGTCGGCACCCTCGGTGGTCAGCAGCCGCAGCAGCTCGACAGCCTTGTAGGCGGCGATCGAGCCGCACACCCCGAGCCCGATGAGCCGTCCTTCCAGCCGGGGCCGGTTCGTCGCCCCGCTCATCGCTTGAACGCCTCGATCGGGTCGCCGCCGGCCACCTCCGCGTGGAGGATGGCGAGCCCCTTGAGCGTGAGATCGGGATCGATGACGTCGACGCCCTCGACGTCGGCCGCCCAGGGCGCGTTCGACAGCCCGCCGGTAAGGATCGTGCGAACGTCCGCCGGCGCCACGCCGGCCTGCTCCGCGAGCTCCGACCGGATCCGAGCCAGGAGCCCCGCCGTCAGCGCCTGGTAGCCGAACACGATGCCCGCCTGCATCGCGCTCACCGTGTCCCTGCCGATCGCCCGGTCCGGCGTCCGCAGCTCGACCCGCGGCAGCTTCGCCGTCCGGGATGCGAGCGCCTCGATCCCGAGCTCGAGCCCCGGCGCGATCGCGCCGCCCAGGAACGCACCATCGGGTCCCACGCAGTCGAGCGTCGTCGCGGTCCCGAGATCGGCGACCACCGCCGGCGTCCCATACAGCCGCGCGGCCGCGAGCGTGTTGACCAGCCGATCGGCGCCGACGTCGCCCGGCCGATCGACGCGGATCGCGAGCGGCACCGTGCCGGCAGACGCGATGAGGATCGGGATCCCGCGTCGCGCGGCCACAGCCTCCAGCGCGCCCGTGAGCGCCGGCACGACCGAGGCGACCGCGATCGCGCCGAGCTCATCGAGACGATGCCCGTCGAGGCCGATCAGCCCGGCGAGCAGCAGCTCCAGGGCATCGCTCGTCGCCGACGCGGGGGTGCCGGCGCGACGGGTCGCGCGCAGCGGGCCACCGCCGACGAGGGCCAGGGTGACGTTCGAGTTGCCGATGTCGAGGACGAGCAGCATCGCCGACGATCATACGGCCCACGCGCCGGGCTCCGGACCCGGGCGCCGGCGGAGCGTACGTCGCCGGGCGGCGACGTACGGCTCGATCATCCACCCGTGCGGCGGGCACCGGAGCCGCGCCTGACCAGCCCGTTGGCCTCTCCATCACCAACCCCGCACGAGCGCAGCATGGCCCGATCGGCCACCTGACCAGGTACCCGGCCGGACCGCGACGCAACTGCGCCGGCCGGCGGACGGCCGCGGATCAGGACCGGGACGGCCGCCCGGGACGGGACGGGCTCTTCGCCCCGAACCCTGCGATCGTCACCGTCCCGCAACCTGCCGGGTCCGCTACGATCCCGGTGTCGGGTCGCTTCCGGGAAGGCGGCGCGGCGTGCCGCTCCAGCGCCTATCGAGCCGAGAGGTGGGAGCCCACCATGTCGAGCGATCCGCCCGCGAAGTTCTTCGTCAATCACGGCCTCGTGACCAGCCGGACCGACCTCCAGCACCTGCTGCGCCCGATCCTCAAGCAGACCGTCTCGTACCGGTATCTGCGGGGTCGCGAGGTGGTCGCGCACGGAACCGGCTGGGTGGAGCGGATCGTCGCGGACCAGCCCGACGTCTCGACGTACTTCACGCCGATCGCGATCACGATCAACGTCGATTCCTTCGAGCACCTCCAGTTCGAGACGCGTCCCGACCAGCTGCTCGTCTACACCCTCGTCCAGGGTGACGAGCAGGTCATCATCGAGTTCGTGCCGGCGGCCGACGACCCCGACAGCCCGGTGTCGCCGCGCCAGCTCGAGTTCGACACCAGCGGGTTCGTGCAGATGGAGCTCCAGGGCCTTGAGGGGGCCGAGGAGTAGGCACTGCCGGAGGGTTGGGGGCCAGGAACCAGAGCGAGGGAGGATCGATACATCCGATGAGCGCCCAGGCATCGGCCGCGCCGTCAGGCGGTCTTGGCGGCATTGCCGCCTACTTCAAGTTCGCCGAGCGCGGGACGGACTTCGTCACCGAGTCGAGAGCGGGCCTGACCACGTTCATGGTCATGGCCTACATCATCTTCCTGAACCCGAGCATCCTGATGGCCGGGTTCACCAGCGATGGCGTCGCGCAGAACACCGCCTTCACCGCCGCCGCGCTGTCCGCGGCCACGGCGTTGATCGCCGGGATCATGACCATCGCGATGGGCGTCGTGGGCAAGTACCCGTTCGCCATCGCCGCGGGCCTGGGCATCAACGGGATCGTCGCGTTCACCCTGACGCTCGGCAAGGGCCTCACGCCCGCGGGCGCCATGGGCGTGATCGTCTGGGAGGGCCTGCTCGTCACGCTCCTCGTCGTGCTCGGGCTGAGGGAGGCGATCATGAACGCCGTCCCGCTGGCCCTGAAGCGGTCGATCGGCGTCGGCATCGGCCTGTTCATCCTGTTCATCGGATTCGTCGACGGTGGCCTGATCCAGGCCGGGTCGGGGACCCCGGTGGCGATCGCCTTCCCGGCGTCGCCCAGCCAGTTCGTGTTCGTCATCGGCCTGTTCATCACGATCGTGCTGTGGGCGCTGCGCATTCGGGCGGCGCTGATCATCAGCATCATCGTGACGACGATCGTCGGCCTGATCCCAGCGTCCCTGGGCCTCGACGCCGTCACCACGCTGCCCAGCGCGGACAACTTCTCGGTCGTGCCCTCGTTCTCCACGCTGGGCCAGTTCGACCTCGGCAACGTGTGGTCGCTCGCGCCGCTGGTGGCGGTGCTCACGATCTTCACCATCATGCTCACCGACTTCTTCGACACGATGGGCACGGTCACCGGCGTCGCGGCCGAGGCCGGCCTCGCCGAGGAGGACGGCTCGGTGCCCGGCGTCGGACGGGTGCTGCTGGTCGACTCGATCGCCGCGGCCGTCGGGGGGCTCGCCGGCACCAGCTCCAACACGACATACATCGAGAGCGCGGCGGGCGTCGCCGAGGGTGGCCGGACGGGTTTCACCTCGATTGTCACCGGCGTCCTGTTCCTGTTCGCGATCTTCCTGTCACCGATCGCGGGGATCGTGCCCAGCGCGGCCACGGCCCCGGCCCTGGTGCTGGTCGGCTACCTCATGTTCACCCTGGTCAAGGACATCCCGGTCGCTGACCTCGAGGAGGGCCTGCCGGCCCTGCTCACGATCATCCTGATGCCCCTGACCTACGACATCACCGTGGGCATCGGTGCCGGCTTCATCAGCTGGGTGCTGCTCAAGCTGGCCCGCGGCAAGATGAGTGAGATCCATACGCTCGTCTGGCTGGTGTCGATTGCGTTCGTGATCTTCTTCCTCCAGGACTGGATCACCGCGCTGCTGCCTTAGCAGGCCACCGACCGATCCCTGCCGTCTGCAGTGATCGGTTGCTCACGGCGAGACCGGCGGCCGGACGGCCGCCGGTCTCCGATTCCGGGCTACCATCGGTCGCCATGTTCCAACGGACCGAGCTTCCCCACGGCCCACGCGTCATCTCCGCCCGCCTGCCCGGCGCCCGATCCGTGTCGATCGCTGCCTACGTGCTGGCGGGCTCGCGGCTCGAATCCACCGACGAGGCCGGCGTCGCCCATTTCATGGAGCACCTCACCTTCAAGGGCACCGCCGGTCTTCCGTCCAGCCGCGCGATCTCCGAGGCGGTCGAGGGCGTCGGCGGGTCCGCCAATGCGGCGACCGATCGGGAATCGACCGTCTACTGGGCACGGGTGCCACGCCGAGAGGCGAGGACGGCGATGACGGTCCTGGGCGAGCTGATCGTCCGGCCCAGGCTGGAGGATGCCGACATCGCCCAGGAACGGACCGTGATCATTGAGGAGATCCGCTCATACCTCGACGATCCTGCCGAGTACGGGCAGATACTCATCCAGCAGGCGCTGTTCGGCGATGGGCCGCTGGGCCGCGAGATCTGCGGCGAGGAGGACGGGATCCGGGCGCTCCCCGCCGACGCGATCCGCGACTTCTGGCACGCGATGTACCGGCCGGCCAACACCGTGGTCGCGGTCGCGGGTGATCTCGGTCACGACGAGGCGGTCGATCTCGCGACCACCGCGTTCGGCCAGGGGAACGGCGTTGCGCCTGCGTTCGAGCCGGCACCGGAGCTCCCGGCGGGGCCGCGCGTCCTGGTCGGGCGTCGCGACACGTCGCAGGCGCAGCTCGCCATCGCCGTGCCGGCACTCCGGCGCGACCACCCCGATGCGTGGGCCCTGACCGTGCTCAACGCGATCCTGGGCGACGGGATGTCCAGCCGGCTGTTCCTTGCGGTCCGCGAGGAGAAGGCCCTGGCCTACGATGTCAGCTCGGGGATCGTCGAGTACGCGGACACCGGCGCGCTGGAGATCTCGGCCGGCGTGGACCCGGTGTCCCTGCCGGCGGCGATCGAGGCGATCCTCGAAGAGCTCGTCCGGCTGCGCGACGAGCCCGTCCCCGGCGAAGAGCTCGGCAAGGTCAGAAGGTACCTCGCCGGCGGCCTTGAGCTCCGGATGGAGGAGACACGGAACCTGGCCTCGTGGATCGGCGGCCAGGAGGCGATGCACGATCGGGTGCTCACGCTGGACGAGGCGCTCGAGGCGGTCGCGGGCGTCGGCGCCGGTGACGTCGCCCGGCTTGCCGGCGAGCTGTTCCGGGACGATCGCCTGCGGATGGCCGTGGTGGCTTCGGGCCGCCATCTCCGGGGCCTCGACCGCCACCTCCATCTGCCGGGATGACACGCGGCGGCCGGCGGCCCAGGGCGGGCGCCGAGGTGGACGCGCAGTCGGCCGGCGATGCGGCGTCCGCCGTCACAGCAGCGGATGGGGTCGATGAGCGCGATGGTGCAGCGACTGATGCCGATGGGACGCTGGACCTTGCCACTCTGACGACCGCCCGGCGAATGGCCAGGCTGCATCTGCGTATGGGGCTGCTCGTGCTGGCCCGGGCCGAGCTCGAGGCCCTCGCGGGCCGCGACGGCCTGGATGACGAGGCGCTCACCGACCTGGCCGAGGCGCGCTGGCGGACCGGGGATCTCGCCGGCGCCGGTGTGACCGCCGGGCTGCTCGCCGAGCGAGGCTCAGTGTCGCCGACGGTGTTGGCCATCGCGGCCGAGGCCGTGGCAGCCGAGGGTCGTCCGGGCGAGGCTCGACGCCTCGCGACGCGAGCGCTGGATGCCGCGGACGGGCCGCTGTCGGCCCTGTTCGCGGGGATGCCGCGCCACGCGATCTGGCCGGACGGAGCCGACGATGCCTCGACGCCTGCCGCCGTCGATCGACCGGAGGAAGCGACGGGGGCAGGCGACGCGGCGGGGCATCCAGCCCGGGTGTCGCATGCCGGCCTCATGCCGTCCGGCGGCCCTGCCTCGCCGGAGCGGATCCCGTCGCCGGGGGCGGCGGAGGCCTACGCGGGCGGGCGGGCTGCCCTGGCCGCGGGGGATCCGCATCGCGCGGCGCTGCGGCTGGGTGTCGCGCTGCGCCTGGATCCCGCCTTTGCCGCGCAGGTGCTCGACGCCATCGAGGATCGTGCGTCCGAGCCGGAGCTGGCGCTCCTGGCAGGCGACTCCCTCCGGATCCTCGGCCGTGAGCGCGAGGCGCTGGCGGCCTTCGATGTCGCCCGCGGTGAGGCGCCGGACGCCGCGTCGCCGGACGCCGCGTCGCCGGACGCATCGGCGCTGGATGGCGACACGGACGCCGGTGATGGCTCGACCTGAGCGCCGGAGTCGAACCGCTCGACCGCCCCTCCCGTGCCCGCGCGGCACGCTACCCTTGTCCGGCCGCATGGCGTCCCCGGCGCGGCCCGACACCACCCGAGCCGGATGGCGATACAGCCCAGATCTCGCGGCCCGGCGTCCGGAGCCGCCCATGCTCGAAAGGCCAGAACCTGCCCATGGCGGAAGTCCAGCGCACCCTCCTGCTCGTCAAGCCCGATGGCGTCCAGCGCCAGCTCGTGGGCCGTGTCCTCGCACGTTTCGAGGAACGCGGCCTCAAGCTCGTCGGCCTCAAGCTCACCCAGGTCGACCGGGTGCTTGCCGAGGAGCACTACGCCGTCCATCGTGACAAGCCCTTCTTCTCCGGGCTGGTCGAGTTCATCACGTCGGGACCGCTGGTGGCCGCGGCGCTCGAGGGGCCGAACGCCATCGCGATCGTGCGTGCGATGAACGGAGCCACCCGCCCGCACGAGGCCGCCCCGGGCTCGATCCGCGGCGACCTCGCGGTCGAGACCTCGCAGAACCTTGTCCATGCGTCCGACGGGGAGGAGACGGCTGCCGCCGAGCTCGCCCTGTGGTTCCGCCCCGACGAGCTGCTGAGCTACGAGCGCGATATCGACCGCTGGGTCCTGGCTCCGGAGCGATAGCGACTGACCTGCCGGGCTCGCGACCTGCCGGTTTCGCCGGCGCTCAGTCCGAGGCTGGACCGGCGACGATCGGCGCCGGCTGCGCAGCGGCTCCGGCGATGTCCAGGGCCCCCCAGGACGTGAGCGCGGCCAGGATCGCGAGGGCGAGCACAGCCGCCGCGGTGAGCTCCGTCCCGTCCCGCCGCATGGCCCTCGTCAGCCGCCCGACCAGCCTGGCACCGCGGGCCATCGCGTGGCTCGCGGATGCCGAGGATGTTGCCAGCACGCGGCGCGACCGAGCGCGCGCCCGGTCGACAACCTCCGTGCCTTGGCTACCTTCGAAGGGTTCGTCCCCGGCAACCTCGGCCGCCCCGCGCCCTGACGCCCCAGCCGGACCCTCGGACCCCGCGAGCGCCGGTCCGCCATCCGATGACCGGAGGGCACCCTCGCGCTCGACCGGCAGCGCCTCGGGGCGCCAGCCTCGAACGATCCGCTCGGGCGCGGCCCGGCTCACCGCGCTCGTCGCCGGTCCAGTCCCGAGCACCAGCAAGCGCAGGTAGGTGGGCAGAGTCGCGAAGCCGGCCAGGATCAGCAGCGCGTCCCAGGGCGAGCCGGCGGCGAGGCTCGCGAGGTCGCCGCGAGCCGCGAACGCCACCCAGCCGGGGATGCCGAACGTCGCCACGGTCGCGACCACCAGGGCCGCGCCCAGGATCGGTGACCGTCGCAGCCAGCCGCGCAGATCGGGGACGCTCCGGGTCTCGAACCTCGCCTCGGCCACGGCGGACCAGGCGATGACGGCGGTCTTCGATGCCGCGAACACGATCAGCCAGCTTCGTGCTGGCCCCCAGGCTGCCGTGTCGAGCGCGGCGAGGCCCAGCAGGACCAGCGCGCCGTCCGCGATGACGAGGTACCCGACGGCATGACGGAGGTCGTCCTGGAGGAAGGCCGCGAGCGCCGTGGCAAGCAACGTGAACAGCACGACTGCCACCACCAGCGACGTCTCGCCCTCGTGGGGCAGCGCCAGCGGTGCCAGCAGCTGGTCCACGATGTTCAGGCCCACCACGCTGAGCGGGATCGGGATCCAGGCGAGCAGGAGCGGCAGTGCCAAGGGCGACGCGGCGTCGGCAAGCCGCGGAACCCGGACATGGAACGGGATCACCCCGGTACGAACGGCGATCGCCAGGGCGATCGTGAGCGCCAGCAGCCCCATCAGCGCGCCGGCCTCGCCGGGACCCACGGCGGGCCCATTCACGTCTGCCGAGACGTCGCGCAGCACGAGCGTTGCCGCCACTGGGGCGGCGGCCCCGGCCGCGATCAGCAGGACCGGCCCCAGCAGGGAGATCCGGAGCTCCCGGTACGATGCCGCGACGAACCCCGGGCCCCCGGCGGCCACCAGGGCGACGAGCGCGGCCAGGCCGGCGGCCCCGGCAGCGGCGGCGCCCAATGTGAGGTCGGTCGCGGCGAGGGCCACAGTCCCGCCCACGATCGCCGCGAGCGTGGCGGGGAGCAGGCCGCGGACGCCGCGGATGCCGCCGGATAGCCAGGCCACGAACGTGACCAGGATCGCGTCGAGGGCCCACAGGGCCACGACCAGGCGCAGGTAGCCGTTGGCTGACAGCCCGCCGTCGAGAACACCTCCGCCCGCCGGCTGCGTTCGTGACACGGGCGCCGAATCGAGCCCGAAGGCGAGGATCGCGACCACGAGCAGGGCGAGCGCACCGCCCACCGCCCCCAGCCGCGCCGCCCGCCCGCCGCGGGCGAGGCCCCAAGCGGACCCGGCCGCCCCCAGGGCGCCGATCCCGAGCAGTGCCAGGAGCACGGTCATGCGGCGTCATCCGATCGGATCCGCCGAGGATGAGCCTCATCCGCGCTGCGGTGGCGGACCGGGGCGCCACGCCCGGCTCCGGTGCGCAGCTGGAGATCGCCATGCGTGCGCAGCGAGGCGCTCACGAGGGCCGCAACCGCAGCGCCGGACAGGGCAATCACCACGGCGAGCCCGAGCTCGACGACGGGATCGGACCCGGCCGCCAGCGCATGGCGGACGAGATCCGCGGCGCTCACGAGCAGCAGCAGCCCGATCCCCATCCGGAGCACGTCGCGGGCGACCAGGACCGGAGCGGCGGCGAGCGCGATCAGGACGGCGGCTGCCCCGATCGCGGCCCGGGGCACCGGCGATCCGGACGCGAGCGCCGTAGCGACACCCGCCGCCGATGGTCCCTCTCCGGTCAGCCCGGCGAGCTCGGTCCCGAGGGCTCCCGCGGCCAGCCAGCCGGCGGCGAACGCCGCCACCGCGATCACGGTCGCGCCCGGCCATCCGATCTGCCAGCCGGCCGTCAGTGCCCCCGGCCGGCGCAGCGCCACCCAGATCAGGTACCCGGCGAGGACGGCCCCCGTCAGCCGAGCGGCGAGCGCCACCGCCTCGGGCAGGGGATCGGCCACATACCCGGACCCGACCAGGACGACCAGGGTTCCGAGGGCGGCGAGACGGGGCTCGCGGGCACTCACCGCGACGATACCGCCGCCGGCGACGAGGACGGCCACAGCGGCGAGCGTAGCTGTCACGATGCCTCGACGACGCCGATCAGGGCGCGGCCGTGGCGACGCCCGGGTAGGTGGGGGTCGCGAGGATGCCGAGCTCCTGGATCGGCCAGTAACGCAGGAATGCGCGTCCGATGACGGCGGAGACGTCGATCGGCCCGAACACCCGCGAGTCGGCCGAGCTCTGCCGATGGTCGCCCATCACGAACAGCTCGCCGGAGGGAATCACCCAGCGCTGCTGCCCCGAGGACGTCGTGGGCTGGTGGATGCCCCGGTCGTTGGCGAACGTGTAGGACTCCTGGAGCGGGGTGCCGTTGACGTACACGAGACCGTCGTCGCGGACCTCCACGGTGTCGCCGGGCAGGCCGATGACGCGCTTGATGAACGGCGTCGGGTCCGAGGTCCATGAGGCGGGCGGGTTGAACACCACCACGTCGCCCCGCTTGTAGCTGTCCCAGTGCGGCGTCAGCTTGTCGACGAGGACGTACTGACCGGGCTCGAGGGTGTGTTCCATCGACTGCTGCTGGACCTGGTACGGCTGGGCGATGAAGTTCTGGATGACGAAGAAGATGACGAGCGTGAGGACGAGGGTCTCGGCGACCTCGACCAAACACCCGATCGCGGAGCGTCGGTTCACGACGGTGGAGTATAGGGCGGGGCCCGCCCGCGGCCGGTCTGGTGCGTGTCCGGGAGCGTTCGACCAACGTCGCCACGATGTTCGCCGTGCGGCAGATCGAGGACCCTCGTGGCGATGCCTCGTCGGTTTGACCCGTGCGTTGACGCACGCATACACTCCACCCGCCGACGCGCGGGTTCCCCTGCGTTCCGAATCCCCGCCGGCGAAGCCCATGTCGTCGCGCGACGTCGGCCCCCGCCCGTCGCTGGACCGCGCTCGACGGCCCACAATCACGGCACGTGACGTCCCCGCGTAGGAGGCTCTGCAACCCTGATGGCCGACGCGCTGCACTGGATCATCCCGATCGCCGGCGTTGCCGCGGTCCTGTTCGCGTTCTACCTGGCGCGAGACGTGCTGTCCCGTGACACCGGAACCCAGGCCATGGTCGACGTCGCGGACACCATCCGCGAGGGCGCGGACGCGTTCGTCAAGCGGCAGTACTCGACCATCGGCCTGCTGGCCCTCGCCGCCGCAGTGATCCTCGGCATCGTCATCACGCTCGTCGAGACGGAGCAGGTGGCGGACGTGCCCAAGCTCGCGGGCGCCCCGATCGGCGGCCTGACGGCCATCGCGTTCCTCGTGGGTGCGGGCTGTTCGATGCTGTCGGGGATCATCGGCATGGAGATCAGCGTGCGGTCGAACGTCCGCACGGCGGCGGCGGCCCGCCGCAGCCTCGTCGAGGCGGTCCAGGTCGCGATGCGCGGCGGGGCCGTCTCGGGCTTCCTCGTGGTCTCGCTGTCGCTGCTCGGTGTGTGGGGGGTGTTCACCGTCTACCAGGCCCTGCTGGGCGATGTCTCCGTCGACCAGGCACCGTTCCTGATCGTGGGCTTCGGCTTCGGCGCCAGCTTCGTGGCCCTGTTCGCGCAGCTCGGCGGCGGGATCTACACCAAGGCGGCCGACGTCGGGTCTGACCTCGTGGGCAAGGTCGAGGCAGGCATCCCCGAGGACGACCCCCGCAACGCGGGCGTGATCGCCGACCTCGTGGGCGACAACGTCGGCGACTGCGCTGGTCGCGGCGCCGACCTGTTCGAATCGACAGCCGCCGAGAACATCGGCGCGATGATCCTCGGCGTTGCGGTGTACGGGATCGCCCTGTCGGCCGGCTGGCCGAGCCCGCAGTCCTGGATCTTCTTCCCGCTGGTGGTCCGCGCCTTCGGCCTGCTGGCCACGATCGTGGCCATCGCGTTCTTCATCCGCGGCCGTGAGGACGAGAACCCGATGAACATCCTCAACCGCGGCTACTGGGTCACGACGATCCTGTCGGTCGTCGGTCTCGGGATCACGACCTACGTGATGATGGGCACCGCGGACACCACGGGAGCCAACGGTCTCCCGGCCTGGATCTGGTTCTTCGGTGCCGGCATCGTGGGCCTGGCCACCTCGGTCGCGTTCGTCTACATCACCCAGTACTACACGGCGGGCACGTTCCGGCCGGTCCGCGAGATCGCCGAGGCGAGCAAGACGGGGCCGGCCACGAACATCATCAGTGGCACCGCGGTCGGCTTCGAGACCACCGCCGTGACCGCGATCTCGATCGGCATCGCCCTCCTCGCCTCGCACTGGCTGGGCTCGCAGGCGCACCTGACCAACGCCGACGGCAAGGACGTCGGCGGCATCTTCGGCACCGCGGTCGCGACGATGGGCATGCTCATGACCTGCGCCTACGTCCTGGCCATGGACACCTTCGGGCCGATCACCGACAACGCGGGCGGCATCGCCGAGTTCAGCCGGTCGGAGGCCGGAGCCCGCGAGATCACCGATCACCTGGACGCGGTCGGCAACACCACCAAGGCGCTCACCAAGGGCTACGCGATCGCGTCCGCCTCACTTGCCGCGTTCCTGCTCTTCTCGGCCTACATCGACAAGGTCAACCTGATCCTGGGCAACCAGATCAAGGCCGGCAAGGAGGGCGTCCAGCTCCTCACCGCGGTCAACCTGGCGGACGTCGGCGTGTTCGTCGCCGCCATGATGGGCGCCATGCTCGCGTACTTCTTCAGCAGCCTCGCCATCCGTGCTGTCGGCACGACCGCCCAGTCGATCATCGTCGAGGTCCGGCGCCAGTTCCGCGAGATGCCGGGGATCATGGACTACACCCAGCGCCCTGACTACGCCCGTGTGGTGGACATCACCACCCGTGCCGCGCTGCGCGAGATGGTCGCCCCGGGCCTTGTCGCGGTGGGCACGCCGATCGTCGTCGGCCTGCTGCTCGGATACGAGGCCGTCGCCGGCCTGCTGATGGTGGGCACCATCGCGGGCGTCCTGCTGGCGACCGTGCTCAACAACGGTGGCGGCGCCTGGGACAACGCCAAGAAGTACATCGAGGCTGGCAACCTCAAGGACGACGACGGCAACGTGATCGGCAAGAAGACCGACGCGCACGCTGCGGCCGTCGTGGGTGACACCGTGGGCGATCCGTTCAAGGACACGGCCGGCCCGTCGCTGCACGTCCTGGTCAAGCTGCTGGCCACGATCACGCTCGTCCTCGCCCCCCTGTTCATCCGGTAGGGCGCGTGCCCGCATCGCTCCCGCACGCCGATCCCCGGCGCCGGGTACGCTGAGTCGACATGGACCAGATCCTCCAGGCCTTTGTGCTGGGGCTCGTGCAGGGACTCACCGAGTTCCTGCCGATCTCCTCGTCGGGCCACCTGATCCTCGTCCCGTACCTGTTCGGCTGGGACGATCCGTTCATCGATTCGCTGGCGTTCTCGGTCGTGCTGCACGGCGGCACGCTGCTGGCGTTGCTCGTCTTCTTCCGAAACGATTGGCTGCGGCTCATTCCGGCCGGCCTGGCGGCCATCCGCGACCGCTCGTTCCGGGATGACCCGGACCGCCGCCTCGCCTGGCTGCTGGCGGCTTCGACCGTGCCCGCCGCGATCGTCGGGGTCCTGTTCAACGATGTCATCGAGCAGAACGTCCGCGAGCCCGGCCTGGTCGCGATCATGCTGGTGGTCGCGGGCATCGTCCTGTGGCTGGCGGACCGCTGGGGGTCGCGGACCAGCACGATCGACCGGCTGACGTTCCGGGCCGCGATCGGGATCGGCGTCGCCCAGGCGCTCGCCCTGATCCCGGGTGTCAGCCGCTCCGGCATCTCGATCTCGGCCGCGCTGGTCGCCGGGCTCAACCGGACCAACGCGGTGCGGTTCTCGTTCCTGATGGCGACGCCCGTGACCGCCGGAGCGTTCGCCTTCGAGGGGCTCAAGCTCGTCAAGGGCGATGTCGCGGGGGTCGAGGTGGGCCCGCTGGTCGTCGGCGTCGCGACCGCGTTTGTCTCGGGCCTGCTCGCCATCGAGGTGCTGCTGCGCTACGTTCGCACCCGGTCGTTCAACCTGTTCGTCGTGTACCGGTTCGCGCTGGCCGCGATCGTCCTGGCGGTCTTCCTGGCGCGTTGACGCCCGGCGGAGTCGTGGCCATGGAGTCGCCGTGGAGGTCATGAAGCAGCTCCGCCAACGGGCCATCCGGGACCTCGTCGAGCAGCGCCCGATCAGGACCCAGCAGGAGCTGGCAGCCGCCCTCCGCGAGCGTGGGTTCCGAACGACCCAGGCGACCATCAGCCGGGACGTGGCGGAGCTTGGCCTGATGAAGACCGGGCGCGGCGGCACGCAGACATATGCGATCCCGCCGAGGCTCCGGGAGGCGGAAACCAGCGGAGAGGAACGGATCCGGGCCCTGCTCCGGGACATGCCCGTCGAGATCCGCGAGGCGGGCACGATGCTGGTGCTCCGCACGCTGCCCGGCTCGGCCCATCCGCTGGCCGCCGCCATGGACCGGGCCCGCTGGTCGGAGGTGGTGGGCTCCATCGCGGGCGACGACACGGTGTTCGTCGCGTTCGCCGATCGCGGCGCCCTCGGCCGCGTCCGGCGCCGGCTGGAGGAGCTGGGAAGCTGAGGCGGGCGGCTTCCGGGTCCGGACCGGTGGCGGAGGGTCACCAGAACCGGCGACCTTTGACGAACCGGGCGCCTGTGGATACCATTCGCCGATCTTCGGAACCTCGTCGGCGGATGGCGCGCCCGGGGTTCTTTTGTTCCAGCGGCGACCGAGCGGATGGCCCCGCCAGTCACCGTCCACGCCCCGGGAGTACAACCCCGCGTGAACACCAAGACGACCTACATCTCGAAGGACGGCCTCGACAAGCTCCGGCAGGAGCTCGACGGGATGCTCGCCGTCCGGCGTCCCGAGATCGCCCAGCGGATCCACGACGCCAAGGAGCATGGAGATCTCAGCGAGAACGCCGAGTACGAGGATGCCAAGAACGAGCAGGCCTTCGTCGAGGGGCGGATCCAGGCCCTCGAGTCGATGATCAAGAACGCAACCCTGATCGACGAGCACACCTCGACCGACCACGTCCAGATCGGATCCACGGTCAAGGTGACCGGCGAGGATGGTCCCGAGTCGTTCATGATCGTGGGCTCGGCCGAGGCGAAGCCGTCCGACGGACGGATCTCCAACGAATCACCCGTTGGTCGCGCCCTGCTCGGGCGCAAGAAGGGTGACAAGGTCGTCGTCAAGGTTCCTGCCGGCGACTTCTCGTACACGATCCTCGAGATCAGCTAGCGCTAGCACGCGCCGCCCCCGATCGGCGATCATCGCCTCGGCCGCCGCGAGGCGAGGCGGCGACGACGGAAGGGGACAGGCAGCGTGGATTGGGCCGACGAGCTCGCCGCCTCGGTCGAGGGGCCGCAGGTCGTCAACGACTCCAAGACGCCGTCGGGCACGGTCCACGTCGGCGGCCTCCGTGGGCCCGTCATCCTCGACGTGATCACCCGCGCGCTGCGCTCGCGGGGGCTCGAGACGACGCTGCTCTACGGCGTCGACGACATGGACCCGATGGACGCGCAGGCCCTGTTGACGCCCGACGCCGTCGACCGCTACATGGGCGTCCCGCTGTCCCGCATCCCGGACCTCGCCGGTGACTGCCACGAGTCCTACGCCCGCCACCACGCGCAGACCTTCATCGACACGTTCGCGGGGCTCGGCATCCACCCCGATCGCTACTACTGGATGAGCGAGATCTATCCGACCGGCCGGATGGACCCGTTCATCCGGACCGCCCTCGACCGGGCCGAGGTCGTGCGTGACGTCTACCGCCGGGTGGCCAACGTCCAGCATCCGGACCACTGGCTGCCGCTCGGCGTGGTCTGTCCCAGCTGCGGCAAGGTGGGCACGACGATCGCGTCGGACTGGGACGGTGAGACGGTCGCCGTGAGCTGTCGGGCCGATCTCGTCGATTGGGCGACGGGCTGCGGGTGGACGGGCCGGCTGGCGCCGTTCGGCGGCGCTGCCAAGTTGCCCTGGAACCTCGAGTGGGCTGCCCAGTGGACCCTGTTCGGGGTGACCATCGAGCCCAACGGCAAGGACCTGGCGACGGCCGGTGGCTCGCGCGACCGGTCCGATGCCATCGCACGCGAGGTGTTCGACCACGAGCCGCCGCTCAACTTCCCGTACGAGTTCCTCAACATCGGCGGCCGGAAGATGTCGACCTCGAAGGGTCGGGGAGCGGCGGCGCACACGATCGGATCCGTGGTGCCGGCCGAGCAGGTGCGGTTCCTGTTCGTGCGCAACCGCCCCGAGACCGTGATCGAGTTCGACCCGGAGGGCACGGATGCGATCCCGCGCCTGTTCGATGAGTTCGACCGGCTGGCGTCGGCCTCAGCCGGCAACGAGGTCAAGGGCGAGTTGCCGACGGGCTACGAGTCGATCTTCCGCTACTCGCTCCTCGACCCCGACCTCGACGCCGCCGCGATCGCCGCCATCTTCCGCCCTCCCTTCTCCCACCTGGCGCTGCTGGTCCAGGTGCCGGGCGTGGACGTAGCCGAACGCGTGGCGGACGAGAAGGGCGGGCCGTTGACCGAGACCGAGACGGCCGAGCTCGATGTCCGGCTGGCGGCCGTCCGGCGCTGGCTCGAGGCCTACGCGCCCGAGCGTGCCCGGATCGACGTCAAGCGTAACGGCCTGCCGGTGGAGGTCGATCTCCTGCGCTCCGAGCAGCGAGGCTTCCTGCGTGCCATGGCGGATGCGGTGCACGGCGATGCGCCGGCGACGGGTGCCCAGTGGCAGGCTGCGATCTACGAGGTCGCAGCCGAGCACGGGATGGACGCGAAGGCCGCGTTCAACGCGCTGTACCTTGCGTTCCTGGGACGACCGAACGGGCCGCGGGCAGGCTGGCTCCTGGCCAGCCTCGATCGGGAGTTCGTCATCGGACGGCTGCGCGCCGCAGGCACGGCAGGGGAGGCGATGAGATGAGCGTCGGCGTCCAGCGTCTTCGGGAGGAGCCTGACCGGATCCGCCAGGGGGCCATCGACAAGCGCGAGGATCCGCGGATCGTCGACCGGGCGCTCGAGGTCGACGCACGCCGGCGCGCACTCCAGGCCGAGTCGGACACCTTCAAGGCCGAGCGCAACGCCGCGTCCAGGCGGATCGGCGAGGCGATCAGGGGTGGCACCCGACCCGACGGCCCCGAGGTGGCCGAGCTGCGTGCGGCCTCGACGCGAGCCGGCGAGGCGATCGATCGCCTCGACGCCGACCTGGCCGCGGCCGAGGCGGAGCTCGAGGACCTGCTGCTGCGCATCCCGAACCCGGCCGACCCCGAGGTGCCGGTAGGCGGTGAGGAGGCGAACGTCACGGTCCGCACCTGGGGCGAGCCAGCCACCCGCGAGGTGACCGCGGCCGACGGTGCCGGCTGGGAGCGGCGGCCACACTGGGAGATCGGCGACGCGCTCGACATCATCGACAGTGGCCGCGGCGCCAAGATCACCGGCTCGGGCTTCCCGGTCTACAAGGGCGCGGGGTCGCGGTTGCAGCGCGGCCTGATCTCCTGGTTCCTCGACGTGCACACCACGGAGCATGGGTTCACCGAGGTCTGGCCGCCGGCCGTCGTCAACACGGCCTCGGCGACGGGCACCGGCCAGATTCCGGACAAGGAAGACCAGATGTACGTCGTCACCCGCGACGACCTGTACCTGGTGCCAACCGCCGAGGTCCCGGTGACCAACCTCCATCGTGACGAGATCCTGGAGGCATCGCAGCTTCCGATCCGGTATGCGGCCTATACGCCCTGCTTCCGCCGCGAGGCGGGAGCGGCAGGCAAGGACACCCGCGGCATCCTGCGTGTCCACCAGTTCGACAAGGTCGAGATGGTGCTGTTCGAGAAGCCCGAGGACAGCCCCGCCGCCCTCGAGTGGATGACCGGTCGGGCGGAGGTGCTGTTGCAGCGCCTGGGGCTACCGTATCGGGTGCTGCTCATGAGCACGGGCGAGATGGGCTTCGTCCAGCGCAAGAAGTACGACCTCGAGGTGTGGGCACCGGGTGTCGAGCGCTGGCTGGAGGTGAGCAGCTGCTCGAACTTCGGGGACTATCAGGCACGCCGGATGGCGATCCGCTACCGGCCGACGCCAGGCGCCAAGCCGGAGCTCGTCCACACCCTCAACGGGTCCGGTCTTGCCCTCGCGAGGATCGTTGCCGCGATCCTCGAGGTGTACCAGCAGCCCGACGGCAGCGTGACGGTCCCGGAGGTCCTTCGGCCCTACCTCGGCACCGGTACGATTGGGGCGCCGCCGCCGGCCTGAGGGATGTTGGTGCCGACGCCGGTCACATCGCCACGGAGGATCCGCGATGGAGCCGCAACAGCCGCCCGCGCCGCAGCCGCCCGCGCCGCAGCCGCCCGCGCCGCAGCCGCCGATGGGTGCTCCGACACCGCCTCCCATGGGTGCCCCAACGCCTCCGGGGATGAGTTGGCAGGCGCCGCCGATCGACAGTGGGCCCGCGCCCGGGGTCAAGTTCGCCGGGTATGGTGCTCGCCTTGTCGCGTACATCGTCGACGCCATCGTGCTGGGCATCGTCATCGCAGTGCTCTCGGTCGTGTTCATCGCGCTCATCGCGGGCGCGGCGGCCAACGATTCCGGCGGAGCGGCGATCGGCAGCACGTTCATCTACGTGATCCTGATCCTCGTGGTCAGCGTGCTGTACTTCCCGTACTTCTGGGCCAACGGGGGTGCCACACCCGGGATGAAGATGCTCCACATCCGCGTCGTGCGCGATGCCGATGGTGGCCCGATCGGCTGGGGACCGGCCATCCTCCGGCTCATCGGCTACTGGGTGAACAGCGTCGTCCTGTACGTCGGGTACATCTGGATCTTCATCGACAAGCGCCGCCGCGGCTGGCACGACCTGATCGCCGGCACGGTGGTGATCGAGGGCTGACGGCCGAACGTGGCCGGGGCGACGATTCTTGCCGCGCCCGGCGGATCTCAGAGACCGGGGCTCGTAGCATCCGCGAGCGACTCACCTGGCGGGAGCCGTTCAGGTCCGGCCGGCAGCTAGCCCACCAGGAACCAGGTCGGCATCTGGCCCTTGCCCTTGACGTCGATCAGGCCACGCGGCTGGAACCGGAACGCCCCGCTCAGGCGCTCGACCACCGCGTGCGTGACCTGAATGCGGCCGGGGACGCCCAGTGACTCCATCCGGCTGGCCATGTTCACCGTGTCGCCCCACACGTCGTAGATGAACTTCCTGGTGCCGATCACGCCGGCCACAACCGGCCCGCAGTGGAGTCCGATCCGGAACCGGATGTCGAGACGGCTCGCCGCCTCGATCCGTCCGACGGTCTCGGCGAGGTCGAGCGCCATCGCCGCCACTCGCATGGTGTGGTCAGCGGAGCGTTCGGGCATCCCACCGACGACCATGTAGGCGTCGCCTATGGTCTTGACCTTCTCGAGGCCGTGGCGATCCACGAGGTCGTCGAAGGCGCAGAACGTCTCGTTGAGGATGCCCACGAGCTCGGAGGGCGACATCGTCGAAGACAGGCGGGTGAACTCGACCACGTCGGCGAACATGAGCGTGACGTCGTCGAACCGGTCGGCGATCAGCGGCTCGCCTTCGCGCAGCCGCCTCGCGATCGAGGCCGGCAGGATGTTGAGCAGCAACCGCTCATTCTCGCGCGCGAGTCGCTCGCGCTCCTTCAGCGCCGTGATGTCAGTCGCGTACACGTTGAGGAACCCGAACGAGGGAACATCGACCGCCAGCAGCGCATAGGTCCGGCCACCCGCGATGACCTCCACCGTCGCCCCGTCGGCGGCCGCGGCGCGTGCCAGGAGCGCATCGCGGTGGACCGGTTCCATTCGCTCGCCGATCTCGAGCCCGAGGCCATCGACCAGACCCCGGCTGGCGGGGTTGGCATACAGGAGCGTGCCGTCATGGTCGACCCGCATCACGGGGTTCGGGTTCTCGTCCGGGAACTTCACGATCGCCCGCTCCGCGGTCACGTCCTGGCCGTAGACGTTGGTGAAGCCGAGCTCGTCGATCCGGACCGGCCACAGCGCCCACGTGCGGCCGTCTGCGGTGACCTCGATCGACCGGCGGAGGGTCGACGCGGACTCCAGCTGGCGGAGGGTCTCCGCCGGCAGAGGTTCGCCGACCCCGGCTTCCAGGCCCGTCAGCACGTGCGCGCTCGCCGGGTTGGCATACCTGAGAATCCCGTCGCCGCCGATGCGCATCACGGGGTTGGGATTGTCGTCTGGGAACCGGTTGATCGCGCTGATCTGCTCCGCGCTGAGCAGACCGCGACCCGCCTTGGGCGCGCGGTCCGGGCCGCGTGGGACGCTGCCTGACATGTGACGAGCCTAGTCGCCGAGTCAATGACGGCGTCCGGGTCGCTCTCGACGGCGCCCGGGCCGCGACGCGCTCCCCCGGGCTGACATCGCAACGGCTCGTGTCGGCGACCGGCTCCCGCCCCGCCGCGAACATCGGCGGCGACACGTCACGCGCTGCTATCCTCCGCGGCGGAGCGGTGGCCGAGTGGTTGATGGCGGCGGTCTTGAAAACCGCAAGGGCGCAAGCTCTCGGGGGTTCGAATCCCTCCCGCTCCGCCACTGTCTTGAGTCGCGACATCGGTGACACATGAGTCGCGTCATCGGCGACACGTGTGATCAGCCGGTCTTCCCGGACCCCGGCCATCGGCCGGGGTCTCGTCG
>Ga0307440_1000215_pt1 | contig 27187 bp, 26 predicted proteins | sample SalMarWE160410MG_FD_202150 | JGI IMG/M metagenome (GOLD analysis project Ga0307440, IMG submission 202150) | Salt marsh sediment microbial communities from the Plum Island Ecosystem LTER, Massachusetts, United States - WE1604-10 | ecosystem: Environmental > Aquatic > Marine > Intertidal zone >...
GCCAATGCGGCGTTTTGGGCCTCACCCGCTGGGTGAAAGATCTGATCGTTCATGGGCACCTCCTTGTGCCGTGATTTCAGCCGGTTGGATCAGCTAGCGCAAGCATTAACTGCTCTTTCTAGGTTCAAAGATTGCCGCAACACTTCCTTCGGCGTAGGGCCGAATGGGGCTTAACCCCTTAGCCTAAGAACGAGCGGTTCACCACGAAGCGCACGAAGAGACACGAAGGGAAAGAGGGGCGACCGTAATCAGCACATATTCCGCCCAAGCTCTCGCGCGGTGCCTCCAGTTGCAGTCGGGAGACCCGTGGTAGTTCCTCCCCCCTGGCAGGGGGGAGGTTGGGAGGGGAGTTGGGAGCCACACGAAGCAACCTAGCTAACGCTGGCGCCCACCCCCATCCCGACCTTCCCCCTCAAGGGAGAAGGAGTAGTGCGCTCACGCCGAGGGGGGCGTCACACGCGGTCGCAGGCGACACGCCCTTTGGAGCAGCCTCTTTTCCGCTCTATTCGTCTTTGCGTTCTCCGCGTCTCTGCGGTTGCTTCCGTCCGCCCGAGGTCAACTGCCACCGGCGATGATACGCTTGGAGTTGCGCATGTTGCGGAACACCAAGGGGACGGTCTGTTCCGGCGGTTTTGCCGCGATGGCTTGCACCCGCCGCTGGAGCTCGAGGTGGTGAGGTGACTTGCTGCACACGGGGTCGGCGTTGGCCGCATCGCCGGTCAGGAGGTAGGCTTGGCACCGGCAGCCCCCGAAGTCCTTGGTGCGCTCCGGGCAGGTGCGGCAGGGCTCCTTCATCCAGTCGAGTCCCCGAAACTTGTTGAAGTCCGGGGACTCGTCCCAGATCCACTCGATGCCGTGCTCCCGCACGTTGGGGAAGGTCAGGCCGGGCAGGCTCCCGGCGGCATGGCAGGGGAGGGCCGTGCCGTCGGGGGCAATGGTCAGGAAGATCGAGCCCCAGCCCTTCATGCAGGCCTTGGGGCGGTCCTCGTAGTAGTCGGGGACCACGTAGAGGACCCGCATCTTGCCCTTCAGCTTTTCCTGATATCGGTGGGCGATCGCCTCGGCCCGCTGGACCTGGTCCAGGGTGGGCAGCAGGGCCTCCCGGTTATGCAGCGCCCAGCCGTAGTACTGGGTGCTTGCCAGCTCCAGATAGTCCGCCTCCAGCCGGTGGGCCATCTCGATGATCTGCTCGATCTGGTCCGTATTGTGTCGATGGAGCACGCAGCAGAGCACCATCGGGTACTCGTACTTCTTGATCAACCGGGCCATGGCGAGCTTGTGCCGGAACGAGCGGTTTCCCGCGATCCGGTTGTTCAGCTCTTCGCTGCTTGCCTGAAAGCTGATCTGGATGTGGTCGAGGCCGGCCTCCTTGAAGGCGCGGATGCGCCGCTCGTCCATGCCGACCCCGGAGGTGAGCAGGTTGATGTAGAAGCCGAGCCGGTGGGCCTCGGCGATCAGGTCCTCCAGGTCCTTGCGGACCAGAGCCTCTCCCCCGGACAGGCCGAGCTGGACCGCCCCGAGGGCACGCGCCTCGCGGAAGACGCGCACCCATTCCTCGGTCGTGAGCTCGTCTGTGTAACGGGCCATGTCGAGGGGGTTCGAGCAGTAGGGGCACTGCAGGGGACACTTGTAGGTGAGCTCCGCCAGGAGCCAAAGGGGCTTGCCGTGGGAAGCCTCCCGCGCACGCCCTCCCTCTCCCGCAGGGAGGGGACCTGGGCGAGGGGAATGGTCGTCGCGGCGGCCGGTCAGCTCTTCAGCCGACACGAAGGTGGGGCTTCCGTCAGGAGGCCTCGAGTCGGATCCATTGGTTGTCATAAGCGGTGTTCAGAAAGGTCAGTACGTCCTCGGGCAGCCCGTCCGCCCCCGGAAACTGAGCGCCCAAGTCATCAATGATCTCAGCCACGGAGCGTTCCCCGTCGCAGCGCTTGAGGATCTCACCGGCGGCGGTGTTGAGCTTCACCATGCCCTCCGGATAGAGCAGCACGTGGCAGCCCTGTGCCTCCTCCCATTGGAAGCGAAAGGTCTTCGCCATCACCGGGACGTCACTTGTAGATATACCCATCTCACATTACTTCGTCGGTTGTCGGCGCTGGAGTCGGCTGCGGTCTCGCGGGGGACGCCGCGGTCCCGCTGATCCCCAGATGACGGACGACCCGAATAGCAGCGGTACACCCGCCCACTCACGCCTCGGTCCTCACGTTGTGGTAGGGGGGCTTCTTGTCGACGTAGGCGAGCCACATGCAGTCGAGCATGGTCCAGAGTACGTCGAGCTTGAACTGCAGCACCTCAAGCATCTTTTCCTGCTGGGCGCGGGTCTGGTAGTAGTCGAGGGTGATCTGCAGCCCGTGCTCCACATCGCGCCGCGCCTCGCTGAGGCGTTTGCGGAAGTAGCGGTAGCCGCGCTCGTCGATCCAGGGATAGTGGTCCGGCCAGGTGTCGAGCCGGGCCTGGTGGATGGTGGGGGCGAACAGCTCCGTGAGGGAGGAGCTTGCGGCCACCTCCCAGGGCTGCTGCCGGGCGAAGTTCACGTAGGCGTCGACGGCAAAGCGCACGCCGGGCAGGAGGTGGCGATGCGACCACAGCTCGTCCCGGGTCAGACCGACCGACTCGCCGAGCTGCAGCCAGGCCTCGATGCCTCCTTCCTCGCCCTGGGTCCCGTCGTGGTCGACGATCCGTTGCACCCAGTGGCGCCGCACCTCCCGGTCGGGGCAGTTGGCCATAATGGCCGCGTCCTTCATCGGAATGGCCGTCTGGTAGTAGAAGCGGTTCGCGACCCAACCCTGGATGGCCGGCTTGTCGAGCCGTCCGGAATGCATCAGGGCGTGGAGCTCGTGGTGGATGTGATAGAAGCGTTCCTTGTCCCGCAGCTTCCGCTCGAACTCCTCCCTGCTCCATGGGGCAACGTCGTCTTTCATCATCGTCATTTGGCTTCGCAGTGACCTCCTCTCAGGGTCAAAGCTCTATATCCATCCCGTCGTAGGCGACCTCGATCCCGGCCTCTGTCAGGACCCTTCGCTCCTGCGAATCTTCGTTAAGGATAGGATTTGTGTTATTGATATGGATTAGGATCTTCCGCGGCTTTGGCAGGGAGTTGATGGTCGCCAGGATGCCGCCGGCGCCGGACTGGTCTAGATGGCCCATGTCGCTCCCGAGCTTGTCCCCGATGCCGCCGCGGACCATCTCATCGTTGGTCCAGAGGGTGCCGTCGACCAGCAGGCAGTCCGCCTCAGCCATATAGCCCAGCACGTGCTCATCGATCTCCCCCAGGCCGGGGGCGTAGAAGAGGCTCCGCCCGGTTCGCGGGTCTCGAATACGCAGCCCGATGTTGTCCCCCGGCACCGTGTTGTGCCGGTGGGGCGAGTAGGGCGGTGCCTCGCTCTTGAGGGGTACAGCGGTAAGCTCCAGTCCCGCGGTCCCGGCGATGGTGAAGGTCGACTCGTCTGTCCGGATCTCATGCCAGCGCACGCCGCGGAAATGGGCGAGGATGTTGAAGATCGGGAAGCCGCTGGTGAGGTCCTGATGGACCGCCGCGGTGCAGTAAATGTCCCACGGTTGGGTGTGCTCCCGCAGCAGGAGGAGGCCCGTGGTGTGGTCGATCTGCGCGTCCACCAGCAGGATGGCGCAGATAGCGGTGTCCCGAACGCTGCGGGCGGGCTGGAGCGCCGGAAAGGACTCCAGCTGGGCACGGATGTCCGGGGAGGCGTTGCAGAGCACCCAGCGCTCGCCGTCGGCGCTGAGCGCGATGGATGACTGGGTGCGGGGGATGGCCCGGATTCGCCCGCTGCGGACCCCCCGGCAATTGGGGCAATTGCAGTTCCACTGGGGAAAGCCGCCGCCGGCCCCGGAACCTAGAACTCGGACTCGCATGCGCCACCGCGTGGGGGAGAGCCGGTGCCATGCCCGGGTCCCGATAGAGGCTGGATTGCGGGGGCGGGCCGATGTGAGGCCCCGCCCCCCGGGTGCTCGGTGGCGACCTCGCCTTACCGATTGTTGATGTACAGATTGATCTCGAAGCCGAGGCGGAGATCTTCGTAGGCAGGTGTTGACCAGGTCATAGCCGGGGTGCCTCCATTGGTGTAGTCGAAGGTGGTCTTCCTCACACGATCGCCAGGGTCGTCACTCCTGACGGATCTCAAAGCCGCAGGCGCGCTGGCGTCCTGCCGAATGCATACAAAAGCAGTGCCAGAGTCGGCCCCCATCGCTTCCCGGCGGGTCGGCCATACGCGCCCCCGCTGCAATCGACGCCGGCCTTCCGGTATCACCGGCCCGGGTCCTCGTCCGCCGTTTGTGTCAGGGTTGGGACAGTGTCCCGTCCGCGGGTGTAACGGGGGTGTGGTCTGTACTGCATGAGCAAGAGTCCAAGAACAACTGCACAGTCCTTTCCTCGGCTCCGGACTGCAGGGCGGAATAGGCGCTAGCCGTATTGCGCCCTATGGCGCGGCTGGTCGCACTCGGGGCACCACGCTCCGCTATTGCACCCTACGCCGAAGCGAGAATTGCAGTTATTCTATGTGGTTAAGCGTCGTACTTGATGTACTTGAACCGCGGGTCGTCCGGAGTCCCCTCCAGGACGCTATCCGGACCGGGCTGCCAGCTGATGGTCTCCTCGATCTTGCGGGCCAGCTGAAAGTCCTTGTCCGTGATCCCCTTTGCCGTGTGGGTCACCAGCTTGACGATCACGAACGCGTAGGACGCGGTCAGGTCGGGGTGGTGCCAGGCGGCCTCGGCCAGATGTCCCACCGCGTTGATCACCATCAGGGTTCCTTTCCACCCGCTCGTGCGGTATTTGCGCCGGATCCATCCGTTCTCGTAATACCAGTGGGGCAGCTCGGTCTCAAGCCGCTGCTGTATCTCTTCCTCGCTGTAGACCCTTTCTTCGGACATGGGCGTATCCTCCTGTTCCTCCAATGGATTTCGAAACTCGCACCGCCGGCGCCTTGACCTTGAATCCCGGCGCGGTTCGCCGGCGCAGCCCCGCCTCTTTCTGGCTTCTGCGGCCGGACTCCGACGAATCCAAGCCCCGCTCCCGGACGCTGTTGCCGAAAGTGGCGCGCAGCGCGCTCCCCATCTCCGTCGCCTCTTGGGAGAGCGCCGGGGCGAGGGAAACGGCTATGGCGGCAGCGACTCAGATTCTCCGGGGTGGCGCTGGCGCCATGGCCGTTAGCTCCAGAGGAGGACTTCCCCCTTGCCCCCGTAGCCCAAGTCGCCAAGCCAACGCCGAGCTCGCGTCCCCCGTTCCCGGAAGGCCGCGAAAGGGCCTGCACCGAACCCGGGGCTGCGTGTCAGGAGCGTGAGAAAGCCCAGATAGTGGGTACCGTTGGCGTTGAAGGTCGGTGGAAGCCGGGGCTCGACAGTCAGGAGTACGGAGCCCCGGCGCATGCCGAGTCCGACCTGGTCTCCCACCGTGCCCAGAACGGCGATGGTGCCTGCGCCCATGCGGGAGGCGCAGTAGTCGCCCGCATTCCCGCCGATCACGATGATCCCCCGCCGCAAACAGTCCCCAACCCGGTCGCCGGCGTTGCCGTGAACCGCAATGAAGCCGCCCCGCATGGGACGCCTTTCGCCCGGGATCGCGGCCCCCAGGAAGTCCCCGCAGCTGCCTTCGACCTGCACCTGCCCGCCGAACATTGCGCTGCCGGTAAGGAGCCCGGTGTTCCCCGTGACACGGATCGTCCCTCCCCCCATCTCCCGGCCCAGGTAGGCCCCGGCGTGGCCCTCGACCAGGATCTCGCCGCCGCTCATCCCTGTGCCGATGCCGTCCAGGCGGTCGCTCCCGGCTTGGATCAGAATCTGCTCGGCGTCGGTTCCCTCGACTTGGAAGAGGTCGCCCGCGGGGACTTGCCGGCGACCGTGCCAGAGGGGGATTCGGCGGACATCCTCCGCGGATAGCCCGGCGAGCCGGTCCGGGGTGAAGGCCCCCATGTCGATCCGGTGGGCCGGGGGCTCCCGCAGGGTCAGGACAAGGCGGCTCATTGCAGCAGCTCCCGCAGGTGGAAGCGGAACTTTCCCAGCTTGCCGCCGTAATTTCCCGCCGAGATGCGCCGGATACCCCCCGCGGCGCCGAGCTCGCAGGCCGCCTGGATGCCTACCCGGGTCGCCTCGCGCACGTCCGCCTCCCCGAGTCCGTTGATCACGATCTCCAGAACGGATTCGATCTCGGGACCGAGCCTGGAGTCCACCAGCCCGCGCAGGGTCGGGCAGTAGGCATCGTTGGTGGAGGCCATGAGGGATTTGTACTTGGATCCTACCTTGGACCCGGATCGGGCGATGCCGCCGGGGAAGGGCAGCAGGACATTGGGGAGCCGCCGGATCGCGCCGACGGCGCGCTCGCAGGCCGCCAGCACCTGCTCCTGGGAGCAGCCGAGCACCAGGAAGTTGCCCCCGCCCACAGCACTGGTGCGGGCGGTGAGCTCCTCGCACAGGAACTCCCCGTCCATGACCGGGACCCGCCAGTAGCGCCTGCCGCCGATCCGCTTGGAGATCTGGTATCCGTCACCGAAGTAGCGCAGGTTCTTGCCCAGGGGGATCGGCTTCTCGCTCTCCAGGCCGGCGAAGGCCGCGGTGGTCGGGCAGGTCAGCACGCACTGGCCGACCCGCCGCTCCACCTGCTTGGTCAGCTCCTCCCCCGAAACCGCGAACAGGAGGACGCTGACGCCGGGGCGTCCGTCCGGAGTGGCATCCGGGGGGATCTCGGACTCGATGCCCGCCTCCGCTCCGCAGCCGATGACCGAGGTGGCAAAGCCCGTCATTGTTTCGCCCGCGACCCGAGCCCAGCGGTCGGTGAGCGCGGTGATGACGATGCGGGTGGCCGTCATGCCGAAGGCCTCGCCGAAGGTGTCCTCGATCTCGACGCCGTTGATGATCATGCGCTCCCCCGCGGCCGGCAGGGATGGACCTGGACTGGACTACCGATGCCCTCCGCCATCTCCTGGTCGGAGATACGGAAGTTCCCCATCCGGACGGAGTGATAGCGATCGAACCAGTCCCCGATCCGCCGCTCGATCCCGCGGTCGTAATCCGGCCGCACCACCTGGGTCGCGCCGGAGAAAGTCCGGCTCACCTGTCCCTCCTCGACCACGACCTCTCCTCGCTTGAAGACCAGCATAGGGGAGCCGAAGGTCTGCTCGGCGTCGGGCCGCTCGTGATAGACGGTGATGTCCGCCAGGGCCCCGGGGCCGAGGTGCCCGCGGTCCGTCAGCCCGAGGATGCGGGCGGGGGCGGCGCGGGTCATGATCGCGATCTCGTACAGGGAGTACTCCCGGTCGAGGCCCGTCAGGCGGCTCATCGCTGCCGCGTCCGGGTGGATGCGGGCGAGCTGGTCATTGCGGAAGCCCTTGTCCGTGAGGAGCCGGATCAGGTGGGGATAGCTCGTGAAGGGCGCCCCATTCGGGTGGTCCGTGGTGAGGAAGACTCGCCAGGGGTCGTCGATCATGAGGAAGAGCTCGAGCCCGATCGCCCACTGGAGCGCGTTGACGAAGTTCTTGTCCCGGTAGCGGAAAGGCACCACGCCGCAGCCCGCCTCGCACTCGATGTCCATGCAGGTCCACTTGCGGGGATGGGCGAATCGCCGGTTGGCGTGCTGGCGCATCGTGTCGCCGGAGATGGTAACCGTCTGGCCGAACATGATCTGACCCACGTCGATGGTGACGTTCTTCTGCCGATTGACGGCGTCGGCGATCTCCGCGGCGGCGGAGGAGAAGTGCCGGTCACCCTCGGTGCCGTAGCTGTGGAACTGGATGTGGGTCAGATGGACGGGGAACCCTTCCGCTGCCTCCATCGTGGCCAGGGTGGACGTCTGGTTGCCGGGGACCCCCAGGTTGCTTGCGTGCACGTGCAGCGGGTGGGGCATCCCCAGCTCGGCGACGGCCCGGCTCAGGGTGCGGACGATGTCCCTCGGGGTCAGCGGGTAATGGGGGTGGCGCTCGTCCACGTCGAGCTTGCGGGTGTTGAACTTGAAGGCGTTGATGCCGCCCGGGTTGACCACCTTGATCCCGATGCACTGGGTGGCGTGGAGGGTCCAGGCGACGTAGTCGTTGATCTCCTCCTGCGTGGCCCCCTCGGACATCAGCTGCAGCAGCAGGTCATCGTTGCCCAGCATGGCGTAGCCGCCGGTGTCGAGCAGGGGGGCGTCCGCCATCTCCATGTGAGCCTGACGGGCGTTCACCGGCAGCACCGCCGGCTCGAAGCAGCTCGTGTAGCCCATTTGGGCATAGCGGTAGCCGGTGGCAAGGCTGGACGGCGTGGCTGGACTGAAGGAGTAGCGTTCGCCCGAGGGGGATGCCGCTTCCTTCCCGCCCTGCAGCTCCGGCAGCATGGCGCGGGCGATATTGACCTTGCCTCCGCCGATGTGGGTGTGGAGGTCGATGGCGCCCGCCATCACCAGCTTTCCGGTCAGGTCGTAGGTCCGATCCGGGGATTCTGCCGGTGGGCCGTCAAGGATATGCCCGTCGCGGATGTAGATGTCGCGCACCTCCCCGTCGACCCCGTTGGCAGGGTCGTAGAGGCGCCCTCCTGTCAGCTTGGTGAGCAAGTCTCCTGTACCTCCGGTGTGCGCGTCACGTCAGAGCCGCTTCTCGAGGAGATGCAGGACCTCGGCGACGGGAAGCAGGGTGGAGTCCCGCACCTTTCCCAGGGGGAGAGGGCAGACGGCATCGCTGCGGTACCAGTGTCCGGGGTGGTCGATGCCCGGGAGCCCGACCGGAATAAAGACTTCCACCGGCCCGGCCGGTGCCGTTCCGGGGTGCCCGAGCAGAATCGTCGGAACCCGGGTCCTTGGCGGTCCCGCCGCTGGCGAAAGGGCAGAAATCCAAAGGAGGAGGTCGGTCTCCTCGCGGGAGAGCAGGTCTTGGTGGCGGTAGAGGGCCGGCTGATATCGCGGGCCCCCCTGCTGGAATCCGGTGCGAAGGGGATACCCGGTCTGCCAGATGCAGACCTGGTTGGCCGTTACGTCGCCCAGCGAGCCTGCCAGCGGCAGGGCGGCTGCGCGGGTCTCCTCGTTCAGATCCCGGACGAGCTCGACCAGGGCCCGCACCGTGAGCTCCGCGTGGGGAAAATCCAGCTCGGCGGCGGACCAGACGAGGACGGAATAGCGCGCCCTGCGCAGGCGCTCGGCCAAGTCCGCCAAGCGGTCGGTGGCAATGCCCGCGAAGCCTCCTGCCTGGAGCGGCCGCTTTGCCAGCAGCCCCCGCAGAATACCCATCAACCCAGCCAGGTCCTTCAGATCCACCGGGAGCACGGTCGTCTGCGACTTGGGGAGCTCGACGGGTGTCTGCTGATCGGCCCAGGGTCCGATCAGGACGAAGTGCCGTTCCCGGGGAGGGGAAAACAGAGCGTCGGAGGGATAGAGCAGCCGTTCCGGAAGCCTCGGGAACCGCTCGAAGCACTCGGTGCCTACGACGAGGATGAGGTCGGCGCGGTTGCGCACCTCCGCAAAGGTCCCGGTGAGCCATCCGTGCTCCTGAAGCACGAGGAGGTTGCGGAATAGGGCGTCACCGTTCAGATGGTCGAGGGTGGCGCTGCACCGCTCGGCGAGCTCCAGCGTCGCGCGCATGCCGTTCACGTCGGTGGCGAGCCCGGCAAAGAGGGGAGCGCTCGCGCCCCGCAGCAGCGCGGCACTGTGATCAAGGACTTGCTCCAGCGGTGCCGGCTGACCCCTGATTGCAGCCGACGGGAAGGTGCCGCCGAGCGCCTCGGAGAAGGAACGCGCGGCAAGCCCGCATCCACGAGCATCCACTTTGGTCCCTTGTTCGCTAAGCTCGACCGAGAGGTCGTCGCAGCCGAGCCCGCAGAAGGGGCAGGTCAGGACACTGTTGGCGCTCTTGGCCTCGCTGCTCCACATGAATCCATAAAGTCGCGGTGGTCGGGTGAGCAGGAACGGCGGGCGGTGCCCGCCGCGGCGTGAAATCCTTCGCGCGCGTGGGTCGGGATCATGACAGGGCCGCTCCAAGCGCTCCTGGGGTGCAGCAGGAAGCGCGCCACAGCGCTCGTGGCCGAGGGCCGCAGCGCAGGGTCCGCACGGCGCCGGCGTCGGGCGTCCCAGATTCGCACTGGGGCTCACGACTGTCCGCGTCGGTAACAGACCCTGTGACACAGTGACTCAGGCAAGGGACAGGGGCGAGGCGAAAGGGCTGCCCTCAGCCCAGCGCGCCGCTGCCGTCAAGTCCCTTTCCTGTCTCTTGTGGGCCGATACTTCGATCTAAAGCCTCCACCCTGGGCCATACCGGCAGAAGCGACGGGGTCACCTTCGTAGGGTCCGCTGTGCGGACATTTCCCAGCGCTGCCTGGCATGGTGGGGCACGGTCCGCGCAGCGGACCCTACCGAAAAGGTCTCCGAATCCCTGCACTGTTCTACTAGGGGGCCGCCGGTCACGCGAAGTCAGACCCTGCAGCGAGGGCACGCCAGTTGCACGATGGCTGGATGGGGCCACGAGTTGGCTGAGGAGTCATGTCTTCCACTACCCCCGTACGTGTTGAGGTTGTAACGCCGGCGCGACTTCACCTCGGGTTTCTGGACCTGCAGGGAGGCCTCGGTCGCCGTTTCGGCAGCCTCGGGCTGACCATCGACACCTTCGCCACCTCGCTCTGCGCCGAGCGGGCCGAGGCATTCGCCGCTCAAGGCCCCGGGGCGGAACGGGCCCTTCACTACGCCACCGAGTGGGCGGCGGCGCGGGGAGGCCCAGGGGCTGCGCACATCCACATGCAGCAGGCCATCCCGGATCATTGCGGGTTGGGTTCCGGCACACAGATGGCCCTGGCGGTGGGAACAGCGCTGGAGCGCCTCTATGGCGGCGAGCCCGATACCCGCCGGATTGCTCAGACCCTCCAGCGTGGCATGCGTTCGGGGATCGGAATCGGGGCTTTCGACGAGGGCGGTTTCATCGTCGACTGCGGCCGCGAAGCGCAGGACGAGCAGGCACCGCCGATTGCGATGCGCCTGCCCGTTCCCGAGCAATGGCGGGCACTCCTGCTCTTTGACCAGCGATCCCTCGGCCTGCACGGCGCGGCCGAGACCGCCGCGTTCTCCAATCTTCCCGAGTTTCCCGAGGCGGCCGCCGGCAACATCTGCCGGTTGGTTCTCATGAAGCTGGTGCCGGGACTCCTTGAAGGAGATTTCAGGGCCTTTGCGGAGTCCGTCCACGAGATTCAGCGGATCGTTGGCAGGCACTTTGCGCCTGCTCAGGGAGGGTGCTTCGCCTCCCCTGCGGTGGCTAATGCGCTCGATTGGCTCGAGGGCGAGGGTATCAAGGGCAGCGGTCAGAGCTCTTGGGGGCCCACCGGGTTCGTCTTGACCGAGGAGGAGGCCTCGGCACGAGGCCTGGAGGAGGACCTCAAGCAGCGGTTCGGCGAGCTCTCGCCCCTGCGCTACCGGATCGTGGGGCCCCGCAATCGCGGGGCAAGCGTCGAGGTCGTGCGGGCGCCCCGGGCGCTGAGTCTCGACCGTGCCAGGCAATCACGGATGAATTCGGAAACCGGCGTAATGCATGCGACGAGATCCGCCGGGTGCAAGGCAGTCGGCGGGGGAAAGCGGAATCGATCGGTACTCCCTACGAACGAGAGGTAAGCGTCATCATGGAGAAGCCCTTTGTGCTGCACATGATCACGACAGCGAACAACGTCAGCCCATTCGACGTCAATATGGCATACGACGCCGGATGGGATGCGTGCACGCCCTACGTGGGTGTCACCCTAGAGGCGGTCGAGGGGCTGGTCCAGGACGCGATCTTCTCCCGCGGACCGAACGGCGTACGCCGCACCGGGATCTTCCTCGGGGGCCGCGATGCCCACGTGGCGGTGCAAATGCTGGAGGCAGCGCGCAAGGCGATGGTGCCCCCCTTCGAGGTGTCTGTGCTCGCCGACCCGAGCGGCGCCTTCACCACGGCCGGCGCCATGGTGGCCTGCGTGGAGACTGTGCTCCAGAAGGGCCAGGGCGCCGGACTCTCGGGCCAGCGGACCCTGGTCTTCGGCGGAACCGGGCCGGTGGGCTCGGCGGCGGCCATCCTGGCGGCCCGGGCCGGCGCGGACACCACGATCGTCAGCCATCAGGGGATGTCAGCGGCCCAGAAGGCCGCCGCCTACTGCTCGGAACGTTATGGTGTGCAGCTGGGCGCGGCGGACGGCAGTAGCGACGACAAGCTCTGTCAGATCGTTAACGACGTGGATGTGGTGTTCAATGCTGCCAAGGCGGGGGTTCGCGTCCTCTGGTCTCACCACATCGTGACGGCCGGGCGGCTCAAGGTGGCCTGCGACGTCAATGCGGTGCCGCCCAAGGGCATCGAAGGGGTGGAGCCGAAGGATAAAGGGGAGCCCATCCGCGCGTCCCGCTCGGGTGCCGTCGGCATCGGCGCACTCGCCGTCGGTGACGTCAAGTATAAGGCCCAGCATCACCTCTTACAGGAGATGCGGGTAGCGGAGACCCCCCAATATTTTGGGTTTGAGGCGGCCTTCGAGGCGGCGCGCCAGTATGCGGGCTGACCCGTCCGCTCTGGTCATCGTTTCCAGCAGCGCACGTGCGCTGGCGGAGTCCGCGGTGCGGGGCGGCTACGCCGTTGCGGTTGTCGATGGGTTCTGTGACCAGGACACCCGTGCGGTGTCACCCTGCGTCACGGTCCCCCTGAGAGGGTCTGGTCTGGATGAGGCCCGCCTCCGCGCGGAGGTGGAGCGGCTGACGACGGTCGGTGAGAGCTACGGCTTGGTTTACGGCGCGGGACTGGAGGACGCACCCGAGACGGTGGATTGGCTGGCCGAGCGTTTCCCCCTGTTCGGAAACGGGTCGGAGGTGATCCGATCGGTCGGGCAACCGGCTCGCTTCTTCGGCGTCTTGGAGGACCTGAAAATCCCCCATCCAGAGATCCGGTTCGAGCCGCCGGCGGGTCACGAAGGGCCGGATTGGCTGGTCAAGGAGGCCGGCACCAGCGGTGGTCTAGGTGTGCGGCAATGGCGCACGGGTGGGGAACGGCCTGCTCGTGCGCACTTTTTTCAGCGTTTCCTCGCTGGGCCGGTGATCTCGGTCCTTTTCATCGCCGACGGCAGGCGATGGGCACCCATCGGCTTCAACCGGCTCATGACCGCTTCCGCCGGTCAGGATCTCCCCTTTATCTATAGGGGCGCCCTCACCGTGGCGATCCTCGGCCCCGGTCCTCGTGAGGAAGTGGAACGGGCCGTCGCAGGACTGGTGGAGGCATTGGGCCTGCGCGGCATCAACGGCCTCGACTTCATCCTGCATGAGGGCCAGGCGTATCTCCTGGATCTGAATCCCCGGCCCTGCGCGACCCTGAGTCTATACGAGGATGACTGCCCTGGTGGCTGGGTCCGCCGGCACGTGGGCGCCTGTCTTGGCGAGCTGCCTGTCGGCCTGCCGTTCCCGGGCCGGACGCTCCGAGGCCACCGGATCGTCTACGCCCCGGAAGAGCTGACGATACCACGCCGCATGCGGTGGCCCACCTGGGCCAAAGACCGTCCCGGGCTCGGCAGCCATGTCGCCTGCGGGGCGCCGCTCTGCACCGTCCTGGCGAGCGCGGATCGGACGGAGACAGTCGAGTGTCGGCTGCTCCAGCGGGAGCGCCGGATCCTGGCCCTTCTCACGGATGCGGGCACATTTCCGTTGGAGATGGCCTCGTGACCGGCCCCAGTATCAACGCCACAGCGGCCCCGCTGGTCGCGGCCCTGCTGGAGGACGCGGAGGCCCTGCGGCTGTCGACTCAGCGGATGGACAACGGCTGCCTGCTGGTGGATGCGGGCATCGAGGCGACCGGAGGCTTGGAAGCGGGTCGCCGGATCGCGGAGATCTGCCTTGCCGGCCTGGGCACGGTCTCGCTCCCGGCGAGCGGGCCGGTGGCCGGCTGGCCGAGCTGGGTTAGGGTGCACACCACCGATCCCGTCCTTGCCTGCCTGGGCAGCCAGTATTCCGGCTGGAGCCTCAGTCACGGGGAGGGCAAGGGCGCATTCCGCGCCCTGGGGTCCGGTCCCGGGCGTGTTCTGGCGCGCAAGGAGTCCCTGTTCGACGAGCTGGGATATGGGGATAGCTTCGACCGCACCTGTTTTGTGCTGGAGGTGGACAAGACGCCGCCCCTGCCCCTGGTGGACAAGATCGCCCGGGACTGTGGGATCGACCCGGCGACGCTGACCCTGATCCTGACCCCCACCAGCAGCCTTGCCGGTACGGTCCAGATCGTTTCCCGCGTGCTCGAGGTCGCCCTGCACAAGGCGCACACCCTCGGCTTCGATCTCACTGCCATCAGGGACGGCATCGGTATCGCCCCGCTGCCGCCTCCGGCGCCGGACTTCATGACTGCCATGGGGCGAACCAACGACGCCATCCTCTTTGCCGGTCAGGTGCAGCTCTTCGTAACCGGCGATGACGCGGCGGCCGAGGAGCTGGCCCGAAAGCTCCCGAGCAGCGCCTCCCGGGACTACGGCCAGCCGTTCGCGGAGGTCTTCAAGGCCTACAAGTACGACTTTTTCCAGATCGATCCGATGCTCTTCAGCCCTGCCCGGGTGATGGTGAGTGCCTTGCAGAGCGGGCGAAGCTTTCGCGCAGGGCACCTGGACCTTCCCCTGCTGGAGACCTCGTTCGGGATCGCCCCGTGAGCCGGGCCGTCGCCATCTTTACGGATGATCCAGGCTGGCACGGGGCTCGCCTGCGGGAGGCCTTCGCCGCTCGCGGGTGCGAGACTCGTTTCGTCTCCCTGCAGGGTTGCAGGCTCGACCTGTCCGGCGAGGGCACGGATCTGGTCCTGCCCGGCTTTGGCGACCTGCCGGACGGGGCCTTCGTCCGGGGCGTGCCCGGCGGAACCCTGGAACAGGTGGTCTTCTACCTGGACATTCTGCATGCCCTGGAGCGGCTGGGGGTCCTGGTCTACAACGACGCCCGCGCCATCGAGCGAAGTGTGGACAAGGGCATGACCAGCTTCCTCCTGCGCACCGCGGGCCTCCCCACGCCCCCGGCCTGGGTCGCCGGCGATGCGGAGGCGGTGCTGAGGCTGGTTGCGAAGGAGCTGAGCGCCGGCCACGCGCTCGTCCTCAAGCCCCTGTTCGGCAGTCAGGGGGCGGGGGTGTCACTCGTGCGTACCCGCGAAGACCTGCCGGTGCCGGAGACCTGCCAAGGCATCTACTACCTCCAGCGCTTCATTCCGACCGGCGACGTACAGGCGCACGACTGGCGGGTGTTCGTCATCGGCGGCCGAGCGGTCGCGGCGATGCGCCGCTGCGGGGAAGGCTGGATCGCGAATGTCGCCCAAGGCGCCAGCTGCCAGCCTGCCGTGCTGGACGCCGAGCTACGGGAGCTGGGGGAGGCCTCGGCCGCAGCCCTCCAGATGCGCTACGCCGGGGTCGACATCCTGCGGGACAGATCCGGGCGGCCGTGGGTCATCGAGGTGAACAGCATCCCGGCGTGGAAGGGCCTGCAGCAGGTCTGCCGGCTGGACGTTGCCGACGCCCTGGCGGCGGACTTTCTGCGCTGCCGACAAGGCGGGCCTGTGGCCGAGGCGGTGGGCCGATGACGACCCGCTCCATCGGGAAAGTCGCGCATGGCGCGCTCCACATCCCCCTTGCCCTCCGGGATAGGGCGGGGTGAGGGAAACGGTCATGGCGGCAGCGACTAACACCGTCCGGGGTGACGCTGACGGCGTGGCCGTTCCCGGGGCGGAAACCCTCCAGGGCCCCATCGCGGACGCCTACCGGGGCGCTTGCGCGGTGGAGCTTCGGGCCCTGAAGCCGGGAAACGTGCATCAGTATGCCGACGGGCACGGCATGACGGTCGCCGACTTCCTGAGGAGTGCACAGGCGAGCGCCGGCCCCATGGCCGCTGCTGGACTTGGCCTCGGCGAGCGCATCTATCGCGCTGTCGAGGCGACACGTACAGAGGTGGGATGCAACACCAACCTGGGGGTTGTGCTGCTGTGCGCACCCTTGGCACAGGCCCTGCTGGATGTGGAGGCGACCGGTAGTCTGCGTGAGCGCCTCCGGCGGGTGCTGCGCAAGGCGGACCGGGAGGATGCGGACTGGCTCTTTGGGGCTATCCGCCTCGCGGCCCCAGCGGGCCTGGGAGAGTCGAGACGCCACGACGTGGGGGGGGTCGCGGATGCGCCTCTCGCGCAGGTCATGACCTATGCGGCCCGGCGGGACCGCATCGCCCGGCAGTATGCGACGGACTATGCGGATCTCTTCGAGGATGCGGTGCCAAGGCTGCGCGGTTTCGAGGCCCGTTGGGGCGACGAGGCATGGGCGGCGGCGGCCCTCTTCCTGGACTTGCTGAGCCGCTTTCCGGATACCCACATCGCCCGCAAGCTCGGGCCGAAGAAGGCGCGGGCGGTCAGCCGCCGGGTGGTCCCTTTGGCCCGGGCGCTGTCCCGCGCCCGGCAGCCCGAGGACCTGCGTGATCCGTTGTTGCGGCTCGACCTCGCGCTGAAGCGGGAGGCCATCAATCCGGGGACCTCGGCGGACCTGACGGTGGCCAGTCTGCTGATCCTACGCCTGGAGCCTCTCGGCTCCTCGCGCGAGCTCGCGGCGAGGCATCGCCGCATTTCCGTGCCCGGCGCCGTGGAGCGCGGTCCCGGGCTTAACCTTTGACACTAACGAGAGAAGGAGCGAGCGCCATGACAGTCATCAACAGGACAATGGTTGGGGAGTCTCTGGTCGGGGACGGCAACGAGGTCGCGCACGTCGATCTCATCATGGGGCCCCGCGGCTCCGCGGCGGAAACGGCCTTCTGCAGTGGCCTGGTGAACAACAAGGACGGCTTCACCAGCCTGCTTGCGGTGGTGGCGCCGAACCTGCCAACGAAGCCGAATACCATGCTATTCAACAAGGTCACCATCAAGGGGGCAAAGCAGGCCGTGCAGATGTTCGGACCGGCCCAGCGGGCCGTGGCCATGGCGGTGGCCGACTGCGTCGAAGACGGTACGATCCCCGCGGACGAGGCGGACGACGTCTTCATCTGCGTCGGCGTCTTCATCCACTGGGAAGCGGAGGACGACAACAAGATCCAGGATTACAACTACCAGGCGACCAAGGAGTCGATCAAACGCGCGGTGGCGGGCGAGCCGAAGGCTGCCGACGTGGTAAAGAAGAAGGGGACGATGGAGCACCCCTTCGCCGCTCACAAGTGATCGGGAGCGGACGCGGTAGGGTGCCGCGTCCGCCAACCTCCACGGCGCAGGTGAGGTAGCTACCGGCGGGAGATCGGATGATGCGGTGTCTTGAGTGTGATATCGAGCTTCCCCAGGTCGACAACCCTCACCTGCTTGCCTGCTCCGGACTCACCCTGCAGGAATACGCCATCCGTCATCACCTCCCTCTCGATCTGCTGATCGACCGGGAGGAGCTGAACCGGGAGGACCCGGTAGCCGCCTATCCGCGCCCCGCCGGCCACCCGTCGGAGCGGGCGCGTGCCCTGCTGAGGGCGCTGGCTTGGGCCGGGCTGCTCCGGGAGGAGGGGCTCTTCACGGTGGTGCCGGGAGAGGTGAGGCGCCTGGACCTTTTGCTATGGGACCTGGATCTTCTGAGGGAGCTCGGATTCCGCTTTCGCCAGGAGTACAGCTATGCGGACGCCACGCACCGGGTGGTCGCTCGCAATCGGCTGAAGGTGCCGAGCGCCCATCTCCGCCAGTCCCCTGACTTGCATCTATGCGCGGTGCCTCCGCCTGATTTCCGGACCACGCTGGCAGCCTTCATCGCCCACGTGGGCGAGCTTCAGGCGGCATACCTCTTCCTTCAGTTTCCACGATCGGCCTGCGGGCAGGCCGTGGCAGCGGAGCTGCGGCCCCGGGGCGTTGTCCTCACGGCGCTGGAGGCTGCCGACCATCCGGGGGGCATCCTCTTGCGGACCCTCACCCGGGCGGATACCGACCGGCTCCTCGACTGGCTTTCGGACGACTTGGCGCAGATTCCAGGGGCCTCGGAGCGTTTTCGCCAGGCCACGCCCGAGGTCACCGTCGCCAAGGAGCTCGTCTTCGACTCCGCTCACTTCATCACCGACCATCCGGCCAAGTGCTCGAACCTCCACGGGGGACGCTATGTCCTGCATGTCAAAGTACGGGGGCGGATCGACCCCGTCACCGGCTGCGTCGTGGACTACGGTTATCTGAAACGCGTCGTCAACCGGAAGGTCATCGACCGCTTCGATCATCACAACCTGAACTTCGCGGCCCCCGAGCTGGCTTGGCGATCCAGCACCGAGATGCTGTGCATCTACATCTGGGAGCAGCTCATCGACTACCTGCCGGGGTTGGTGGAGCTTGAGCTCTACGAGACCACTCAGTCCTGGTGCACCTATCGCGGTCCCGCGCTGGAGACCTTCCAGCGGAAGGGGAGTGATCCTCTCATGACGCATTTTGCCGGCGACGTCGGGCGCTCCCCCTTGCGGGACCTGCTTCGCCCCCCGGCCCTCGAGGTGGCGGTCCGGGGCTGAGGCGATTTCTGTCAAATCCAATACCACCTGATTTGCCGGCAATCGCCTCAGGCCGCAGGCCGGGATCGAACCTGGTGCACACCGACAGAAGTCACGGGCCACCTTGGTAGAAGGGTCCGCTGTGCGGACCTTTCACGGCCCTGTCGGCCATCTTGGGGCATGGTCCGCGCAGCGGATCTACGCGAGACCGGCGGGTTGGGTGATCGCGAGCAAGCTCGCTCCTACGGCATCCGTGGAGCGGATCTACCCGCAACGGGCTCAGACTGTCTGCACTGATGTCTAGGCCGTTTCCAGCGTCAGGATTTCCCGCGGTCCGATCCGGCCCCGATGGAGGGCAGTGGAGAGGAGGGCGCCGGCGGCCCCCATCTTGCGTAGACTCCGCACATCGGCGAGATCACGGACACCCCCCGCGGCGTAGAGCCGCTTGCCCGGTGCCCCCCGCTTCAGCCGATCCAGGAGGCCCAGATCCGGCCCGGTGTCAGCCCCAACGCGGGAGAGCGTCATGACGATCACGTCCTCCGGCCAGAGGGATGGCTCTAGGTCCAGCCTAGTTGGCGCCACGAGTCCTGTTTCCCGGAAATCGAGGGAGAGGACGGGGGCGAGGAGGTCCCGGCGGAGCCCGGTGAGCTCGGCGATGGAAGCAAGGGATTCGCTTCCGAGGACCGGCCGCGCGGCGGCCGCGACGGCCTCGATATCGGTGAGGCCGGAGTCGACCCAAAGGACAAGCTCGGGCCATCTCCTATGGAGCGCGTCGATCAGGGCCAGATGGCTTCCGTTGCCGCAAATGGCATCCAGGTCGGCGATATACAGGGTATCGAATGGGTGGAGCCGCAGCAGTCCGGAGACGACCGCGTCGGGTCGGCTCGAGGTGCAGAGGGGCGAGACCAGAGGCGCGTAGGCGCTGCGGTCTCCCATCCGCGCCGCCACCACCTGGCCGCCCTTGAGGTCGATAACCGGAATGAGCTTCATCACGGACTAGGCATGCGCATCTTGGTGTTCGAGTATATTACCGGCGGCGGCATGCTGGACTGCGCCCTGCCGCCGTCCCTGGCACGGGAAGGCGAGCTCATGCTGGGGGCGCTGGTCTCCGACCTCTGCGAGCTGGAAGGGGTCGAGGTGCTGGTGACGCGGGATGCCCGGCTCGCGGAGATGGATCTCCCGGTCGCCTGCCGCGTCGTGGACCGCGCCGAGGCGTTTCCGGTCGCCTGGAACGAGGCGTTGCAGGCGGTGGATGCGGTCTGGCCGATCGCCCCGGAGCACCAGGGCACCCTGACCCGCATCAGTGACGCCGTGCTCGCGGCGGGCAAGATCCTTCTGAGCAGCCGGCCCGAGGCGGTGCGCACCGCCTCCAGCAAGCTGGGGACGGCGCGACGCCTGGCGGAGCGGGGGGTGCCGGTGGTGCCGACCTTCCGCCATGGCGATGCCCTTTTGGAGAGGCCGGGACGCTGGGTCCTGAAGCCGGACGACGGTGTCGGCTGCGTGGGTATCAGAGTGTGCCAGGATCGGGACACGCTATGTCGAGAATGGGATCGTCTCCCCGAGCCGCTGCTCTATGTGGCCCAGCCCCTCATCGAGGGCGTTGCCGCCAGCCTTTGTATGGTCGCGAGGGGGGGCGAGGCGGCGCTGCTCAGCGTGAACCGGCAACGCATCGCCCTGATGGACGATGCATTCGTGCTGTTGGGCTGTGTGGTCAATGGGGTTTCGACGGAGGTCGGCTGTGCCTTCCGGCGGCTTGCGGGCGATATCGCGGCCGCCTTGCCGGATCTTTGGGGATACGCCGGGGTGGATCTGATGGTGACGCCGGGCGGTCCGGAGGTGCTGGAGGTGAACCCCCGTCTCACCACCTCCTACGTGGGCCTGAAGGAGTCCATCGGGGTCAATCCAGCCGGCATCGTCCTCGATCTGCTGAAGGGCAAGCCCATCCCGCGCGAGGCTCCGGCCGTGTGTGTGGCGGTCGATGTCTGTCTGGAGTATGCCGGTGTCGCGTAGCCCTGCGCAGTGGGTGGGTTGGGACCTCGGCGGCGCCCACCTCAAGGCCGTGCGTCTCGACGCCACGGGCGTGATTGGCGCGGTCGTCCAGGTGCCCTGCCCGCTGTGGCAGGGGCTCGACCGCCTGGAGGAGAGCATCGACCGGGTCCTGTCCGCCCTGGGCGATACGGGCACGCGGCATGCTGTCACCATGACGGGAGAGCTGGTGGATCTGTTCGACGACCGGCCGAGCGGCGTCAGGACCCTGGTGGCTGCCATGCAGCAGCGGTTCCCGAGCGCGGATCTCAAGGTCTTTGCAGGCTTCGACGGGCTGTTGGACCCGGTCTCCGCGGTCGCTGCCGCCAGCCAGGTGGCCTCCGCCAACTGGATGGCCACAGCCTCGTTCCTGGCGAGTCGGCTCCCCGCGGGACTGCTTGTGGACGTCGGCAGCACGACGACGGACCTGGTACCGTTCCGCGCGGGGCGGGTGAGCGCCCGCGGCTACACGGACCATGAGCGCCTGGAGCAGGAGGAGCTGGTGTATACGGGGGTTGTGCGCACGCCCTTGATGTCCCTCGGAATCCGGGCGCCCTGGGAGGGACGCTGGGTACCCCTGATGGCGGAGCAGTTTGCGACCACTGCCGACGTCTACCGGCTGACCGGGGACCTGCCGAACCAGGCGGATGTGCTGCCGAGCGCAGACGGCCGGGAGAAGACGCCGAGCGCGAGCGCCCGTCGTCTCGGCCGGATGGTGGGGCTGGACGCCGTAGGGGCAGATTTGCCGAGATGGCGCCGGATGGCGAGCTTCTTCGCCGAGCGACAGCTGCGCATCGTTGCGGATGCCTGTGACCGGGTCCTCTCCCGGGACCTGGTCCCTGATAATGCCCCGCTGGTTGGGGCCGGGGTCGGGCGCTTCGTGGCGAGACGCCTCGCCGAGAGGCTGCAGCGCCCTTACGTGGCGTTCGAGAGTTTCTTCCGGTCAGCATCGGGCGATGGCGGATTCAACGTGGGCGATTGCGCCCCCGCGGCGGCGGTGGGGAGCCTGGCGGCGGGCGATGCTTTCAGGTGAGGCCATTCGCGGCAACAGGCGTGGCTATTGGCTCCGGAGATGACTGAGCGGGTTATACAGGAGATTCCCTACCGGCCGGACAGCACCCTGCTGTTCGATGCCCTGATGCACGGCGCCTGGCCCGTGTTTCTGGACAGCGGCCGTCCCCACAGCGGGCAGGGCCGGTACGACATCCTGACGGCCGATCCTCACACGGTGCTGGTCACCCGAGGGCAACGGACCGAGATCCGGACCGCGGGGGGGAGCCGGTGGTCCCTCGCGGACCCCTTCGCCCTTCTGCAGGAGGAGCTGGGACCGATTCGGCCACCGGTGGACGGTGTCCCGTTTTGCGGTGGTGCCGTAGGTTACTTCGGCTACGACCTTGGGCGACGCATCGAGCGGATTCCGAGCCTCGCGGAGGATGCCGAGCAGATTCCGGAGATGGCGGTCGGCATCTACGATTGGGCCGTCGTCGTGGATCACGATAGCACCCGTAGCTGTTTGGTCGCGGGTGATACGGGGCAGCTGCGCGAGGCCCTCGGACTCCTTTCTGCGGTGTGGAGCGAGCGGCGGATAAACCGCCCACGCTCCCCGTTCCGGGTGCTGGGGCCGGTCCGCTCGAATCTGAGGCATGGGGACTACCTGGACGCCATCGCCCGCATCAAGCATTACCTCCGGGAGGGGGACTGCTATCAGGTGAATTTCGCCCAACGTTTCTCGGCGCCGACGGAGGGGGACCCCTGGCAGGCCTATCAGGCCCTGCGTCGGCTCAATCCCGCACCGTTTGCCGCCTATCTCAGCAACCCTTACTGCCAGGTGCTGTGCTCGTCCCCAGAACGGTTCCTTCGGGTGCGGGACGGCTCGGTGGAGACCAAGCCGATCAAGGGGACCTGTCCGCGCGGGCGGAACCCCGTCGAGGATCTGATGCTGGCCGATGCGCTGGGCGCCAGCGTCAAGGACCAGGCCGAGAACGTCATGATCGTGGATCTCCTGCGCAACGACCTCGGCCGGGTCTGCGCCCTCGGGACGATCAAGGTGCCTCACCTGTTCGCGCTAGAGAGCTTTGCCCGGGTGCACCATCTGGTCAGCACGGTCCGTGGGCGCTTGGCGGCGGGAAGGACACCGGTCGACCTGCTGCGCGCCTGCTTCCCCGGCGGCTCCATCACGGGCGCCCCGAAGGTGCGTGCTATGGAGGTGATCGAGGAGCTGGAGCCCCATCGTCGCGGGGTGTACTGCGGGTCCGTCGGCTACCTGGGCTTCGACGGGGCGATGGACACCAACATTGCCATTCGGACCCTGGTGCACTCCCATGGCTTGACGCGCTTGTGGGCAGGGGGCGGTATCGTGGCCGATTCGGATCCGGAGTCGGAGTACCGGGAGACCTACCACAAGGCGGCGCCCCTGCTGGAGCTTCTGGCTCGGATGCGGCTCGCCGATGTGGGTAGTTAAGCTCGGAGGCAGTCTGGCCTCGGCTCCACAGCTGAAGGCGTGGCTGACGGCCTTGTCCGTGCGGGATGACGTGGTGCTGGTGCCCGGAGGCGGGCCCTTCGCCGACCAGGTACGCACCGCCCATCGGCAATGGGGATTCGACGACGCCTCCGCCCACCACATGGCCCTCCTGGGCATGGAGCAGTACGGGTGGATGCTCTGCGCCCTGGAATCCGGTCTCCGGCCCGCTGCTAATCCCCCGGAGATCCGGGACGCGCTGGCGCAGGGAAAGACGCCCGTCTGGATGCCGGTGCCCATGGTGGTGGACGAGCCGGAGGTCGGGCACAACTGGGATGTCACCTCCGATTCCCTCGCGGCTTGGCTGTGTCACAGGCTGGAGGCGGACGGTCTGCTCCTGGTCAAGTCCGCACCGCCCGCGAGCCTGGAGGGCGGGATTGAGGCCCTGGCGGGGTGGGGTATCCTGGACGCAGCCTTTCCCCGTTATGCGGAACGGCTGAAGGCCCCTATCCGACTCCTGTCGCGAGATGATCTCGCGCTCTTGGAGGGGACGCTCGATAGCGCCGGGACGGCCTATCAAGCCGGATACGGAAGGTGAGCGGCCCCTTGCGGAAGCGATCGACCGCCCCGGTCCCCGGGGTGTGAGCGCCCTGATCGAGACGATCCGGGTGCGTGGGGGCAGGGCACCCCTGTGGCCCTTGCATCTGCACCGCCTGGAGGCCAGCTGCCGGTCCCTGGGCCTGCCGTTCCCGCCCGCCCTGGAGCAGCCCCGCGCGGGAGCCGACCGAGCGCACCGTCTGGAGGTGGGACCGAGGGGCGTGATGGTGACCGAGTGGGAGGTGGGACCTGCGGACCCGTTGCGGCTGGTGACCAGCCGGCTGGTCCACCGGCCCTATCCTCATAAAACGACCGAGAGGGAGCTGTTTAGCGCGGCGCTGGACGAGGCGCGGGAGGCGGGCGCGGACGATGCCCTGCTGCTGACCGCATGCGGCGAGGTCGCCGAGGCGGCCATCTGGTGCGTCTTCTGGTGGGAGGGGGACCGGCTCTGCACCCCGGCCCTCGATCTGGGGGTGCTGCCGAGCGTCGCCCGGCGGCGGATTGAGGAGCTGGCGGGTCCCCTCACGGAAAGACGGATGCCTCGCAGCGGGCTTGCGCGCCGCTCGATCTTCCTCGGCAATGCGCTCCGCGGGGTGTCGGAAGTGGCCGAGCTCGACGGCGCGCCGGTACCCTGGGACCCGGCTACCGCAGCAGTGCAGAGGCGGTTCTGGGACCGATGAATGCGGAAGAGAACACCTACTGGTGTCGGAACCTGGATCCCAGCAGGTCAGACGGGTTGTCCGGGCCGCTGGCTACTGGGTGGACAGCCAGTTGGCAATCGCCTCGAACTGGTCGTCGGTCACGGTGCTGACGACGGCCTTCATGGCGGCGGACAGGCCATTGGCGCGTTTGCCGTCGCGGATGTCCTTCATCTGCTGGAGCAGGTAGGGGGCGTTCTGGCCAGCCAGCTTGGGATAAACCGGCAGGATGGGCTGTTTGCCGGCCGGACCGTGGCACGTGTTGCAGACCTTTTCTTGGTAAAGCGCTGCGCCGTCGGCCGCAAATGCGTCGGCCGCCAGTCCCATCGCGAGCGCGCAGGTGACAGCGGCGAAAAGGGATCTGCCTCGTACTCTCATCGGGTGGTCCTCTGTTCTCTTGCTTGGGGCTTGGTTGATGCGAAGTATTCCCGGGAAGTGTGCGGCCACCGGTTAGTCCGCGGCCGGGTTGTGGGCCGCCGCATCCCTCGCCGCGAAAGGTCCCCGGGCCTCCGACTAGCAAAGTACCACGCCGCTCGCGGCGCGGGTAGTCGTCCGGAACGCCGACGGGCGGGAGCACAGGGCCTTAACGGACGGTTTCATGCGTTGGCGTGACCCCCGGGGGTCCGCGGGCAAACCGACCCAATCGTCGGACCGGGCGGACCAGAAATCGCATTAGGAGGAAAGTGATGACGGCTGCGTTGCGATCGACTTCAATTGCCGCCTATGTCGCCCTCGGCAGCAATCTCGGGGACCCCGTGGGCCAGGTGCGCGAAGCCTTGGAGGAGCTCGCCGGGCTTCCGGGGAGCTCCCTGTTAGCCTGCTCACGCCTCTACCGGACGGCCCCGGTTGGCCCGCCCGGGCAGCCCGACTATGTCAACGCCGTGGCCGCACTCGAGACCGGACTATCGCCCCGCGCCCTGCTCCAGGAGCTGCAGGCGATCGAGCTGCGACACGGCCGGAGGCGGGGCGGCACCCGGTGGGGACCCCGCACGCTCGACCTCGATATCCTGACCTACGGTGACGACCAGATCGACGAGGCGGGGCTGACGATTCCCCACCCGGAGCTTCCTCGCCGCGCCTTCGTGCTGGTCCCGCTGGCAGACGTGGCCCCGAAGGGCACGCCGATCCCGGGCATGGGAACCCTGGCCGAGCTGCTGGCAGGCTGTCCCTTGGCGGGGGTCGCTCCTCTCGGGGGATCATGAGCAGGAATGCGGGATCGAGCGGTAGATCAAGCGCAGATCACTTAATCCGGTGTGCGTTGGAGGGGGCGGGTGCGCCCGACTCCCGAACACCCAAAGCCAGATGACATACGGTAGACCCTCCCAATCCGGGAGCTGATCAATGGGGTGCAGGCTCGAGAAGGTCGTTCCCTGGGGGCGCTCATACGACGAGTACGTCGCCATGTTCGACCTGACGGCGGCCGATCTTGACCAACCCCTCCTCGGCTGCGCGGACGGGCCGGCGGCCTTCAATGCGGGGCTCAGCGAGCGGGGCGGTGCGATCGTCTCGGTGGATCCGCTTTATCGATTTGACGCCGGGCAGATCGCGGGGCGTATCGCCGCGACGTACGCCACCGTGATGGACCAGGTGCGCCGCAACCAGGGTGACTATGTATGGGAGGCGATCCCGTCCGTGGACGTGCTCGGTGCCGTTCGAATGGCGGCGATGGAGCGGTTTCTCGCGGACTTCGAGGCGGGCAGGCGCGAGGGGCGGTACGTGGTGGCGGAGCTTCCTTCCCTGCCGTTTGGGAGCCGGCATTTCCACATCGCCTTGTCTTCGCATTTCTTGTTCCTCTACAGCGCACATCTCCCGGCGACCTTCCATTGCCACGCCCTCGGGGAGATGCTTCGGGTGGCACGGGAGGTCCGCGTCTTCCCGCTGCTGACCGTCGACGGTTTGCTGTCGCCGCACCTCCCGGCGGTCCGCGAGCATCTGACGAGCCGGGGCTTCCGCCTCGAGGTCAGGCGTGTCCCTTACGAGTTTCAGCGCGGCGGCAACGCAATGCTCGTCGTCAAGCCTGGCTGACGGGATGGCCTAAGCCACGGCGGCGGGCACCGGCAACTCTGCACTTCCGCGGGTCTCAGCAGCCGGCCGTGGTGGTGGTGCCAACAGGTTTGGGAGGGCGCGGACGCTGGGACGAAGATCCATCAGACGGGGCATTCTCGATGGCCGTGGGACAGCCTGAGTCCGCGTCGGACGTCCGAAGATTCACGTCGCCGGCTCCGGTCACGCGCTACATTTTATGTCTTCAGCCGGAAGACCTGGTTGGCAAGCTCCCTTCACTGCATAGGAGTAGGTTTCTCCTCTTCGCGTGCATCCGCAGGCCGATTAAGCCCGACCGCACCGTCGGGCTTTTGTCTTGGCTGATGGCGCAAGACGCCAGCTTGCAGGGAAAATTCGCCGGAGGGCCTGTCGGTGCCGTGACCCGTCTGCTCATGCATTCAGAAGCCCGATGGGCTGACGGTCGTGCCGCCGGAGGCGGTTCAGGCGTTCCTCGATCCAATGCCGCTCACGGTGCTGCGGGGGGTCGGGGTCAAGACGGCGCCTGTCCTGAGGGAAATGGGGCTTTCGACGGTGGCGGATGTGCGCCGCCTGCCCCTCGCGGAGCTTCGCCGGCCGCCCGGTGCGCCTGATCGGGGTAGGACTCTCTGGCTTCGAGCAGCCCGCGGGTCCGCAGCCCGACCTCTTCGCCGCCACCCCGGCAGAGCCGGCCCGGGCGGACGAGCGGCTGGATACGGCCCTCGATTCCATCCGGGAGCGGTTTGGTCCCGGTATACATCCAGCGGGGCTCGCACGGCGAAAGTAGAAAGCCCTCGCGCCCGGGATGCCGTGGTCACGGCTTGGCACACGGTATTATCGGATATGCCCCGGGGCGGGCGTGAACGCGAAGGCGCTTCCTGGGAGCCGACGTTCCTGTCACAGACAACGGACGATTGAGAGACTATATTAGACCAGTGGTAATTCGGCGCCGCCGTGGTACCCCGCTGCCGTGCGCGGGGGGTAAAGCGCCGTGAGGGCAAAGCC
>Ga0307440_1000216_pt1 | contig 27138 bp, 23 predicted proteins | sample SalMarWE160410MG_FD_202150 | JGI IMG/M metagenome (GOLD analysis project Ga0307440, IMG submission 202150) | Salt marsh sediment microbial communities from the Plum Island Ecosystem LTER, Massachusetts, United States - WE1604-10 | ecosystem: Environmental > Aquatic > Marine > Intertidal zone >...
AGCTGCACCTGCAGGACGTCAACGTGCGGCATGACCGTCTCTCTCTCGCGTGAGGGCCCGTGCCACCTTCCACACGTCGCCGGCGCCGAGCGTCACCACCAGGTCTCCTGCCCGCAGGGTGCTGGCCAGGTAGGCCTCGGCCGAGGCGAGGTCGTGGTGGGAGGCCGGCACGCCGCGCTCCTTGATGCGCGCCACGATCATGTCGACGTAGGTCTCGGGGAGCTGCCGCTCGCCCGCGCTGTAGATGTCCAGCACGATGACCTCGTCGGCCAGCGCAGAGGCGTCGGCAAGCGCCTTCCAGTGCCGCGCCGTGCGCACCCAGCGGTGCGGCTGCAGCACCGCCCGCACGCGCCTGCCGGTGGCGCGCGCGGTGGTGAGGGTGGCGGCGACCTCGGTGGGGTGGTGCGCGTAGTCGTCGACCACCAGGGCGCCCTCCGGCTCGCCCCAGCGCTCCCAGCGGCGCCCGACGCCGTGGAAGTCGGCGAGGGCGTCGAGGCCGCCGGCGGCGTCGTAGCCGGCTATCTCCACGGCGGCCAGCGCCGCCGCGGCGTTGAGCACGTTGTGGCGGCCCGGCACGGCCAGGCGCACCTCGAGCGCGCCCGCGTCCGGTCGCAGCAGCCGGAAGCGGCTGCCGTCCGGGTCGAGCGCCAGGTCGGTGACGCGGTAGTCGGCGCCGTCGGCCTCGCCGTAGCGGCGGGCGCACGGGTGCGAGCTCAGCAGCTCGTGCAGTCGCGGCCAGTCGGCGCAGTAGAGCAGGCGGGCGCTGTTGCCTGCGTAGCGTGCCGCGGCCGCTTCCAGGTCCGCCAGGCTGGCGTGGTAGTTGCGCCGCTCGCTGTAGGGGCCGGCGATGTGGTCGTCCTCGAGGTTGGTCATCACCGCAACGGCGGCGTGGAGGTCTGCGAAGCCGGGGTCGGACTCGTCGACCTCGGCCACCAGGTCCGGCCCCTCGCCGTAGCGCACGTTGCCGCCGATGAGCGGCAGGTGCGCCCCGATCTGCACCGACGGGTTCGCGCCCAGACCGTCCAGCACGGTGGCCGTCATGCCGGTGGTGGTGCTCTTGCCGTGGGTGCCGGTGACGCCGATGGCGCGCCGCTCGGAGAACAGCTCGGCCAGCAGCTCGATGCGGCGGATCACGCGGGTCCCGCGGCGGCGCGCCGCGGCCAGCTCCGGGTGATCGTCGGGGATGGCCATGCTGTAGACGACCAGGTCGGCGTCCGCCACGTGCGCCGGGTCGTGCCCATGGAGGGCTTCGATGCCGTGCCCGGCGAGCATCTCGAGGACCTGACCGCCGCCGGCGTCGCAACCGCTGACGCGGGCGCCCTCGCGGCGGTACCACAGCGCCAGCGCATGCATGCTCACGCCGCCGATGCCCACGAAGTGGAGGTGCCGCGCGCTCACGGCGCCGGCCTCCTGGCGTCCGGAGAGGCCGGGGCCCGGCGCGCCAGCAGCGCGCCGAGCTCGTCGAGGATGCGGCCGGCCGCGCCCTTCGGGCTGCGGGCCAGGGCGGCCGAGCTGGCGCGTCGGCGCGCCTCGGGCTCGAGCAGCGCGCGCCACACCTGGGGGAGCCGGGCCAGCTCTGGCTCGGCCACCATCACGCCGGCGCCGGCCTCCTCGACCGCCTGCGCGTTGTGGCGCTGGTGGTCCTCGGCGGCCGTGGGGAGCGGCACCATCACCAGCGGCACGCCGTGGAACGCGGCCTCGCTGAGGGTGCCCATGCCGGCGCGGGTGATCGCCAGGTCGGCGGCGGCGAAGGCCTGGGCGGCATCGACGTAGGGGACCACGCGGTAGCCACGCAGCCCGGCCACCTGCGCGGCCAGCTCCGCCGCCCAGCGCGGACCGCTGGCGTGCAGCACCTGCACGCCCTGGACGCCGAGCTGCCGGTAGGCGGCGGGGACCGCGTGGTTGAGCGCCTGCGAGCCCTGCGACCCGCCCATCACCAGTGTGACGACGGCGGCGTCATCGAGCTCGAGCGCCCGGCGGGCGGCCTGGCGGCCGACCTGCACCTCACGCACGGGGTAGGGGACGACGGCGAGGCGGCGAGCGCGCAGATGGCGGCCGGCGCGCTCCTGCGCCGCCACCACCAGCCGGGCTCTGCCGGCGAACCAGCGGGTGACGCGGCTGGGGTAGGCGTTGGCCTCGACGAGCGCCAGCGGGGTTCCGGTGAGCGCGGCGGCGGCACAGCCGGGGAAGGCCGCGAAGCCGCCGAAGCCGACCACCAGGGCGGGCCGCGCGGCCCGCACGGCCAGCGCTGCTTGCACCAGCCCGGCGGCCGCTCGCGACGCCTGCACCAGGCTCGGGCGCTGACGGTCCCACTTGCCGGCGGCCACGCCCAGGAACGGGAAGCCCGCCTCGGGCACCAGCCCGGCCTCCATGCCGCCGGCCTGCCCCAGGAAGCCGACCGTCAAGCCGCGCTCGCGGGCGGCAGCGGCGACCGCCAGGGCGGGGTAGATGTGCCCGCCGGTGCCGCCGGTGGCCAGCAGCAGGTCGAGCCCGCGGGGCAGCGCCCTCCGCGACGCTGCGTCGCTCACGGCATCGCTCACGGCATCGCTCCCTGGGACACCGCCTGGCGGTAGGCGCTGTGGATGAAGCCGGTGGCGATGGAGACCGACAGCATGCTGTTGAGACCGTAGCTCACGAACGGCAGCGGCACGCCGGTGATCGGCAGCAGACCCGCCGCCACCAGCAGGTTGAGGCATGCCTGTCCCCCGATGTAGGCGCTGGCGCCCGCCGCCAGCAGGCTCCCTGGCCCGCTCAGCGAGGCCGCCACGCGCAGCCCGCGCCCGACCAGCAGGATGTAGAGGACCACCAGGGCGGCGATGCCTACGATGCCCATGGCTTGCCCCACGGCGACCGCCACCATGTCGGTCCCCGCCTCGGGCACCGCCACCGGCTCGCCGGCGCCCAGCCCGCTGACTCCCGCTTTGGTCAAGGCCACCCGGGCGGCGTAGGCCTGGTAGCTGGTGGTGGCGGTCTGGTGTTGCCCGCCCCAGAGGTCGGCGAAGCCTTGGATGCGTCGCTGCAGGTAGTGGAACTGGCTGAGGTAGGGGCCGGCCACCAGCAGCGCGATGAGTGCCGCGGCCGTGCTGATGGAGAGCAGACGCGTGAGGGTGGTGCCGGCGGCCAGCATGATGGCGAAGGCCAGGGCGAAGAGGAAGAGGGCCGTGCTGACATCCGGCTCGGCGATGACGAGCCCGGCTGCCAGCCCGATGACGACCATGGGCCGCCAGATCTGCCAGTTGCCCAGGTGGTTGTAGAAGAAGGCGGTGAGGTAGGCGATCACCGTGACCTTCATGAACTCCGAAGGCTGCAACGCGATGGGGCCGAGCACGATCCAGCGCCGGCTCTCGGAGCCGACGGGTGAGACGCCGATCACCAGCACGGCCGCCAGCAGCGCCAGCATCACCACGTAGGCGAGGGGGCTGAGGCGCACCACCCGCCGGGGCGAGAGGCGCGCGACGAGCACGGTGAGCAGCAGGCCGGCGAGGAACCGCAGCGCGTGCTCCGGCGCGCTGGGCGCCGCCGCTGCGGTCACCCCGACGATGCCGAGGGCGCCGAGCAGCAGCTGGATGGTCAGCAGCAGGCGGTCCACGGCTGCTCCTCCCCGGCCTCGGCGGCCGCCCGGCGGACGACCTCGCGGAACACCCTGCCACGCTCGGCGTAGTCGGCGAACTGGTCGAAGGAGGCCGCCAGCGGTGCCAGCAGAACCTGGCCAGCGCCGCCGTGGCGCTCGCGCAGGAACGCCAGCGCGGCGTTCACGGCGCAGGTCAGCGCCTCGCGTCCGTCGGCCTGGCCGCAGACCCGGGTGGCGACGTCCTCGGCGAAGGTGTCAGCGAAGGTCGGGCCGGCCTCGCCCACGCCTACCAGCAGGGCCACCCGCTCCCGCACCAGCGGACGCAGCGCCTCGATGGCCGCTCCTTTGGCGCGGCCGCCGGCGATCCACACCAGTGGCGCGGGCGTGGCCTTGAGCGCGGCGGCCACCGCCAGCGGACGGGTGGCGATGGAGTCCTCGATGAAGTGCACGTCGCCCACCGCACCCGCGGGAGCGTAGCGTCCCGGCAGGCCGGCGAAGGCGCGCAGCCCGCCGGCGATCGCCTCCGGCGGCAGCCCCAGCTCGCGGCAGGCGAGCGCCACCGCCAGGGCGTTGCCGACCTGGTGGTCGCCGCGCACCCGGAGCTCGTCTGCGCGCAGCAGCGGCTCGCCGGCGAGGGTGAGGACACCGCTGCGGCGCTCGAAGGCCGCGTCCGCGGGGCGTTCCAGGGAGAACGCCAGCGTCCGGGACGCTGCGCGCTCGGCCCAGCCGCGAAGCAGCGCATCGTCGGCGTTGTAGACGAAGGCGTCCTCGGCCGTCTGGTGGCGGATCAGGTTGCGCTTGGCCTCGTGGTAGGCGGCGACGCTACCGTGGCGGTCGATGTGGTCCTCGCCGAGGTTGAGTGCCAGCGCCAGGCGCGGGCGCAGCCCGGGGCAGCGCTCCAGCTGGAAGGAGGAGAGCTCCACCACCAGCGTGGCCCCAGGTCGGGCGACGGCTGCCAGCGCGGGATCGATGTTGCCCCCGGCGACGGCGTCCACGCCCGCGTCCGCGAGCGTATCGGCGAGCCAGCGGGTGACCGTGCCCTTGCCTGCGGTGCCGGTGACGCCGACGAAGGTCGCCGGCACGGTGCGGAACACCCACTCGACCTCGCCGATGACCTCGACGCCGCGGGCGCGAAGGCGCGCCAGGTCGGGGTGGTCGATGGGCACGCCGGGGGCCGCGATGCACACCTCGGCGCGGGCCTGCTCGACCGACCCCAGCCACGACGCTCCCAGGGCCCGCACGGCATCGACGTCGGGCCCGTCGCGGCGCATGTCGAACGCCTCCAGCGGGCGGCCCTGGGCCGCCACCAGTCGGGCGGCGGCCAGCCCGCTGCGCCCCAGGCCGTAGATCAGCACGGCCGAGGCTGCGGCTGCTCGCTGCGCCGGTCCGGCCCTCACGGCGACCGTCCTTGCAGGAGCGCCGTGACCGCGGTGCACAGGGCGGTGACCAGCCAGAAGCGGGTGACGACCCGCGTCTCGGGCCAGCCGGAGAGCTCGAAGTGGTGGTGGAGCGGGCTCATGCGCAGCAGCCTGCGGCCGCCGCTGGCGCGGAAGTAGGTCACCTGGACCACGACGGACAGGAGCTCGAGAACGGGCACCAGGGCGATCAGCGGAAGATACCAGACCCAGCCGCTGAGGATGGCGAGCCCCGCCACCGCCGCGCCCAGCGCCTCCGAGCCGACGCCGCCCATGAACACCCGCGCGGGGTGGCCGTTGTACCAGAGGAAGCCCAGCAGGGCGCCCAGCAAAGCTGCCGCCAGCGGTGAGCCGGCGAACAGCAGCAGCATGATGCTGACCATGCCCGCGGCGAGGCCGTCGAGGCCGTCGGAGAAGTTGAGTGCGTTGATGCTTCCGACCACGACGAAAGTGAAGGCGGCCACGTCCAGCCAGGGGACGGCGAACATGTGTGCCCCCGCGCGCACCGCGTGAAGCGCGAACCCGGCGGCCACCAGCGTTTGCAGCAGGAGGCGATAGCGGGCCAGCAGGCCGGTGGTGGCCTCGGCGCCGCGCGCCGCCGCACGCTTGCGCTGAAGCGCCAGCACGTCGTCGTACAACCCTACGGCGCCGGCCCCGACCGTCAGCAGCACGATCGGCAGCTCCGGCCGCGGGTGCGGCGACAGCAGCAGCCATGCCAGCAGTGCCGCTGCCAGGATGGCCAGGCCGCCCATGGTCGGCGTCCCGCGCTTGCCCTGGTGGCTGTGGGGGCCGTCCTCGCGCACCGCCTTGCCCCAGCCCCGGCGTCTCGCCACCTGGATGAGGATCCCGGTCAGCAGCAGCGAGCCGAGGGCGGCGGCGACGACGATCACGGAGCGCCGCTCCGGTGGGGAGCATCGCGCGCGGCGCCGGGCGTGGCGCCGGCATCGAGGCGCGCCTCGAAGCGGTCGAGCAGCGCCTCCAGATGAACCCCTCGGGAGGCCTTGAACAGCGTCGTGCCGTGGTCCGGCAGGGCGTCCAGCAGCGCCTCGGCGGCGTCCAGATCGGGAGCGTGCAGGGCCGACGGGTTGGCCGCCGCGATGGCCGCGGCCTCGGGTCCGACGGCCACCACGACGTCCAGGTCCCGCGTAGCGGCGCCCAGGGCGTGGTGGAGGGCGGCGCTTGCCTCGCCGAGCTCGAGCATGTCGCCGAGCACGGCCGCGCGCGGCGGCGGGGAGCCGTGGAGCACTTCCAGCGCGAGGCTGGCCGAGGCGGGGTTGCTGTTGTAGGTGTCGTCGATGATGATCAGGCGGCCGTGGACGCGCCGCTGCAGGCGGCCGGGCTCGAGCCGCGCGGCCAGCAGCCCGGCCGTGGCCTGCTCGGGATCCGCCCCCAGGGCCTCCGCCATGGCGAGAGCTCCCAGGGCGTTCTCGGCGAGCGCCTTTCCCGGCCACGGCAGCCGTAGCCGCTGGCCGCGGTAGACCAGGTCCTGGCCGTCGGCGGAGCTCGACAGGCGCCGCGCGGGCAGCAGCCCCGGCGCGCTCACGCTGGGCTCGTCCGCGTCGAGCACGGCGTACGGCCGTACCCCCTGGCGCAGCTCGGGCGGCAGCTGGCGGAAGGCCTGGTAGCTCGCCAGCCGCGTCCCGGGCACGGCCATCAGCAAGGCACCCTTCTCCTGGGCGACCGTGTCGATGGTGCCGAGCCCCTGCAGGTGGCTGGGGGCGATGCTGGTGAGGATGGCGTGGTCGGGGCGCGTGAGGTCGATCAGCCGGGCCATCTCTCCGAGCTGGTCGATGCCGAGCTCCAGCACCACGTCGCCGGCTCGAGGCGCCTCGCCGGCGTCCTGAGCCAGAGCCGCGTCGATGAGCGTCGCCGCCAACGCGTAGGGGGTGTTCAGGTTGCCTTCGCTCGCCCGAGCGCTCAGCGCTGCCGCCAGCAGGCTCTTGGTGGTGGTCTTGCCGGCGGATCCGGTGATGCCCACCACCCGGCCGCGGAGCTCGCGGCGTGCCAGCCTTCCCAGGGCGAGGAGCAGCTCGGCCGGGCGGGGCGTCACCACGCCGCGGTCGTGCGGGAGGTCGGAAACGATGAAGGCGGCTCCGCGAGCGAGCGCCTCGTCGGCGTAGGCGATGCCGTGGCCTGACTGGCCCGCCAGCGCGAAGAAGAGGTCGCCGGGCCGCACCCGGCCGGAGTGGAAGGCGACACCGCTGCCCGCGGGCAGAACGCGCCCTGCGGGTGGGACGGCGTCGGGCTCGCGCACCGGCGCGAGCGTCCGCAGCAGGTCGACGTCAAGCGTGTTCACGAGCGCCCCGCCTCCATACCGTCCCTACTCTACACAACACACACACGCGCCCCCTCATGCGTCATGCGCTCAGTGGGCGCTGTCGGCCATGGCCACGCTGCCGGGGGCCAGCCCCCAGTGCGCGACGACCTCGCTGCCGATGGCGCGGAACAGCGGCGCTGCCACCCAGGTACTGGTCTTGCTGCCGACCTGCGGCTTCTGGAGGGTGACGATGGTGACGGCTCGCGGGTGGTTGGCGGGGAACACGCCGGCGAAGGTGATGGAGTACTGGCCCTTGGGGTAGGTGCCGAGCCGCCGGTCGTAGATGTCGGCGGTGCCGGTCTTCCCGGCCACGCTCACGCCGGGCACCTTGGAGTACTTCAGGTCGCTGGCGTTGACGACGTGGATGAGCATCTTGAACACGGTGTCGGCCACCTGGGCACTGATGACCCGATGGGGCGCCGGCAGCTGCTCGCCCTGCACCAGCCGCGGCGGCACGTACACGCCGCCGTCCGCCAGGATGCTGTAGGCGGCGGCGAGCTGCACGGCAGTGGTGGAGACGTTCTGACCGATGGTGTTGGACGCTTGGTCCTGCGGCACCCAGTTCTGCCACGGGTTGAGGATGCCCGAGGTCGAGTAGATGCTGTTCAGGTCGAGGGGCTGACCGAAGCCGTAGCGCTGCAGCCAGTCGTGGAGCTGCTGGGGGGTGAAGCGCCAGGTCAGGTGGATCATGCCGACGTTGCTGGAGTAGCGCAGCACGTCGGGAATGGAGATGCGGCGCGGGTGCCACTCCACGTCGTGGAAGGTCTTGTCGCCCACGTGAACGCTCATGGGGGCGGTGATGGTCTCGCTGGGGTCGAGCTTGCCGTCCTGGATCAAGGCGGCCACCACGAAGGGCTTCATCACCGAGCCGGGCTCGTACTCCTGCGCGAAGGGCCGGTCGACCATGTCCTTGGGGCTCGCCTGCTGCCAGCGGTTGGGATCGAAGCTGGGATAGCTGGCGGCGGCCAGGATGCGGCCGGTGCCGACCTCCAGGATCACCGCCATGCCATCGGCGGCCTGGTTCTTCTCGGCCGCGCGCTTGAGGTTGGTCTCGGCCGCCGCCTGCAGCGTCGGGTCGATGGTCAGGCGCACGTCCTGGCCGGCCTGCAGCCGTTGGTCGAGGCTGTACTCAAGCCCCTCCAGGCCGTAGCGTCCGTCCGGCTGCCTGGCGCCGGTGAAGCCCAGCAGATTGGCGGCCAGCGTGCCTTCCGGGTAGCGACGGTCGGACGCCGGCCCGTAGGCCAGCACGGTGCCGTCGGACGCCAGGATGCGACCGCGAACCGGCGTGTCGGCCGGCGGCTCGGGGAAGCTCGGCACCCCGCGCTGCTGGCTGGCGAAGCCGAACAGCGCCGCCAGCAGCGGCAGCGTGAGCAGCACGGACATCAGGCCGCGGCGGCGGAAGCGGAGCTCGTTGCCGGAGTCCTTGCCCTTCCCCTGGTCCTTGCCCTTGTCCTTGGGCGACGGGCTCAGTGCCATACCGTGCGGATCTCCAAGCCGCTGTCGGGCGGGGCGGGGGCCTGCGTGGGGCCGGCGGCCACGGCGCTCAGGTGGCTGGCTTCGGGTGCCGGCACCATCCCGTGGGCGTCGGCCCACAGCGTGACGGCCAGCGGCCCGGACACTGCGGCGGCCTGCACCCGAAGGTTGGCGACCTGATCCATGAGCCTGGCACGCTGATCGATCAGCGACGCCTGGCGACGGTAGAGGGCCTGGTTGATCAGGCCTGCGGCGCTCAGGAGCAGCAGCAACCCCAGGTAGAGAGGAACGGCACGGCGCGCGAGGCGACTCATGCTGCACTCCCGGCGAGGTCCTGCGCGGCCCTGCGCTCGGCGGCGCGCAGCTTGGCGGCGCGCGCGCGGGGGTTGCGGGCGACCTCGTCCTCGGCCGCATCCACGGGCCGCTTGGTGAGGGCCGTCAGCCGTGCGGAGTCCTTGAAGAAGCGCTTGACGATGCGGTCCTCGAGCGAGTGGTAGCTGATGACGACCAGCCTGCCACCCGGCCGGAGCAAGCGGGCGGCGGCCTCCAGCCCCTCCTGAAGCGCGCCGAGCTCGTCGTTCACCTCGATGCGCAGCGCCTGGAAGGTGCGGCGGGCCGGGTGTGCGTGGCGCGGGCCGGGCGGGTAGGCCGCGGCGATCACGTCGGCGAGCCGGCCGGTGGTGGTGATCGGCGCCGAGGCGCGCGCCTCCACGATGGCGCGGGCGAGCCGGCGGCTGTGCCGCTCCTCGCCGTAGCGCCACAGCAGCGCCGCGAGCTCCTCGAAGGGAGCGTGGTTCACGATGTCGGCGGCGCTGGTACCTTCCTCCGACATGCGCATGTCGAGCGGTCCGTCGTGGCGGAACGCAAAGCCTCGTTCGCCCTCGTCGAGCTGCATGGAGGAGACCCCGAGGTCGAGCAGCACGCCGGCAACGGAAGAGAGTCCCGCGCCTCGCGCCAGCCGCTCCATGTCGCGGAAATTGCCTGCGGCGAAGAGGAAGGAACCTCGCCCGGCGTGCTTCCGCGGCACCTGGCTCCCGTTCGGAGGAGTGAACGGAGCCGGAGGGCCGGCCTCGGCGGGGAGCGCGCCGGCGCGCGCTCGGGCCTGGGGGTCGGAATCGATGGCGAGCACGTTCGCGCCCGCTCGGAGGATCGCTTCGGTGTGGCCGCCGGCGCCGAAGGTGCCGTCGATGACCCAGTCGCCCGGGACCGGCGCCAGGTAGGTGACGCAGGCGTCGACCATCACGGGCCGGTGGGCGGGGCTGGCGGGCGCGCTCATCCCACCAGCTCCCTGAGCAGGTCGGGGGCCGGGGGTTGCGCCTGCACGGCGGTGAGGTTCGAGAGCCAGCGGTTCTCGTTCCAGATCTCCAGACGGTTGGGCGCGCCTGCCACCACCACGTTGCCCTCGGCCTCCGCGAAGGAGCGGAGGGTGGCCGGCAGGGTGATGCGGCCGGCCGCGTCGAGCCTGGCCTTGGCGGCTCCCGAGTAGAAGAAGCGTACGAAGTTGCGTGCTTCGGGATCGGTCAGGGGAAGCTCGGTCAGGCGTCCCTCGATGCGCTGCCAGGCCGACAGCGGGAAGACGTAGAGACAGCCCTCCATGCCGCGGGTGACGACCATGCCGTCCTCCACGAAGTCGCGGAAGGCGGGGGGTACCACGACCCTACCCTTGTCATCGACCGAGTACTGGAACTCCCCGAACGGCATGCCTCGGACGCTCCTCCTACGTACGTGGCCCCTTGCCACGGTGAACGTTGGCCGATTCTACCACACATCCCCACGATCTCCCACGCTTTATCCCTGGGGCTATAGATGTGAGGAAATTCCCCCACAACGACCCCACCGGGGGGCCGCCGGCGCGGCCGGCGCGGACGGGCCACCCACGTCTCGCCGCCGCAGCCGGGGTGCCGTGGCACGCCCGCCGCGCGCAGGTCGCGGGCGCGCCCTGGCGGGCCAAGGAGCGGGGCGACCCCGAGAGGTCGCCCCGTGCAGGTGGGCCTGTAAGCCGGGTTCTGTCAGCTGTCGCGCTCGGCGCGACAGCCGGCTGGCCATCTATCTGGGACGCGCGTCGCCGCGCGCCTCGAGCGGTCAACCCGGAGATGGTGGCGAGCCGGGCAGGCTCTCTCTCCCTATCGGACCTTGCACCGGGTGGGGTTTACCTAGCTACCCCTGTTGCCAGGGGCACTGGTGCGCTCTTACCGCACCGTTTCACCCTTGCTGCGCCGGCGGCGGCCCCGGGTGGGGTCGTCGTCGGCCCCGCAGCGGTCTGCTTTCTGTTGCACGTGCCGTCGCCTTACGCGCCCAGCCGTTGGCTGGCACCCTGCCCTGTGGTGCCCGGACTTTCCTCAGGGTGCTCGCTGGCGAGCACCCCGCGACCAGCCGGCCCACACTGCGGAGGCAGATTCTACCACGGCTGGAGGCCCGGCCTCGCCACCGTATACTCGCCACCACCGATCACGGTCCGGCCGCCTGCCGGCGGCTGGAGGAGGGGAGCAGAGATGGCTCAGACGACCAGCGTCCCGTGCTTGGCCGCGCGCCGGCGGGCGAGGGCGGCGGCGCCGTGAACGCTGCCGGAGGCTTCGCGGCCGGCGTGTGGCAGCAGCTGAGGGACAGCCTGCTGCGCGCCCTGGGTCCCTTCGGGCCGCAGGGGGTCGCGAGTGGCGGTGCGCTCACCACGCTCGCCACCCGCCTCATCGTGTCGCTGCTGCTGGTCATCCTGTTCGCCGCCGCCTACGTGGTGGCGGTGCGGTTGCTGACCGGCATCGGCAGGCGCCTGCGCCTTCCTCCCGACCTGCTGCGGCTGCTGCGGCGAGCGCTGGCGTACGCCATCTCGCTGCTGGCGCTGCTGGCGGTGCTGGCCCAGTTCGGCGTCGACGCCGCCGCGCTGGGACGCGTGGCCAGTGCCGCCCTCTTCGCCCTGGTCTACTACGCCGCCTGGCTGGTGGCCCATCGCCTGCTGGCCAATGCCACCGCGCGGGCGGGCCTGGACCGGTCGCTCATCCAGCTGCTGCGCAACGTGGTCGGGGTGGTGATCGCGGCCCTCGCCGTGGTGACGGTGATGGACCAGTTCGGCGTGGACGTGCTGGGTGTGATCACCGCGCTCGGGGTGGTCGGCATCGCGGTCGGCTTCGCGGCGCAGGACACCCTGTCGAACTTCATCTCCGGCGTCACCCTCCTCATCGAGCGACCGTTCCGCATCGGCGACTGGGTGGAGCTTGCCGGCGAGGTCGGGCGGGTCGAGCGCATCAGCTTGCGAACCACCCGGGTGGTGTCCCGTGACAACGTGCACAGCTCCATCCCCAACGCCAAGGTGGCGTCGGCGGAGATCGTCAACCTCTCCGCCGGCGGGCCGCTGCGACTGCGGGTGCCCGTGGGCATCGCCTACAAGGAGTCGGCGCGTGCCGCGCGGGCGGCGCTCATGCCGGTCCTCGAGAGCCACCCCGACGTGCTACAGGGCCCCGACCATCCTCCGTCGGTGCTGGTCGAGGAGCTGGGCGCGTCGTCGGTGAACCTGGCGATGCTGGCGTGGATCGGCCCCGAGACGATCGCGGTCGCGCCGGTGGTGACCGCCACCCTGCTGGAGGGGGCGAAGGAGGCGCTCGACGGCGCCAGCATCCAGATCCCCTTCCCGCACCTGCAGCTCTTCATCGACGAAGCCAGGGGCCTCGAGCCGGTGATCGATCGGCTGCGCGGTTGACGCCGCTCGGCGGCCGCCCTCGCGTCCGCGCTCGCCGGGGCCGCGGCGCGCGTTCAGAAGAGGATGCGCGACCAGTCGAGCTCGTCGAGCGGTTGGAAGATGTCGACGTACTCCAGCAGGATTCCGGCGGACTGGTTCTTGAACATGGCGCACTCCACATGCTTGCCGGTGCGCTTGATGCTCTCGACCAGCTCCACGTAGTCGCCGTCGCCGGAGACCAGCAGGGCCGCGTCGTAGGCGTCCTGATAGGCGAGCGATAGCGCTTCGACCGCGAGCGCCACGTCGATGCCCTTCTCCACCAGCGAGCCGTCCTGACGTCGGTGGAGGCGCCCGAGACGCACGGTGACGTAGGGGATGCGCCGGAGCGACTCGAAGAAGCGCTGCTGGCCGTCTCGCAGGTCCTCGTCGTAGTCGTCGGTGAGGGTGGCGTTGTAGTAGTAGGTGCGGAACAGCGGCCGGCCCACGCGCAGCTGCTCGATGAACTCGGCCATGTTCACGCGGGTGTTCTGCAGGTTCTCGCGCATGCCGTTGTAGAGGTTGCTGCCGTCGATGAAGATGGCCAGGCGCTCGTCGGGCGGGCGCGTCACCGGTCCTTCGGTGGTGGCGGCCGAACCCGGACTGCGGCGCTGCCCCTGGTTGCGTCCCCTGGCATGACGTGTGCTCATGTCGACCTGGCCGCACTGACGTGCTGTGGCCGGGGCCCAGTGTAACCGCCGGCGCCGGTCCTGCCTAGGGATGCGCCCGTCGTCAGGCGCGCCCGGCGCACGCTCGTATACTGCCGGCATGCAGCCGACCACCCACGTCACCAGCTTCGACCTCGACCACACCCGCGTGCGCGCCCCGTACGTGCGGCGCGCCGGCGTCTATCGCGGCGCTCACGGGGACGTGGTGACCAAGTTCGACCTGCGGCTGGTACAGCCCAACCGGGCCGAGATCCCCACGGCGGCGCTCCACACGATCGAGCACCTGCTCGCCGGTTACCTCCGCGACCGGCTGCGCGCCGCCCTGGGCGAGGCGGCCACCATCGTCGACGCCAGTCCCATGGGCTGCCGCACCGGCTTCTACCTGACGGTCCTGGGCGAGCCCGCCGAGGACGACGTGCGCCTGGCGCTGGAAGGCGCCCTGCGGGACGTCACCCGCCACGATGGGCCCATCCCGGGGTGCAGCGAGCTCTCCTGCGGCAACTGGCGCGACCACTCCTTGCCCGGTGCGCAGGCCTGGGCCGAGGCCGTGCTGGCCTCGGAGATCATCGTCCAGGAGACCGTTCCCATCGAAGCCGGAGGCTGACGTCGGCGCTGCGGTGTTCCGCGGCCGTGGACCTCATCAAGACTCTCATGAGAAGCGGCGGCATAATGCCCAGCATGGAGCGCAGACCTCTCATCCTGATCGTCGAAGACGAGAAGGAGATCGCCAAGTTCATCGACCTGGAGCTCCAGGCCGAGAGCTACGACACCGTCGTCACCTACGATGGCGTCACCGGCCTCTCCAAGTTTCGTGAGCTCAACCCCGACCTGGTGGTGCTCGACCTGATGCTGCCGGTGCTCGATGGGCTCGAGGTGGCTCGCCGCATCCGCAAGACCAGCAACACGCCGATCATCATCCTGACGGCCAAGGACTCGGTGGACGACAAGGTGACCGGCCTCGACTCCGGTGCCGACGACTACCTGGTGAAGCCGTTCAGCATCGAGGAGCTGCTGGCTCGGGTGCGCGCCCACCTGCGGCGCGTCAACCCGGCGGTCACCGGCGAGGTGCGGGTGGCGGACCTGGTGATGAACCTCGACGGGCGCGAGGTCTTCCGCGACGGCCGGCGGATCGAGCTGTCGGCGAAGGAGTTCGAGCTGCTGGAGCTCTTCGCCCGCAACCCCGGCAAGGTCTTCAACCGCTTCGAGATCGAAGAGAAGGTGTGGCCCGAGTACACCGGCGGCAGCAACGTGGTGGACGTCTACGTCGGGTACCTCCGCAGGAAGCTCGAGAAGGAAGGAGAACGGCGCTTGATCCACACCGTGCGGGGTGTGGGTTACGTGCTGCGCGAGGAGTAGGCTCATCATGTCGTTGCGGTTGCGGCTGACGCTGTTCTTCAGCGTGTTCATCGCGCTGATCCTGTCGGCGGCGGCTTTCTCGGTGTACATCCTGACGCAGCGCTCGCTCACGAGCGCGCTCGAGGACCGGGCTCGCCAGGCGCTCACCGACCTGACGAGCGGCACGGTGCCGGTCCAGGAGGGGCTCCAGAAGCTTCCCAGCGACGCGTATTATCAAATCATCCTGTTGGGCCAGGCCAACGTCGTTCCCACGAGCCCGGCGGGCATTCGCGACGGCTTCCCCTACCGGCCGTCGGGCTACCCACGCCCCAATCCCACCGAGGACTCCTTGGTGTCGCTCATCCCCAACCCGGCCCTGGCCGACCTGCTCGCGAAGGGACATGTCTCCTCGGTGGTATCGCTGCCGAGCGGTGAGCAGCTCACGGTGCTGGCGGAGCTCGGCACGCTGTTCTTCCCGACGCAGTCACGCACCTTCGAGGCGGTCACGTTCGTCGGCATCCCCTCGAGCACGGTGGCGCACACGCTCGATCAGCTCGCTCGCAACCTGGTGCTGACGGTGCTGCTGGCGTTCCTGGCGTCCGGCGCCGGCGTATGGCTGCTCTCCAGCCGCGCGCTCGAGCCCCTCAAGCGGGTCACGGCGGCGGCCGCGCGGGTCTCCGGGCGCGATCTGTCGCAGCGCGTCCCCACCCCTCGCAGCCGCGACGAGATGCGCGAGATGGCGGTCACCATCAACCACATGCTCGAGCGCCTGCAGGAGTCCTTCGAGACCCAGCGGCGCTTCACCGCCGACGCCAGTCACGAGCTCCGTACGCCGGTCACCGCCATCGTCGGCCACACCAACTACCTGCTGCGGCGCACGCATCCCACGCCCGAACAGAGCGACTCGCTCACGGTGATCAGGCGCGAGGCCGAGCGCATGGCAAAGCTCGTCAACGACCTGCTCGAGCTGGCGCGTGCCGACGCCGGCTTCTCGATCAAGGTCGAGCCGATGAACCTCATCGAGGTGCTGGAGGCCGTCCACATGGAGGTGGCGCCGGTCGCCGGGGACACCGTCATCGAGGTCAATGCCGCCATGCCGGTGGTGGAGGTGCAGGGCGACGCGGGGCGCCTCAAGCAGGTGGTGCTCAACCTGCTGCACAACGCCGTCAATGCCGGCGCCAAGCATGTCTTCATCAACCTCGCCCGCGAGCGCCACGAGGTGCGCCTGGAGGTCCTCGATGACGGGCCGGGCATCCCGCCGGACGCCATCCCGCACCTGTTCGACCGCTTCTACCGGGTTGACGGGGCGCGCAGCACCCGCGGCAACGGCTCGGGGCTCGGCCTGGCGATCGTCCGCTGGATCGTGCAGCAGCACGGCGGCACCGTCTCGGTGGAGTCGCGGGTGGGGGAGGGGACGGTGTTCACGGTGGTGCTGCCGGCACGCGATCTCCGGCTCAGCGAGAGCGGCGGCCGGCCTGCGCTCGAGAGCGGCCGTGGCGTGCTGAGCAGGCGCGGCAGCGAGTAGGGGCTCGCCGGCGGCGCGGCGCCGGTCACCCCCACACGACGCCCTCGCCGGCCACCACCTCGCCGATGCGGTGAAGCGGCTCGGGGCACGACCGCACGGCCTTGGCGACATCGCCTGGCGCCACGGCCAGCACGAAGCCCACGCCCAGATTGAACACCCGAGCCATCTCGGCCTCGTCCACCCGGCCGCGCCGGCGGATGAGCTCGAAGATCGGCGGCTCCGGCCACGAGCCGCGCTCGATGCGAGCGCCCAGCCCTTGCGGCAGGCACCTCGGCAGGTTGCCCGGGAGCCCTCCTCCGGTGACGTGGGCCATGCCGTGCACCAGGCCCGCGTCGAGCAGCGGCACGGCTGCCTGAAGGAAGCTGCGGTGCGGCGCCAGCAGCGCGTCGGCCACGGTGCCGCCCTCGAAGGGCTCGTCCAGCGCGTCGGCGAGCACCGCACGCGCCAGGCTGAAGCCGTTGGTCTGCAACCCGCCCGAGGGCAGCGCCAGCAGCGCGTCGCCCTCGGTCACGGCCGACCCGTCGACGATGAGGTCCTTCTCCACGACGCCGACCACGGTACCGACGAGGTCGAGCTCGTCGGCGGCGTACACCCCGGGCATCTCCGCCATCTCCCCGCCAAGCAGCGCCGCGCCGGCCTCGCGGCAGGCCTCGGCGACGCCCGCGACCACGGCCGCCGTGATCTCCGGCCGCAGCCGGGCGCTGGCGACGTAGTCGAGGAAGAACAGCGGCCGGGCGCCTTGCGTCAGGATGTCGTCGACGCAGTGGTTGACGATGTCGCGGCCGATGGCAGTGTAGGCTCCCCGTCGCCCGGCGAGCATGGTCTTGGTGCCGACGCCGTCGGTGGACGCCACCAGCACCGGCGCGCGGTAGCCCGCCGGCAGCTCGAACAGCCCTCCGAAGGCGCCCAGGCCCTTGAGCACGCCCGCGGTGTAGGTGCTCGCCACCAGCTCGGTCACGCGACCCAGCGCCTCGTCGGCCGCCGTCAGGTCGACTCCCGCCTGCCGGTAGCCGCCTCCGCGACGGGTGTCGTCAGCGCCTGCCGTCATGGCCGTCACTATACGGTCCGCGTCCGCCTCGCGCCCGGCCGCCGTGCCGGCGGCGGGCCCTCGAGGCTGGCGCTCGCCGCTCGGTAGACTGGCGCGTGCCGGCCGCTATCGAGGTCCTGGTCCCGCTGCCGCTGGATCCGCTCAGCTACCTGCCGCCCACCCTCCGCGGCCCGCCGCCCGTGGGCGCGCGGGTGGCGGTGCCGTGGCAGGGCGGCCTGCGGGTGGGCCTGGTGACCGCCGTCCGGCAGGTGGGCGCCGGTCGCGGCCTCGAGCTCAGGGAAGCGGTCGACTGGCTCGATGCCGAGCCCTTCCTCGGTGCCGCCGCCATCACGGCGCTACTCAGGATCGCGCGTCATGCCGCCGTGCCCGCCGGGGTGGCGCTCGCCACGCTCGCCCCCTGGGCCTTCCGCGATGAGCTCGACCACCGCGTGCGGGCCCTTCCCGGCGCCGCGGTCCCCGAGCTCGACGGTGCCGGGGAGTGGCTCTCCGCCGAACGCCTGGCGCCCGAGCGGCTGGCGTGGCTGCGCGAGCAGGGCCTGGTGGAGGAGCGTGTCCGCCGGCTGGAGCCCACGCTGCGCGTGCTGGCGCCGCTGGCGCCGGCGGACGACGGCCTGTCGGGCGCCCGCAGGGAGACGCAGCGCAGCGCCCTGGCGCGGCTGTGGGACCTCGAGTGGGTGGCGAGCGCGGCCGCGCTGGCGCGCGACGCGGGCGTGCCCGAGAGTGCCGTGCGCGCCCTGGTGGCCAAGGGCTACGCCGGCTATCGCGAGGTGCCGGCCCCGGCGCCCGCCCTGCCGGGCCCACCGGCGGACGTGCCCTCGCCGCCGGTGGTGCCCGAGGCGGCGGTGCCGCCGGCCGGCGACGGGGCCGTGCTGGGCGGCCTTCGCCGGCAACGGCTAGCCGCGCTGGCGGCGCGGCTGCGCTCCGACCTGGACGCCGGCCGCAGCGTGCTGGTGCTCGCGCCCGAGCACGTGCGCCTGGTCGAGGCCGCGGAGGCGCTGGGGTCGCTGCCGGTGCAGGTGATGTCGGGCGAGCTGGACGACGCCCAGCGGGCGCGGGTGTTCGAGGAGCTGCCCAGCACGCCGGCACTGGTGTTGCTGGGCACCTACCTGGCGCTGCTGGCCCCCTTGCCGAGGCTCGGGCGCGTGGTGGTGCTCGATGCCGGCAGTGGCAGCTACAAGCTCCAGAGCGGCGCGCGGCTGTTCGTTCCGCACGCCGCTGCCTTGCTTGCCGAGGCGTCGGGGGCGGCGCTCACGCTCGCAGACGTGGTGGCAGGTCCGGAGACGGTGGTGCGCTTGCCGCCGGATGCGCGCCGCAGCCTGCCGCTGCCGCGCCTGCGGCTGCACGCCGCCGACATGAGCGGCAGCCACGACTGGCCGCTCCACCCGGACCTGGTGAGGCTGTTGAGACAGGTGGCGGAGCGTCGCCGCCAGGCGGTCCTGGTGGCGCCTCGGCGTGGCTTCTCCGCCGCCCTCGGCTGCCCCGAGTGCGGCTACGTCGCCCAGTGCCCGAACTGCGACCTGAGCTTGCGCTATCACCGCCAGGACGGCCGCTTGCGCTGCCATCAGTGTGGCCACGAGCAACCGCCGCCCACCGCCTGCCCGGAGTGCGGCGGCAGCGGGCTGGAGCCGCTGCGTGGCGCCGGCACGCAGTGGGTGGCGGACCAGGTGAGCCGCATGCTTCCCGGGTTCCCGATCCTGCGCTTCGACCGTGACCGGCGCGACGACATGCGTCCGTTGCTGGCCGGCGAGCCCGGGGTGGTGGTCGGCACCACGGCGGCGCTGCGCCTGCCACCGCTGCCGCAGCTGTCGCTGCTGGCGCTGACGCTCTTCGATACCCACCTGGCGGCCGCCGACTTCCGGGCCGAGGAGGAGACGCTACGTATGCTCCTGGAGCTGGCGGAGCTCAGCGGCGGGCGCCGGCCGTTGGTGCTGGTGCAGACCTACCAGCCCGCGCATCCGGTCCTGCAGGCGCTGGCCTCCGACGCCCCCGACGCCGCCGTGGAGGCGTTGCTGGGCAGGCAGCTGGAGCGCCGAAAGCGATTCGCCTACCCGCCCTTCGGCGCCCTGGCCAAGCTGCAGCTGACCTCGCGCCTGGAGGAGGCCGCCGCCGACGCGGCCGTCGCCCTGGCCGCGGAGCTGCGGCGCCGGGGGGCGAACGCGGACGAGGTGCTGGGGCCGGCGCCCGCACCGGTGGCGCGGGTCAAGGGGCGCTACGCCTACCAGCTGCTGCTGCGCGCAGCTGCTGCCGAGCGCTTGGAGCAACTTCTGGGAGGGCTTCCCTCACGGCTCGGGAAGGCGAGCGTGCGTGTCGACGTGGATCCGCGCGATGTCGGAGAGCTGCTCGAGTGAGACGAGCCCGGGCGAACCTCCACGCATGTGACTCAGCGCACGAGCATCTACATCGTGACCATGTGAAGAGCGGCCGCGCGGCGCCGGCTTTTGCCATTCTCACGGCGCCTGGCTATCATGTGCAGCGGACCGCGCCATGCTGCACAACCGTCGAGCCACCCACGACTACGAGATCCTGGAACGCTTCGAGGCCGGCATGGCGCTGACCGGCAGCGAGGTCAAGTCGCTCAGGCAGGGGGGAGGCTCCATCGTCGGAGCCTTCGCGAGGCTGCGCGGCGGCGAGGTGTTCCTCGAAGGGATGACCATTCCCACCTATAGCGAGGCGAGCTACAACAACCACGAACCCACACGGGCGCGGAAGCTGCTGCTCAAGCGCCGCGAGATAGCGGAGATCGCCCGCGGGCTCGAGCGCAGAGGGCTGACGCTGGTACCGTTGCGGGTGTACTTCAAGGACGGCTGGGCCAAGGCCGAGGTGGCGCTGGCTCGCGGCAAGAAGCTCCACGACAAGCGACGCGCCGCCGCCACCAAGGACGCGGAGCGGGAGATGGACCGGGCGATGAGCCGGCGCGAGCGCGAGGCGTGACGCCGAGCCAGCGGGCCGTCCGGGTCCTGGCCGTCCTGCTGCTGGCGTCGGTGCTCGGCGCCAGCCTGGCCCAGACGGCACTGGTGGTCAACGGCGTGAGCGTGGACGGCAGCACCTCCAGCCTCGTCGAGGGCACCTCGTACGCGCCCGCCGCCGCCTTCGCCAGCGCACTTGGCGCCCGCTACTTCACCGACACCGACACCACCGTGGCCACGCTGCAGCTGGGCGGTCACCTGCTGGAGGCGAAGGTCGCGACCGGCCCCTCGAAGGCCGACGTCGCCGGCGCGCTCACGCTCGACGGCCGGCCGCTCACGGGTCCGGCCGCGGTGATGCAGGATGGCGACCTCTACCTGCCGGTGAAGCCGGTGGCGGAGGCACTTGGCGGCAAGGTCGCCTACCTGGCGGAGCAGAAGACGGTGGTGGTGGTCCAGCCTCGCGCCGAGCTGACCGCGCTGCGCGCGCAGGGAACGGGCGGCAGCCAGCAGCTGGTGCTGCAGCTCTCGGCGCCCGTCGGCTTCTCGCGCTTCTACAACCAGCCGGTCGCCACCCTCCAGCTTCACTTCGACCGGACCGACGTCGCCGCGAGTCTCCCCGGCGTGCAGGGGCAGAGCTTCGTGAGGGCGGACGCCAGCGCTGCCGGCGACGGCACCGACGTACGCGTGCAGCTCGCCGCCAACACCGACTACCGTGTCTACAGCGAGCCCGACGGGTCGGGCTTCCGGGTGGTGGTGACGTTCGCTCCCGCCAGCGCCAGCCAGAAGGCGGCGGCCCACATCGTCATCGACCCCGGACACGGCGGCCAGGATCCCGGCATCGACTTCCCGGGCTACGGCAGCGAGGCGTCGCTGACGCTGGCCTTCAGCCAGCGGCTGCAGAGGATCCTGGAGGGCCGCGGGTTCGACGTCACCCTCACCCGCACCGGCGACTACGGGGTGGACGCGGCCACGCGCTCGCGCGACGGTATCGGGGCCGATCTGTTCGTCTCGATCCACGGCGCGGTGCTGCCGGCAGGGCAGTTCAACGCCTACTACCTCTCCGACGCCGCCAGCGTCGCATCGTTGGCCATGGCCATCCGCAAGAACGCTCAGAGCGCCGTCCAGGGGCAGGATGTCAGCGCGCTGCGGCGCAAGATCCTGCTCGGCCTGGTGCCGCAGCTGGACGTGGGCAAGAGCTTCGCCAACGGGCTCGGCAGCCAGCTGTTCCAGAACGGCGGCTACCGGGCCAGCACCACCGAGGGGGCGCCGCTCTACGTGCTCGGCGGTGCCGCCGGCCGCGGCGTGATGCTGGAGTTCAGTCCGCAGGATCTCGCGTCCGACAGCCTTCCGGCGGCGCTGGCAGGCGCGCTGGTGAACCTGCTCGCCTCGGGAGGGGCAACGCAGTGACCGATCCTCGCGGCCGGCAGCCGAGCGTCTGGCGGCGTCTCGCCACCCCCTACCTGGCGATCGCTGTCCTGGCGTTCCTCGGCAGCGCGGTGTTCTTCCTGGTCGGCCACGGGCCGCAGGTGAGCAGGCCGGCCTCCGTCGACATCAAGCCGCCGCAGGCGAACGCCCGGACCCACAGCCGGGAGGTTCGCCTGGTGCTGGTCGACGCCGGCGGCCTGGCCCGCCCCCACTTCGAGACCCTCGAGCTGCCCGACGATCCGGCCGCCCAGTTGGAGACGATCCTGGGCGCGTTGCGCTCGTCCATGGGCAAGGATGGCAGCTGGCCGCAGAATCTCGCCACTCCGCAGGTCTTCGTTCAGCAGGCGAACCGCCAGGAGATCGCCGTGGTCGACATGGTCGAGACCGCACCGGTGGCAGTGGGCGTGTCGCAGGAGCTGCAACTGCTGCACTCGATCCGGCAGACGGTGCTGGCCAACGGTGCGGACGAGGTGCGCTTCCTGCGGAACGGGCGCCCCAGCGCTACCTTCCTGGGGCACGTGGCGGTCACCACCGGCATGTAAGGCTGCCACGGGTCACGGGTACATGCGGGTGAGCATGCGCGGGAACGGCACCACCTCGCGCAGGTGTTTGGCGCCCGTGATCCAGGCCAGCGTCCTCTCCAGGCCCAGCCCGAAGCCGGAGTGCGGCACGCTCCCGTAGCGGCGCAGGTCGAGGTACCAGCCGAACGCCTCGCGCGGCAGGCCGTGCGCCGCGATGCGCTCCTCCAGCAGCGCCAGCTCGTGGATGCGCTGCGATCCGCCGATGATCTCCCCGTACCCCTCCGGCGCGATCATGTCGTCGCACAGCACGCGGCTGGGATCGTCGGCCAGCGGCTGCATGTAGAAGGCCTTGGTGTGCGCGGGCCAGCACTCCACCAGCACCGGCCGGTCGAAGCGCCCACCGAGGATGGTCTCGTGCGGAGCGCCGAAGTCGTCGCCCCACGTCAGCGCCTCGCCGGCCTCCTCCAGCAGCGCCAGCGCCTCGTCGTAGCTGAGCCGCGGGAAGCCGCCCTCGGCGGTCGGCTCCAGGCTCCGAGGGTCGCGCCCGAGGAGCTCCAGCTCGCTGGACCGGCGCTCCAGCACCCGACCGACGAGGAAGGACACCAGCTCCTCCTGGAGCTGCATGTTGCCCTCGTGCTCGAGGTAGGCCACCTCGGGCTCGATCATCCAGAACTCCAGCAGGTGCCGCCGGGTCTTGCTCTTCTCGGCGCGGAAGGCGGGGCCGAAGGTGTACACCTTGCCGAAGGCCATGGCGCCGGCCTCGGCGTAGAGCTGGCCGGACTGCGACAGGTAGGCGTTGCCCTCGTCGAAGAGCTCGATCTCGAAGAGGTTGGTGGTGCCCTCCACCGCGGTGGGCATGAAGAAGGGAGCGTCGAAGCGCAGGAAGCCGCGCTCGCCGAAGAAGTCGTGGACGGCACGCTCGACCTCGTCGCGGATGCGCAGCGCGGCCCAGGGCCCGCGGTGCCGCAGGTAGAGGTGGCGGTGCTCGAACAGGAAATCGACGCCGTGCTCCTTGGGCGTGATGGGGTAGTCGGTCGCCGGGCCGACCTGCCGCACCTCGCTCACCCCCAGCTCCACGCCGCTGGGGGCGCGGGCGTCCTCGCGCACCACGCCGGTAACGATGACGCTCGTCTCCTGCGTGAGCGCACGGGCGCGTACGAACGCTTCCTCGCCGGCCTCCGCGCGCGTGATCACACCCTGGACGAAGCCGCTGCCGTCGCGCAGCTGAAGGAAGGCGATCTTGCCGCTGGAGCGGAGGTTGGTGAGCCAGCCCTGCACCTGGACGGTGTCGCCGACGTGCCCGGGGAGAAGCTCGATGGGGGTCGCTGCCATGCCTGGGAGTCTAACAGTGGCGGCGCACGCCGTCGTCGACGGGGCTTCGCCCTGGATGAGGCGCGCTCCAGGCGTTCCGCTCAGGGGCTCCCCTGGGCGAGCGCCTCGTCGAACGCGGCCACCACGCCGCAGTCCTCGACGTCGCCGGCGACGTCGGAGAAGTGCTCGAGCAGCTCCGGCGCGCTGTTGGCCATCACCACCGGGTGCCCCACCTCCTCGAGCATGGGCACGTCGCCGGTACTGTCCCCGACCGCCATGATGTCCTGCAAACGCATGCGCAGGACCTCCGCGACGTGGCGAACGGCGCTGGCTTTAGACACCCCCAGGGCCGTCACGCTCACGAAGGCGGTGTGCGTCAGCGCGGGGCTGGTGGCGATCGACACCTGCACGTCATCGCCCGAGGCCGCCACCACCAGCGGGATCTCCTGGGCCGGCACCACCCACTGCGCCCGCACCACGGGCTCGTTCTCCACCACATCCTCGAGGTCGCGCACGATGGCGCTCACGCCGATCATCTTGGCGTGCGCTTCGCTCATGTCGGTCTTGCGCTCGACGAAGAGGTTGCTGGGAGTGTAGAGCTCCAACACCCGGCCGAGCCTGCGCGCCTGCTCCAGCAGCTGCCGGGCCGTGGCCTCCTTGAGGGCCGACGCTTTGAGCGTCTCGCCGTCGGGATAGGCGATGTGCGCACCGCTCTGGAAGACGTGGGGTACGGCGGGGCCGAGCCGCAGCGCCACCCGCTGGGCGACGCCGAAGGCGGGCCGCCCGGTGCACGCCATCAGCTTCACGCCCGCCTCCCGCACCCGCTCGGCCGCTTCCCACACGCAGTCCTGCACCGTTCCCTGGGCGCCGATCAGGGTGCCGTCGAGGTCGAGGACGATGAGCGGGATCATAGCGCCCGCTCGCTCGCCACCACCAGGCCCAGCTCCTCGAGCTGGGCCCGGTCGAGCGTGGCCGGCGCCCCGGTGAGGGGGTCGATGCCGCGCTGGTTCTTGGGGAAGGCGATGACGTCGCGGATGCTGGCGGTGCCGGCGAGCAGCATCACCAGACGGTCCAGACCCCAGGCGATCCCGCCGTGGGGCGGCGCGCCGTAGCCGAGGGCGTCCAGGAAGAAGCCGAAGCGCCGCTCGGCCTCGGCGTCGTCGAAGCCGAGCGCCCGGAACATGCGCCGCTGCACGTCGAGGCGATGGATACGCAGGCTGCCGCCGCCGATCTCGTTGCCGTTGAGCACCAGGTCGTAGGCGTAGGCTCGCACGGCTCCCGGGTCGCGCTCCAGCAGCTCCAGATCGTCGTCATGCGGCCGGGTGAAGGGGTGGTGCATGTAGGTCCAGCCGCCCGACTCCTCGTCCTCCTCCAGGAGTGGGAAGTCGACCACCCACAGGAACGCGGTGGCGGCCGGGTCGAGCGCCAGCCCCAGAACCTCCGGGAGCCGCGAGCGGACCGCGCCCAAGGCGGTGCAGGCCACCTTCCAGCGGTCCCCGACCAGCAGCAGCACATCCCCTTCGTCCGCGGCCCGGCCCGCCAGCGCCGCGGTCTCGCCCTCGCCGAGGAACTTGGCGATGGGCCCGCTGAAGGTTCCGTCGGGGCCGCGCTTGAGCCAGGCCATGCCGCCGGCGCCGTAGCGCTTGGCGTGCGCCTGCAGCTCGTCCAGGACGCGGCGGGTGAGCGGGCCCGCCTGGGCGGCCGGCACCCTCAGCGCCTTCACCGCGCCGCCGCCGTCGAGCACCGCGGCGAAGGCGCGGAAGGCGGTGCCCTGGAACGCATCCGACACGTCCTGAAGCGGCAGCTCGAAGCGCGTGTCGGGCTTGTCGCTGCCGTAGCGGTCCATCGCCTCGCGGTAGCCGAGGCGGGGGAACGGTGTGGCGATCTCCGCACCGGTGGCGGCCGCAACCACGGCTCGCAGCAGGCCCTCGTTGAGCTCCAGGATGTCGTCCTGCTCGACGAACGCCATTTCCACGTCGAGCTGGGTGAAGTCCGGCTGCCTGTCGGCACGAAGGTCTTCGTCCCGGAAGCAGTGTGCCACCTGGAAGTAGCGATCGACGCCGGCCATCATCAGCAGCTGCTTGAAGAGCTGGGGCGATTGCGGCAGGGCGTAGAAGTGGCCCGGCCTCAGCCGGGCGGGGACCACGAAGTCGCGGGCGCCCTCCGGCGTGGACAGGGTGAGCAAGGGCGTCTCCACCTGCACGAACCCGAGGGCATCGAGATGATCCCAGATGGCTTTGGTGACGCGGTGTCGCAGCCGCAACGGCGCGAGCGCCTCGGGGCGGCGCAGGTCGAGGTAGCGGTGCTTGAGCCGCAGGTCCTCGCTGACCTCGCGCACGTCAACGCTGCCGTCGACCAGGAACGGTGGGGTGCGGGCGGGGGAGAGCACCTCGAGGTGCTCGGCCACGACCTCCACCTCGCCGGTCGCGCTGCGCTGGGAGCGCTGCGCCTCGGGACGCAGCCGCACCGTGCCCCCGACCTCCACCACGAACTCGCTGCGCAACGCCTGGGCCGCCTCGAATGGCGCGGCATCATCCGGCTCCACCACGACCTGGGTGAGACCCTCGCGGTCCCTCAGGTCGATGAAGATGACGCCTCCCAGGTCCCGTCGGCGGTTGACCCAGCCCTGCAAGAGGACGTGTCGGCCGGCGTCCGAGGCGCGCAGGGCCCCGCAGGAATGGCTTCGTCTCATGCCCGAGAGCTTATCAGAGGGCCGCATCGGCCGCGCCGCGTGTGGCGAGCGTCATGGGGCGCCGCGCGCGCCGGACGTGGGATGGGCCGTGACTCAGGCGTGCTCGTCCAGGAAGCGTGCGAGCTCGTCCTCGGCGACCTCGGTCTGCTCCCCGGTCGCCAGGCGCTTGAGCTGCAGCACGCCGCGGCTGCGCTCGGTGTCGCCGCGCAGACCCGCGAAGACGGCCCCGCTGCGATCGGCGTCGCGGAGTCCCTTGCCAGGGTTGCGTCGGACGTAGGCGTGCTCGACGTGGCGGCCGCGGCGCAGGCGCACCGCCATCCGGGCGACCTCCGCCACGGCGGGCTCGTCGAGCGGGACCAGGAAGAGCAGCGGCCGCGGCTCATCGGCGTGGACCGCTCGCTCCTGCGCCATGGCGTCGAGCACCCGCTCGCTTCCCAGTGCCCAGCCCACGCCGGGCAGGGGCGGCCCGCCGAGGTTCTCGATGAGGCCGTCGTAGCGGCCGCCACCGCCGAGGGCCGACTGCGCTCCGATGCCCTGGGCGTGCGCCTCGAAGGCGGTGCGGCGGTAGTAGTCGAGGCCGCGCACGATGCCCGGGTCGATCTCGAACGGTACCTGCCAGTCGCGCAGGTGGCCCGTCACCTCGTCGAGGTGGGCGCGGGCCGCCTCGCCCAGGAAGTCGACGGGACGCTTCAACCCCGCCAGCAAGGCCTGGTCCTGCTCGGCCTTGCTGTCGAGCACGCGCATCGGGTTGAGCCGCAGCCGCTCGCGGCTGGTCTCGGACAGCTCCGCCTGGTGCGGCTCCAGCGCCTGCCGCAGGTAGGCATTGTAGGCCGCCCGGTCCTCGGGGTCGCCTACCGAGCCGACGCGCATGTGGACGCGCGCGAGGCCGCAACGGCGGAGGATGGCATAGAGCAGCTGCACCGCCTCGGCGTCGGCCAGGGCCTGCGACAGCCCGATGATCTCCAGGTTGAGCTGATGGAACTGGCGGTAGCGCCCCCGCTGGACGTTCTCGGCCCGGAACAGCGGGCCTGCGCTCCACAGCTTCACCGGGGTGGGCAGGGTGTGCATGCCGTGCTCGATGAAGGCCCGCAGCACCCCGGCGGTGAACTCGGGCCGCAGCGTGAGCCGGCGCCCGCCGCGGTCCTCGAAGCTGTACATCTCCTTCTGGACCACCAGGTCGGCCGAGGCTCCGACCGACTTCTCGAAGACCTCGCTGTACTCGAAC
>Ga0307440_1000217_pt1 | contig 27137 bp, 19 predicted proteins | sample SalMarWE160410MG_FD_202150 | JGI IMG/M metagenome (GOLD analysis project Ga0307440, IMG submission 202150) | Salt marsh sediment microbial communities from the Plum Island Ecosystem LTER, Massachusetts, United States - WE1604-10 | ecosystem: Environmental > Aquatic > Marine > Intertidal zone >...
CGCAAAGCGGCCCGACAAGGTGGGGCATCCGGCCAACTCAACCTGGGCTTCATGTATAAAAGGGGTCACGGCGTCGAGCAGGACTACGTGCAGGCCGCTAAATGGACGATACTCGCAAAAGCCGGCGGCAACAAAAACGCCGATGGCGCCCTGGAGAAACTGAGGAGCCTTATGTCACCTTCGCAGTTCGCAAAAGCGCGCAGTCTTGCTCGGGCATGGGAAAGGGCGCATCGAAACCAGACATTATGAAGGCTCGTTGCCGCGAATTCTCTGCAAATGACTCTACCTGCGGGCTTTGCCGTACCACTCAGCTGGCCTGAGAAGCAAACGGAGTGATTGCGTTGTGAATACCGGGAAGATGCAGGTCGCGCTCCAGGAGGCGGACGTCATCGCCGCATTCAAGCTGCACGGGCGCCGGAGCTGGAAATCCTGGGCTTTTTATGGGGTGCTTTCGGTCGCAGGAATCACCCTGGGCTGGTGGATCTTCGCGTCCCCGCGGTTCCCGCCGTTCATGAACATCCTGGGCGCCATCGCCCTGGGCTCCACGGTCGGTTGGTGGCTGATGACTGTCGTCTTCATGCTTTTGCTGCCCTTCAACCTGCGCCGCAAGATCCGCAAGCACGGCGCCGGCCTCGGCTCCTACGAACTCTCCTGGGACACCGAGCATTTCTTTTTCGAAAACCTGGACACCCAAAGCCGCAGGACCTGGGACAAGCTCGTGAAATGGCGGCAGAACAAGCAAGTGTTCCTGGTGTATTTCACGGCGCGGGTATTCTGGATCGTGCCCAAGCGGCTGTTCGCCGATGATGGCGAACGGCGTGACTTCGAAGCCCTCCTGAAGGACCGGATCGGTCCCGAGAACCGGCCGCGCCCCCAGAGCTGAATCGGCCCCCGGAAAGACGAGTCCTGTAAAATGGGCCGAAACCGCCCGGCATAAAGGCCATTCGTGGCCTGGGAGTGTGTCGGGTTTGAGCGATCGTAGCGAGCAAGGTGGGAGAGTGAGTCCATTTTTTCGATCGTTTGAGGAGAATAGCCGTAGCTATTTGACGAAAAGGATCGGGACAATGTGGGCCGCTCTGCCACCGGCGCAGTAGATCAGTCTCAAATCCGACAGACTCCTAGGGGCAACGAATACTCATTCGTCCGACAATCGACACAGCGAGAAGCACTTCATGAAGATACTGGTCGCCATCAAACGCGTCGTTGACTATAACGTCCGCGTGCAGATCAACCGCGACGGCAGCGGCGTGGCCACCGAGGGCGTCAAGATGGGGATCAACCCCTTCGACGAGATCGCCCTCGAAGAGGCCCTGCGCATCCGCGAGGCCGGCACCGAGGCCGAGATCGTGGCCGTCTCGATCGGCCCCGACGCCGCGCAACAGCAACTGCGTACGGCGCTGGCCATGGGCGCCGATCGCGCCCTGCTGGTCACCACGGACGGCGCACTGCAGCCCCTGCAAGCGGCCCGGGCCCTGCTCAAGGTCGTGGAGGAGGAATCCCCCGACCTGGTGCTGATGGGCAAGCAGGCGATCGACGACGACGCCAACCAGACCGGCCAGATGCTCGCCGCCCTGTGGCAGCGCCCGCAGGCCACCTTCGCCTCCAAGCTGGATATCGCCGACGGCAAGGCCACCGTGATCCGCGAGGTCGACGAGGGCTTGCAGACCATCCGCGTGGAACTGCCGGCGGTGGTGACCACCGACCTGCGGCTCAACACGCCGCGCTTCGTCAAGATGCCCGACATCATGAAGGCCAAGCGCAAGCCGCTGGACACACGAGCGCTCACCGACTTGGGCGTCGATACCGAATCCGGCGTCGAGCAGACCCATTTCGAGGCACCGCCGCAGCGCCAGGGCGGCCACAAGGTCGAAAGCGCGGCGGAACTGGTCGCTGAACTCAAAAGCAAGGGGTTGATCGGATGAGCAAGATTCTTGTCATAGCCCAGCACGACGGCAAAACACTCTCCTCCGCCACGGCGCGCGCGGTCGCCTGCGCCCAAGCCATCGGCGGCGATATCACCGTGGCGGTATTCGCAGACAACGCCGAAGCGATCGCGACGGCCGCCGCGAAGCTCGACGGCGTCAGCCAGGTTCTCAGGATCGAGCGCGCCGAGAATGCCTCTCCCCTCGCGGCCATGCTCGCCCCACAGATCGCCGCGCTGAGCGCCGATTTCACGCACGTGATCATGGCCTCCACCACCTTCGGCAAGGACGTGTTGCCGCGCGCCGCGGCGCTCGCGGGCAGCACCATGGTCACCGACGTCATGGAAGTGATCGGCGAGCGTGAGTTCAAGCGCCCGATCTACGCCGGCAACGTCATCGTCACGGTCAAGGTCGGCGGTGAGGCCACCCTGTTCGCGAGTGCCCGTGCCGCGTCCTGGAAACCCGTGGGCGAAGGCGGCAATGCAGCGGTCGAGACGCGGGCGCTTGATGTGGAACTGCCCGGCCACAGCGAATTCGTGAAGCTCGACGCCGACGAAAGCGAGCGCCCCGACCTGCAGTCGGCCCCACGCGTCGTGTCCGGCGGACGCGGCGTCGGCTCCAAGGAAAACTTTGAGATCATCTACAAGTTCGCCGACAAGCTCGGGGCCGCTGTGGGCGCCTCGCGCGCCGCAGTGGACGCCGGCTTCGTGCCCAACGACTACCAGGTCGGGCAGACGGGCAAGATCATCGCCCCCGAGCTGTACGTGGCCGTCGGCATCTCCGGCGCCATCCAGCACCTCACCGGCATCAAGGACGCGGGCACCATCGTCGCCATCAACAAGGATCCGGAGGCGCCCATTTTCGAAGTGGCAGACCTCGGCCTGGTCGGCGACCTGTTCGAGATCCTGCCCGAACTCGAAGCCGAACTGGACAAATAGCCTCGCGCCACAAGTGCCGCTGGATCATGAGTAGTGCGCCCAACATGACTCCCTGGGGATACAGGAAGCTTTGCGCCTTGGCGTCTTTGCGAGAGATTACAAGCCGGCAGGATGCCGCCGCACCCGGACCCTCCCCTTTGCTCGCGCAGCGAGGAAGGGGGAGCCGGAGGGGGATTCTACAAACAATCGCGGCGGGGACCGCCGCTTCTACAGTGCACATAAGACACAAAGCCGACACCGGAGTATGCGATGACCGTTGAAAAGCCCTTGTGGCAGCCCGATCCGGAAGCAGCCTGCCGTTCCGCCATGGCACGCTTCATGGGCGAGGCCAACAGCCGCTATGGATTGGATATCAATACCTACGAGGCGTTCTGGCAGTGGTCGGTGGAGCATCGCGAGCAGTTCTGGTCGCTGCTGTGGGAATTCTTCGAAGTCAAAAGCGAACAGCGCTGGGACAACGTGCTCGAAAACGACGGCATGCCCGGCGCACGCTGGTTCACCGGGGCCCGCCTGAATTTCGCGGAAAACCTGTTGCGTCATCGCGACGAGCGCACCGCCATCGTGTTCAGGAGCGAATCCGGCCAGCGCCGCACGCTGACTTACGCCGAACTCTATCAAGCCGTGGCTGCCATGCGCGCGGGTCTGGAACAGGCCGGCGTCCAGGCGGGCGACCGGGTCGCCGCCTACATGCCCAACATGCCCGAGACCGTGATCACCATGCTGGCCGTAGCAAGCATGGGCGCGATCTTCTCATCCACCTCGCCCGACTTCGGCATCAACGGCGTGCTGGACCGCTTCGGCCAGATCGAACCCAAGGTGCTGGTCGCCGCCGACGGATACTTCTACAACGGCAAGACCTTCGACTGCCTGGAGCGGCTGCAGCAGATAACCGCCGCCCTGCCCTCACTCGAGCGCCTGGTCGTCGTGCCTTATGTGGCAGACAAACCCGACCTCTCGAAGCTGGAAAAGGCCGCACACTGGAGCGCATTCTGCACCGACTCGGCAAAGAAAATCGATTTCGTCCCCGTGCCCTTCGACCACCCTCAGTTCATCCTGTATTCCTCGGGCACCACCGGCCAGCCCAAATGCATCGTGCACGGCGCCGGCGGCGTACTGCTCCAGCACCTCAAGGAATTGGGCCTGCACACCGACGTCAAGCGCGACGATGTCGTGTTCTATTTCACGACCTGCGGGTGGATGATGTGGAACTGGCTGGTCTCCGGACTTGCGCTGGGCGCCAGGGTAGTGCTTTATGACGGCGCGCCCATGCACGGCGGCCCCGATGCCATACTCAAGCTCGCCGCCGAAGAAAAGATCACAGTCTTCGGCACCTCGGCGAAATTCATCTCCGCCTTGCACAAAGCCGGTGTGGGTGCAGAGCATGGCAAACAACTCGCCACCGTGCGGACCATCCTCTCGACCGGCTCGCCACTCATGCCGGAGCATTACGACTACGTTTATGGCGAACTGCACCCGAGCGTGCAACTCGCTTCCATCTCGGGCGGCACCGACATCGTTTCGTGCTTTGCACTCGGCAGCCCCTTGCTGCCGGTGTGGCGCGGGGAACTGCAATGCCGAGGTCTCGGCATGGCGGTGGAAATCTTCAATGAGGACGGCGAGTCCATGCTCGACGAACCCGGCGAGCTGGTGTGCACCAAGGCCTTCCCGGTCATGCCTGTGAGTTTCTGGAACGACCCCGAAGGCAAGCGTTACCGCGCGGCCTACTTCGAGAAATTTCCCGGCATCTGGCATCACGGGGACTGGGCCCGACTCACGCCCCATGGCGGCCTCACGATCTACGGCCGCTCCGACGCGGTTCTCAATCCAGGCGGAATCCGTATCGGAACCGCCGAAATCTACCGCCAGGTGGAAAAGCTGCCCGAAATCCTGGAAAGCCTGGCCGTGGCGCAAACCTGGGGCGACGACGTGCGGATCGTGCTGTTCGTGCGCATGCAGCCCGGGGAAGAATTCGGCGAAGACGTCGAGCAGCGGATACGCAAGACGATCCGCGACAACACCACCCCGCGCCATGTCCCGGCGAAGATCGTCGAAGTCACGGATCTGCCACGCACCCGTAGCGGCAAGATCAGCGAAATCGCTGTACGCGAGACAATCCACGGCCGCCCGGTCAAGAACACCGAGGCGCTGGCCAATCCCGAGGCCCTGGATGAATTCCGCAACCGCAACGAACTGAAAGACTAAGCCAACCGAAAAAGCAGGAGCGGCTTCGGCCGCGATTGTTTTTTGAATCCCCCTCCGGCTCCCCCTTCCTCGCTACGCGAGCAAAGGGGAGAGTGTTTTTGTGGGGGCGGAGGCCCCCCCCGCGATGCGCCCTATTTCAGATCCTGGTTGAAAAAATCGGGGTCCTCCCTCACGACGCCTGGATCGTCACCCTCGGGTTCAGCCAGGCGCACACAGTTTCTGCCATCGCGTTTGGCTTGATACAAAGCACGGTCTGCCCGGGCCAATAAATGATCGGTCCGCTCATTGGGGGCAGCTTCCGCAACACCTTGCGAAACGGTTACATTGACCTCGACGCCATCAAACACGAAAGGCTTGCCGGAGATCGCCTCGCGGATTCGCTCCGCCGCATCATGCGCCCCATCCAAGCGTGTCATCGGCATGATGAGCAGAAACTCCTCGCCGCCGTAACGGCCAAAACCGACACCTTCGGCAACCCGCCCCAACCAATCCAGGGAGCGAGCTGTCGCCTTCACCCGGCGCACGAATTCCCGCAAGGCTTCATCCCCGATCGAATGCCCGTACGCATCGTTGATATTCTTGAAACTGTCCAAATCAAACAGCGAAATAGAAACCGGGCTACCGAGCCGCAATCCTTCTTCAAGCGTTTCCTCGAGCTGTATGAATATTTCCCGACGGTTGAAAATACCGGTCAGCCCATCGTATTTCGCCAGCTTCTCCAGGGTGGTAAGCGCGATTCTCAATTCCGAGTTGCGGCTACTCAAACGCTTGCGTAACTGGCCTACGTAGGAGGCGAATACGGTGGTCCAGACCAGGGTTCCGCCGACAACCACCAGTCGTACGAACGTGCCATGCGCGTCGAGTCCGAGTCGGTTATCACGCAGCACGGCAATCATGGCAAAGCCCCCAAACTCCAGGCCCGCAAACATCGCGAGCTCGCGCACACCCAGCCGGAACATGCCGAACAACAAGCCCACCACAAGCGCCATTGCGGCAGCATTCTGCGATACGAGGGTACGACTTCCCCAGGCCAGGATCAGCGAGATCACCACCAGACCCAGCGTCTGCATGCCGGTCATGCTTGGATCGCGCAAGGCGAGATTCCGGCCGCTCAGAATCATGCCGCCAAAGATGATATTCAGGAAAACGCAACCCAGAACCAGGGCCAGGAACTCTATTCCGTCGAGGGTCAGTTGCCCGTCCCACCAAAGGTAGGCCGTAACCGAAAAAAAGAACCCGTAGCCGATCAGTGCAAGGCGGAACCGATGCAAGCGCAGGCGTTGGTCACGCGCAACGGCACGTGCACCGTAGGAATTCATGCCTTTGGCTTGCATATCCGTTCTTGCCCGGGCGCGAAAATTCGCCTGATCCGCCCAGCGACGCAAATGCACCCTGTCAGCCATGCGTCTACTTGCCATGGTGCGGCTCCACGGCAAAAGCGTAGCCAATAATGATTCGCGAGTGCGCTGGAAAACCGCGCCACGCCACTTTCACTGGCATACATTTTCTCCAAGGGCCGCTTCCGTGCGGTCGTTCTACTTAATAATCGGAAGCCAGCTCGGCTCCAAGGGTATGGGGCAAGCCTATTGGGTTGCCCCGGTCAATTCAATTTATTGACTCATAAACGCCCGCAGGCATATTTCCGCCTTGTCTATATACCATGCGGGAATTATCGTTGCAAACCAGACACATAGTAAGAATCGGTCGGTTGCTGCCCGGATCGCTTCCTGTTTCTATAGGCGAGCGTCGCACTCGCCCTTTGGGAACACCCCCTTGGCATCATAGATGACATTGGCCTTCTTGCCCAGGACTCGTATCCCCTCGATGCCAAGCTCCTTGATTTGCCGGTGCCCTACGGCCAGGACAATGGCGTCATAAGCCCCGGTCTCGGGTTTCTCCAGGAGTTTCAACCCATACTCGTCCAGGGCCTGATTCTTGTCTACCCAGGGATCCCAAACCTCTGTTACGGCTCCGTAACCTTGCAGCTCTTCGAGTATGCTCACTACGCGGGTATTTCTCAGGTCCGGACAATTTTCCTTGAAAGCCAGACCCATGACGAGAACGCGCGCACCGGCCACCCCGATTTGCTTGCGTATCATCAGGCGGACGACCTGGTTGGCGACATAGCTCCCCATTTCGTCGTTGATGCGGCGCCCGGCCAGAATCATTTCCGGATGATGCCCCACCTCCATGGCCTTATAGGTCAGGTAATAGGGATCGACTCCAATGCAGTGCCCACCGACGAGGCCAGGCCGAAAAGGCAGAAAATTCCATTTGGTGCCCGCTGCCTCCAGAACTTCCTGCGTATCCAGTCCCAGGCGCTCGAACAGGGCTGCCAACTCATTGATCAAGGCAATATTGACGTCACGCTGCGTATTCTCGATGACTTTGGCCGCCTCGGCCACCCGGATGCTTGAGGCGAGATGCGTACCCGCCGTAATGACCTTGCGATACACCGCATCCACCAATGCAGCCGCTTCCGGCGTCGAACCGGAAGTCACCTTGACGATATCGGCAACCCGGTGTTCCTTGTCGCCCGGGTTGATCCGCTCAGGGCTATAACCGGCATAAAAATCTTTGTTGCAGGTCAGGCCCGATATCTGCTCGATAATCGGAATGCAGACTTCTTCGGTCGCCCCGGGATAAACGGTTGACTCGAACACGACCACATCGTCACGCCCAATGACCCGGCCAACCGTTTCACTGGCACTGCGAAGCGGCCCCAGATCCGGCGCCTTGTGCTTATCGAGCGGCGTCGGCACCGTAACGATATAAAAATTCGCATGCTCGAGGGATTTCGTCTCTGAACTGAATTCTAGATATTTGGCCGTGGCCAGCTCGTCCGCTTCGACCTCCAGCGTCCGATCAAAGCCCTTTTCCAACTCTTCGATCCGCTTCGCGGATATATCAAAGCCAATCGTGGGGAGAAAACGCCCAAACGCCACTGCCAGGGGTAGCCCGACATAGCCCAGACCGATAACGCCTATACGGGCATCCGCCGCTTTAAACAATGTGCAGCCTTATGAGATCGTACCGGGTCGATTATACGGCAAGGCCCGTATCCTACCTGCAGTCGTTGGACTAACCGAGAGGGTTTACCTGCTTTATTCGCGTAACTCAAGAATCCCCCTGTCCGACATCGGATTCATACCGCAAGACCAGATCATGCGGATGTTATTATTTTTAGCGTTGTATAGTCAGGAATAAGTAATGATACCGGTCATACTATCCGGTGGGTCAGGCACGCGCCTTTGGCCCCTGTCGCGAGAGCTTTATCCCAAACAATTCTTGCCGCTTCAAGACAAGAGCATCTCTCTATTCCAGAGTACGCTCAAGCGGCTCGAAGGCCTGGCCGAAATCGAAGCACCACTGGTGGTAGCCAATGCCGAGCACCGCTTCCTGGCCGCGGAACAAATGCGGAAAATCGGGGTGGATGATGCTTCCATCCTGCTCGAACCCGAAGGCCGAAACACGGCGCCGGCGCTGGCAGCGGCGGCTCTTCATGCCCAAGCCAGAGATTCGGAATCGTTGCTGCTCGTGCTGCCCGCCGATCATGTGATCGGCCACACCGACAAATTCCACGAGGCTGTGCATGCCGGGCAAGCAGCCGCTTTGGCCGGCAAACTGATCACCTTCGGCATTGTCCCCCAAAGCCCCGAAACGGGTTATGGCTATATCCAGACCAAAGGTCTGGACGGCGACAAGCCTGCCGACATTTCTGCGTTTGTAGAAAAGCCGGATGCCGAAAAAGCGGCGGAATTCCTGGCGTCAGGCCAATACCTGTGGAACAGCGGCATGTTCCTGTTGCGAGCCGACCGCTATCTGGAGGAACTTGACCGTTATGCACCCGAGGTGCTCGCAGCGGTCAAGACCTCGATCGCGAACGCCCAACGCGATCTGGATTTCATCCGGTTGGATGCCGAGGCCTTCCGTAAATCGCCTTCCATCTCGATCGACTATGCGGTCATGGAACATACGCGGGATGCTGCCGTGGTTCCGCTCGATGCCGAATGGAGCGATGTCGGCTCATGGAGTGCTTTGGCCGCAGCGACTGCCGCCGACGACAAGGGCAACGTCCTTAGCGGCGATACGCTGATCGAGGACACGGAACGGAGCCTTATTCGAGCCGAGAGCCGGTTGGTAGCCACACTGGGATTGCGCGATCACATCGTCATCGAAACATCAGACGCGGTCCTCGTGGCCCACACCGACCGGGCGCAAGATGTAAAGCGGCTGGTGAATCGGCTCAGGGAAGCCGGGCGCACCGAACCGCTAATTCATAAACGCGTGAATCGCCCGTGGGGATGGTATGAAGGGATGGTCGAGGGCGACCGGTTCCAGGTCAAACGCATCTGCGTCAAACCCGGCGCCAGTCTGTCGCTGCAAAAGCACCACCACCGTGCGGAGCACTGGATCGTCGTGCGCGGCACGGCCGAGGTAACCCGAGACGACGAACAGTTCCTGCTCAGCGAAGACCAATCGACCTATATCCCAATCGGAACCCGTCATCGCCTGACCAATCCGGGAAGTATTCCGCTCGAACTGATCGAGGTGCAAACCGGCAGTTATCTGGGGGAAGACGACATTGTGCGCTACGAAGACAATTACGGCCGCGACAAGACTCAGCCGGGCTGATACCGCATCCCGGCACCTGCAGGAGCAGCGGCCCCCCACTCCTGCAAAAGATCACTCTCCCCTTTGCTCGCGTAGTGAGAAAGGGGCAGTTGGAGGATAATTCAAAAAACACTCGCGGCTGAAGCTGCTCCCAAGAGAACATCGCAATTCCGGACACGCAGCGCTCTGGAATCCGGTCTCGGCAGCTTCTGCGCCGATCGGCATAGGGTTCACCGAATCAACTCCCCGCGACGCCTGCCGAAATTACCAAACCGTCACCCGGAAACTCGCGCGGCGGTGCTAGCATTAGATTGACACTGCGTGCAGTTGTCCCGGAAGTCATTTCGCGAGGCCATTGGAATGATATCTTTAAAGCAATCCGTAGTTGCGATCATCGGACTGGGCGGGTTGCTCTCCCTCGGGGCCTGCGCCACCACGCCGTCCCCCTTGAAGGGCTCATTTACGGCCGTGACAGAGGATCAGGCGCAATCAGGACAGTACACGGGCGCCACGGTGCGCTGGGGCGGGCTTGTCGTGGATACGACGCCCGGCAAGACCGATACCTGTTTTCGAGTGATGGGCACCCGTCTGGCGGGCAATGGAGAACCGCTCACTGGAAACCAATCGGATTTCGAAGGGCGTTTTCTCGCCTGTGCAAAGGGATTCTTCGATCCAGAGCTTTACGCTCGCGGGCGCCACGTAACTTTCATTGGAACGATCACCAGGATCCAGCACGAAAAGATCGGGAATTACGACTATCCCTACCCACGCATTCAGGCAAGCGTAGTGTACCTGTGGCCACGCGACGTGGTGCGTCCGTATACCAACGTCTATTACATGAACGGCTGGTGGGGACCTTACGGCACCTGGGGCTGGTGGCCATGGCTTGGCGCGCCGATGCCCTACTATCGCTACCCGGACTCCGACGACCGGCATCGTCGTCCACCGCACCAGCACCCGCATTCCAAGCCGGCACCCCCGGCGCAGAAACCCGTTTGGCCGAACCTTCAACGCCCTAAAAAGCCGCGTCCCGCCGGTCGGCCGCTCCGGTATGGGCCGCGCTTTCCAGCCAGGACCTCGGCCCCACCGCAGCACACCCCTTCGCGGCCGGAGGTGACGCCTGCTCGGTCGGTAAGGCCTACACGGCCAAACCCTCCCGAAACACGTCATCATCCCAGCACCGCACATCATCCCCGTCAGGCGCCTCTTTGACGGTCCGGCTCGGAGCCGATTCGCCACGGCCGACGGCAAGGCCGTGGGACAGTCTGCGGCATTGACTGTCAGTACACCTAGGCAGGGTCGACGAAATTCGTCCAAAGTAAATCGCCTGGTCGCGACTGAACCCGCTCCTGCAGAATCATCATCATTCCGGGATTAACCGCCGCCAGCGCGAAGGCCGCACGCAACAGGCGAATGATGCATGCCCCGAAGGGCGAACGGCGCAAGCCGCGAATAATCCAGTTTGACCAACCGCAAACAATCGCGGCTGAAGCCGCTCCGACAAGACATCGTCATTCGGGCCGCGCAGCGCTACTGAACGCTGGCGCTTTTTTATCAGGCGACATTGCGCTGCCGTTCGGGATCGTAAGCCAAGTTGGGCGCCAACCAGCTCTCCGCCTCTTCCACGCTCATTCCCTTGGCGGCGGCATAGGCCACGACCTGCTCGTGGTCAATCTTGCCGACGGCGTAGTAGCGGGACTCCGGATGGGCGAAGTACCAGCCGCTGACAGACGCGGCCGGCCACATCGCATAGCTTTCGGTCAGGCTGATCCCGGCTTGCCGCTCGACGTCGAGCAACCGCCACAAGGTCGCCTTCTCGGTATGGTCCGGACAGGCCGGATAACCGGGTGCCGGGCGGATGCCCTGGTACTGCTCGGCAATCAACGCCTCGTTGTCCAAGCTCTCCCGATCCGCATAACCCCACAATTCGCGCCGGACAGTCTGGTGCATCCATTCGGCAAAAGCCTCCGCGAGACGGTCCGCCAGCGCCTTCACCATGATTGCGTTGAAATCGTCGCCAGCCTGCTCGAAGGCCCGAGCCCGTTCGGCCACGCCCAGTCCTGCCGTCACCGCAAAGGCGCCCATCCAATCGGACTTGGCTGTTTCATGGGGCGCCACGAAATCCGCCAGGCTGTAATTGGGCTTACCGTCGGGTTTCTGCTGCTGCTGGCGCAGGAAATGCAGGCGGGCACGCTCGTTATGGCGATCTTCATCCGCATACAGCACCACGGATTCCGGCCCAACACGGTTCGCCGGAAACAGTCCGACGACACCACGGGCCTTCAACCATCCCTCGGCAATCATGCGGTTCAGCATCGCCTCGGCCTCGGCAAAAAGCTGGCGGGCGGCCTCGCCCTTCTCCGGGTCATCGAGAATGTCCGGGAAGCGGCCCCGCACCTGCCAGGCGTGAAAGAACGGCGTCCAGTCGATGAAGCCGCGCAGCGTTTCGAGCGGGAGATCTTCGAAGACCCGGATCCCCGGCTCTCGCGGCCGGGGCGGTTCATAATTCGCCCAGTCCAGGCGCGGTGCATTGGCCCGGGCTGCGGCAAATGGCACCAGACGCTCGCGTTGATCCTTGGCCTCATAACGGGAGCGAACGCCGTCATATTCCTGGCCGATCTCGTCAATGTAGGCAGCGCTGCCTCGTCCCAGCAATTTTGAAACGACGCCTACCGCGCGCGATGCATCTTTTACATACACCGTCGCGCCATCGTATTGCGGCGCGACTTTCACCGCCGTATGCGTGCGCGAAGTCGTGGCCCCGCCAATCAACAGCGGCACCTTGAATCCCTGCCGCTTCATTTCGGCGGCAATGCGTGTCATCTCCTCCAATGACGGCGTGATCAGGCCAGAGACGCCGATCACATCGACCGCCTGCTTCTTCGCCTCATCCAACAACTTGGCGGCCGGCACCATGACACCCAGGTCGATCACCTCGTAGTTGTTGCATGCGAGCACGACACCCACGATGTTCTTGCCGATGTCGTGCACGTCCCCCTTCACGGTCGCCATCAGGATTCGCCCCTTGGCCTGGGCTTTGCCGCCCTTCTCCGCCTCCATGTAGGGCAACAGGTAGGCCACGGCTTTTTTCATGACCCGGGCCGACTTGACCACCTGCGGCAGGAACATCTTACCCGCGCCGAACAAGTCGCCCACTATGTTCATGCCGTCCATCAAAGGCCCTTCGATGACATCGAGCGGTCTATCGAATTCCTGCCGTGCCTCTTCCACATCGCTCTCGATGAAATCGGCGATGCCTTCCACCAAGGCATGACTGATCCGCTTCGCAACGGATTTATCCCGCCACGCAAGATCGCGTACCTGCGATCGGCCAACGGCTTCGCCGGCATACCGTTCGGCAAGCGTCAGCAATTTGTCCGAGGCCTCGGCATGGCGATTGAGAATAACGTCCTCGACCGCCTCGCGCAGCTCGGGGTCGATATCGTCATAGACCGTGAGCTGGCCGGCATTGACGATGGCCATATCCAGACCCGCAGCGATCGCGTGATAGAGGAACACGGCATGCATGGCCTGGCGGACACGCTCATTGCCGCGAAAAGAAAACGACACGTTGCTCAAGCCCCCGCTGGTATACACCCCGGGAAAACGTTGCTTAATCTTGCCGACCGACTCGATGAACGCCCGTGCATAGTCGTCATGCGCCTCGATGCCGGTCGCGACTGCGAATATGTTGGGATCGAAAATAATGTCCCGGGGCGGGAACCCCACTTCCTGCGTCAACAGGTGATAAACCCGCTCGGCGATCGCCAACCGGCGCTCCACGGTCTCGGCCTGGCCGTCCTCGTCGAAAGCCATCACCACCACGGCCGCACCATAACGGCGTGCGAGCCGGGCCTGTTCAAGGAACGGCGCCTCGCCTTCCTTGAGGCTGATCGAATTGACGATACATTTGCCCTGGCTGCAACGCAGGCCCGCCTCGATGACCGACCAGCGGGACGAGTCGATCATGACCGGTACGCGGGCAATGTCCGGTTCCGACGCGATGAGGTTGAGAAACGTTGTCATGGCCTGCTCGCCATCGAGCAGGCCCTCGTCCATGTTCACGTCGATAATCTGGGCGCCGTTCTCCACCTGGTCGCGAGCCACCTCCAACGCCGTCTCGTAATCGCCGTTGAGGATGAGCTTCTTGAAGCGTGCCGAGCCGGTGACATTGGTACGCTCACCGATATTGACGAAATTGGACTCCGGCGTCACCACGACGGGCTCCAGCCCGGACAGGCACAAATACGGAGATGGTTGCGGCGGCACGCGCGGTGCCTTGCCCGCGACTGCCGCCGCAATGGCCTCGATATGCTCCGGCGTCGTTCCGCAACAGCCGCCCACAATGTTGAGCAAACCCGAATCGGCCCACTCGCCAAGATGCCGGGCCATGAACTCCGGGGATTCGTCATAGCCGCCCAACTCGTTGGGTAACCCGGCATTGGGGTGCGCGCTCACATATGCATTGGCAACGCGGGCCAATTCCGAAACATGGCCGCGCAACTGCTCCACGCCCAGGGCACAGTTCAGTCCGATGGACAACGGATTCGCATGCATCACCGAGTACCAGAAGGCCTCGGGCGTCTGCCCCGACAAAGTGCGGCCGCTGGCATCAGTAATGGTGCCGGAGATCATCAGCGGCACGCGACGGCCACTTTCAGCGAATACTTCGTCGATCGCGAACAGAGCCGCCTTGGCATTCAGCGTATCGAAAACCGTTTCCACCAAAAGCAGATCGCTTCCGCCGTCCAGCAAACCGCGGGCGGCCTCGCGATACGCTTCGACCAGCTCACCAAAGCTGATATTACGAAAACCGGGTCGGTTAACATCCGGCGAAAGTGAGCAGGTGCGATTGGTCGGCCCCAATACGCCGGCTACGAAGCACTGACGGTCCGCGTCGTTTGCCTGAACCTCGCCTACAGCAGCTCGTGCAAGCTCGGCCCCCACGCAGTTTAATTCATAAGCCAGGCTTTGCGTTCCGTAATCCGCCTGGCTGATCGAGGTCGAATTGAACGTATTGGTCTCGACGATATCCGCGCCCGCCTCGAGGTAAGCACGGTGCATGGCCTGAATCCGTTCGGGCCGGGTCAAGTTGAGCAGATCGTTGTTGCCCTTGAGATCACACGAATGATCCGGAAAGCGGTTACCTCGGAAATCGGCCTCCTCGAAGCCTTCCGCCTGGATAAGCGTGCCCATGCCACCGTCGAGCACCAGAATCCGCTCTTTCAGCAGTTCTTCGATTCGCGTCTCACTCATTCCCGATCATCCACATCCAATTGTAGGAGCGACGGTCCCCGTCGCGATCAATCTCATCAATCCCCCACCGACTCCCCCTTCCCGCCAGCGGCGGCAAAGGGGAGAGATGCTGTGGGAGCGGCTTCAGCCGCGATCTTCCCACCATCGTAGAACCAAGCATCGCGACTGAAGTCGCTCCCACACCAAACTCGTCATTCCTGCGAAAGCAGGAATCCAGTAAAAACAAATCGCGGCGGGGACCGCCGCTCCTACAGCAAGCTCTCCCCCTTGCTCGCGCCAGCGAGGAAGGGGGAGCCGGAGGGGGATTCTTAAGGGCGCCGTTAGTCGCAATGGCTTTGCCGACTTTCGCCGAAACGAAAGTCGGTCCGCCTGACAGGCCAATGAAAAACCCTCGCGGCGGGAATCGCCGCTCGCACATCTGAATATCACCCCACCGCCTCAGCAACCGCCGTAACGGGTTTGAGTCCCAACAACCGGCACAAAGCGCTGGTCAACTCGGCGCGGTTCAAGGTATAGAAATGGAACTCGTTGACGCCCTCGTCCTGAAGCTGGTGACATTGCTCGGCGGCCACACTCGCCGCTACGAGCTGCCGAGTTGCGGGATCGTCGTCCAGGTCCTCGAACAGGCGTGCGATCGAGCGCGGGATGGTTGCCCCGCATGCCTGGGCGAAGGTCCGCGTCCGGGCATAATTTGTGATCGGCAGGATGCCCGGCACCAGCGGCACCGTGATGCCGCGGGCACGGACCCGGTCACGAAAACGCAGGAACGTCTCGACGTCGAAGAAGAACTGGCTGACCGCTCGGCTCGCGCCTGCATCGACCTTTGCCTTGAGGTTGTCGAGATCGGCCTCAGGCGAAACTGCATCCGGATGCGTTTCCGGGTGGCAGGCCACGCTGATCTCGAAATCCCCCGCGCGCTTGAGCCCGGCAACCAGCTCCGCGGCACGGGCATACCCGTCCGGGTGAGGCTCGAACGGCCCGCCGTTCGGCGTATCTCCGCGCAGCGCCACCACGTGACGGATCCCCGCGTCCCAATAGCGGCGGGCGACACCATCTACCTCTTTTCGCGAGGCCCCGACGCAGGTTAGGTGTGCGGCCGGACGCAAAGGTGTCTCGCGCAAGATTTGCTCCACCGTCCGGTGCGTGCGATCGCGCGTCGAGCCGCCGGCACCATAGGTCACGGAAACGAAGTCCGGCTGGAAAGGCGTCAAGCGCTCGACCGTCTCCCAGAGGCGGTCCTGCATCTTCGGCGTCGCCGGCGGAAAGAACTCGAAGGAAATATTTAGCGACGAACGCGTACCATTCGCGGCATCCAGTCTGGCCAACATATCCATGCGGACGGCCCCTTTCGGCGCTTTAGCAGTATTTCGAATCCGCCCCGCAATGCACCAGCGAAACTCGGCGGCTGCGGGCAACAAAAAACCCGCTCGGCATGTCGCCAAAGAGCGGGTTCTTCCGTCTCTTTAGCGGCATTTATAAAGCGCCCGCAATCTGACTTCAAATCGGCGCTATGAAATAGCCTACTACAATCCCCCGCCAACGTCAAAATGGAAACAGCTGCATCTTGTAGGAGCGGCGGCCGCGATAAATTCCTGCGATATCGCTCCCAACTCTTGTTGGAACGGCTTCAGCCGCGACCTTCCCACTCTCGTCGAGACATCCACCGCGACTGAGGTCGCTCCTACACCAACCGTCATACCGGCGGAGGCCAATATCCGACACGATAAGTCATCCCGACTCCAATCGGGATTCGCTTTTACAGCTGGATTGCGAAAAGCTGCACGTTCGGGACAAACCAGCGCCGTGCCGCGATATCATAAGTTCCGCTACCGGAGGCCCGATATACATGGCAGTAGATTTGCAGCCGGAGAACGCTTTCTGATGTTCGCCGGCCTGTTCACATACCGTGACGCACCGCCACCCGACTCCTGGGTGGATGTGGATGCCTGGAAGGAGGCGCTCTCTCCATTCCTCACCCCGGATCTGGCCGGCCACGCCCGACAGGACAATCTAATCCTGGTCGAGACCCAACGCTTCAATACTCCCTGGTCCCACCAGGCACGGAACGCGCCCTATCGTGACGGCGACCTGACCGTTGCATTCTGGGGCCGGTTGGACAACCGCCGGAAGTTGGCTGGGCAACTCGAAATCCCCGAAGACCGACTGGATACGTTGACCGATGCCCAATTGATAGTGTCGGCCTGGCGGCGCTGGGGCGAGGCGATGCCGGAACGGCTGTTGGGCGATTTCGCCTTTGCCGTCGTCGATCACAAGAACAAGAAGCTGTTCCTGGCCCGCGATCCGCTCGGGGTGAAACCGCTTTACTACTGGCCGCATGCGAAAGGCTTGATCTTCGCCACTGCGGTCAGCGCCATGCGCTGCATGAAGACCATTGAACCGACACCCGATGCCGAGTGGATGGCCCGCTATTTATTATTGACGTCGCTGTGCATGAGCCATGACCGGACCGGCTATTGCGAGATTCTCAAGCTTCCGTCCGGGCACTGCTTGAGTGTCGATTATGCGGGGCGCACGCAGCTGCGTCGCTGGCACAACTGGCGCGATGATGCTCCAGTGGCCAGCCGACGTGATCCCCGCTGGCTGGAGGCCTATCGCGAGGCGTTGGAAAACGCCGTCCGCTGCCGGATGCAAAGCGCCTACCCGCTTGGCACCGAGAACAGTGGGGGGCTGGATTCGGCGGCTGTGACCGCTTACCTGGCACGCCTGCTGGGCGAACCGGGGGATCAATTGCACAGCTTCGGCTTTGCCCTGTGCGAACAGGAGCCCGAGTTCATTTTGGAGACCAGTCGCAAAAGCGGTATCACCCACAACTATCTGGTGACAGACCGCGGGAGCATCGATGGCGACGACGAGGAAAGCATTGCGCGCAACCTGCGAGTGCTTGGCTATCCGCAGGAACACGGGAATGGCACGGGGCACACTCTTTTCTACCGCGAGTGCGAGCGGCTCGGAATACGTACCCTGTTCTCCGGTTTCGGGGGCGATGAAGTAGTCACCAACCCCGGCGGGCATATCCGCCACGAACTCCTGGATCAAAAGCAATACGGCGCACTCTGGAACGTCCTGCCGGGCAATCCGGCGACCCGCGTGTTACGCTTTGGCAAGATAATTGCCACCGGCTCCCGACGAGCCGACTACGACCCCAATTACCTGCGCTCGTGGAAGGCCCGCTGGCCTTTCCTGCCCGTGCGAGCCGAAGTGATCGAACGGTTCGGGCTTTATGAGCCCTACATGGAGCTTGCACGCCATGGTTCGCCGTATCGCCGCATCAACGACTGGATCATCAACGGCCTGCTCCCGCAAGGGTATATCCCGACCCGCCTGGAAAATTGCACCTTGGCGGCAGCGGCCTACGGCATCGACTACTGCTGGCCGTTGTGGGATGCGAGACTGGTTCAACAGTATCTTTCCACGCCGGCCATCGAGAAAGTGGGACCGAAGGGCATCGGCCGATACCTCCACCGACGCGCCATCACGGGAACCGTGCCGGACAAGGTCGCATGGAAACCGACCAAGGACATGGGCTACGGCCGCATACACCTGGACATGCGGGAGACCGGAATCATCGGGTTCGCGGAACGCGCTCGCCAGGAGCAGACACGGCTGCACCCGGCACTCGAGGAACTATTGGATCAAGCCAAGTGGAACGAACAGATCGAGCGAGCGGCCAAGGGCAGCGTTCCCAAAGAGTTCAGCTTCGTCTTCCGGCGCACCACACATGCCGTCGCATGGCTCAACCAGTGGTTGTCCTCTAGCTGACGAGAGTCCTTGCCAAAAGTTGCGCCCCTAGGAGGCCGTAAAAGGCGCTACGGATTCTGGGGCAGGCGTAGTCTTGAGATCGCTGCAACTCAGCTGTAGCTGAGTGACCGCAGGAGCCACATACGGCGCACGCGATTTGGCCTGCAGGTCTGAAATCCGCGCTGAATTTCGTGCGGGCTTGTTTTCCGGGGCAACATCATTCTTCCTGTTCATGCAGCAAATTCCCAAGTGGTGATTTTAAGCTCTACCATGTGCGGACCGGGTGCTCAAATGCCGCTGCCGCTACCACTCAAAAACAGCTGCACCCAGGCGACGTAGACTGCCGGCATCAGGAACGATGCCGCCAAGCCATCAATTCGCACCACCACCTGAATCAACCAGCGGCTGGATGACACAGAGCCGCGCATGCGGTCACACCGCAACCGACCTAGGATCCCGTAGTTGTGCCGATTTCACCTGGAACAGGTGACGGCTTGAAGTCGGTGGCATCGTTCAGTGACAGCACGACCACATTCGGCGGCGTATACGGTGCACGCTGCTCTGACTCGAAATCGGGGTCACGCGTTTGGCTTTCCACCGGTCGTGTCTCGGAAACGTTCGTACGCCTAATACTCATCGGATTAACCTCCATGGACTGTAAAGCGGCAGGACCATTACGGTTAGGCCTAACCGATTCCCATGTATTCCATCATATCGTCATAGTCCGGGTGACGCCAATCGGAGCTCGTCCCCGAGCGGCTTAACCTTCAGTTTTCTTGAGGGTGCCTCCGAGAAAGCCACCGTAGAATATTTGTGGCGTTACCACACCCCATCCGGCATTGCCCTCAAGCAGCACGGGCCCTTTCGGCGTCACCACCCAGTCCCAGGCAATTGAATGGACATCCGGGAAGCAGGTGTGGGCACGAAGACTGCCGCGAACCAACTTTTCCCATTCAGGAACCCGGTCCGTTGCCGCCCTTCGGTGGGCATCTTCGGCACGCGCACGCGCGTCAGGGAGCAGCAGGACCTGTGGCGGCACCGGCTGCAGTTCGCCGCTCTCCGGGAGCAGCGGCGATACGGCATAGCGCGTATGCCCGGTTTCCGGGTTCCGGCCGGCCGGAACCTCCAGGGTGGCGTCCAGGCACGCAGGCGCGTCCCCCGCCCAATGCGTGATGAAGCGCACGGTAATGGCTTCGCCCTCATCCGTCATGGGTGCCAGCGACGGATGGCTCTCCAATCGCGGCTGAATCAGGGCGTCGTCGCTTTGCAGCAACTTCCGCCAAGCATTTTCGACAGCGCCGGTATCGGGCAATGACTGCCCGGCGAAGGTGAGCCCCGCCAGGCCCTCGGCGGTCTTCCAGGCGGCAAAGGCGTCGCGGCCCTGGTTGCCCGAGCGGCGCTTGCAGAAGACCTGATCCAAGCCATCCATCAACCCGGCCAGCGAGGCCGATTTTTCACCGCGGGCTACCGTTTGCATGGTCGCCACTACGGGAATATCGACGGCTGCGAGCCGCTCGGCGAGCGCAACCTTGTCCTGCAGCAGGGCCAGCGATGCGTTCGTCAAACCACGCGGTTGGCTGCGCCATCGATGATAGGCAGACGTCTCCTGGTTGAAGACATAGTCGGGGATCGCTGCGGGTTGCCGGTACAGCCGGAAACGATAGATCTCACCCGGCGTAATGCACCAGGCAAGGGCGAGATGCAACACCTGGGCATACTGGCGCCACTGCCCCATTCCCTCCTCAGCCGCCACCGTGGACCCGAGACGGCGAACGGCGCGGGCGCTGGCCCACCATCCGGACCACAAGACCCAGCGGGTCCAGAGCCACGCTTCCAGCAGCCACCAGAGAATGCGCGGCCAACGGCCCCGGCTCTGCCACCAGAACCGGCGATGCAAACGAATTCGTTCGTCGGGACCGGGACGCAGATAGCGCCAGTTGACAAGTCCGTGCGGCAGGCGGCGGCGAATGGCCTCGCGATGCAGACGGCGCAGCAGGCGGCCGACTCCCCGCGACAACGAACCAGACGGCCTAGATCGGTTCACCCTGGGCATCCAGATAGCCGAAGCGATGCATGACCTCGCCGTGATCGGCAACGACACGGCGAACCTGTTCCCCGGTCAGCGTTTCGCGCCATCCACCGCTGGTGCCGCTGCGGAAGAAGCGCTCGGTGTGCTGCGGGCGTTCGCGAAAACCCTGCTCGCCTTCCTGGCGCGAGAGTACACGAAAGTCGCTGAAACGGATCGCCTTCGCGACGCGTTCGGGATCGGCGGGCAGTTGCAGGAAACGTGCGGCACAGCAGAAAGCCGCCTGCGAATCTTCCAGCATGTCCTCGTACCGGATGGCCTCTACATTCAGCCCGGAAGCATCCACCCAACTCAGTACATGTTCCGACCAGCTCAGCAGCCGTTGGCGTACCTGCGGTTGCAATGCCTTCGTGCTGCGGCACAGCGACATTTGGGACCGGCCCATCTTGTCGATGGCCTCGTCGATACTGCAGTGCCAATGATTCGCCGCCGAGGGCGCTACGTCCAACGGATTGCGCAGGATATAAAGAGCGCCGAGGGTGGCCTCCCTGCTGACCAATGGTTCGCCTTCGCTGGTCAGGGTGCACGCATCGTGAATCTTGTGATAACCGACTTCATCTTCACGCAAAGCCCAGCGATAGACCTCGGGCCGCAGCCGCTCGACCTCGTCCGGGCTCAACTCGGCGGTGTCGAATCCAAGCACTTCATCCAGCCAGTCACGGCCGCTGGCGATCCCGGTGGTGACGTCCATGTCGTTGATGTCCACCGGTTCGTCATCGTCCTTGAGAAGATTGCTCATGAATATCCGGAACCAGGTGTTGCCGGATTTGGGATACGAAGCGAGCCAGTAAATGCCGCCCATGACGTCAGGGGTTGTCCGCGATATCCGCGAGGATGCGGTCCATGAGCGCCTCCAGCTCGAAACCCTTTTGCGGTCGGGTAATCCGGGCAAGGCGAATCTTGCCGGCAAGCCGGCCGCAAAGCTGGAGATGTTCGCCCTTGAGCGCCATGCCCTGCAGAAAACGCACGCGGTAGGTGTTGTTGTGCAAGGGCTGGAAACGCTGCATGCCGTGGATCGTCTCGAGGACGGTGTCCGACCGTTGATGAGTACCCAGGATGTAGACCCAGCGGACCGGTAGTGGCTCACCGGCAAACTGCCGGACGAGCGGATAGTTGAACTTCTCCGTTTCGGGTCGAATCCGCTTCAGGGGTTCGGCGTCGATTTCCAGGCGGTCGATGGCATCCCGCCAGAGCTTGAGGCGGGGGAACCCCGGCACCGCGCGGCACTCCTCGTCTACCGGAACCACATCGTCGGCCAGAACCTCATGGCCGCGCTGCAGGAAGCCCGCAGCCAGCGTGGACTTGCCGGCACCGGAAGGGCCGACGCAAATCATGCACTGATCGCCGACGCGCACGGCGTTACCGTGCAACACCAGGAAGCCGCGTTGGAACAGCAGCGCACCCAAAGCGGAGCCCAGCAGGAACACGCGAACGCTGTCCTCATCGATGCCCGGCACCGGCTCGACCACGATTTCCCGGCCTTCGCGAACCAGGAAGCGGGCAACGTTGGGAACCTCCAATGAGAGGGCATCCGGACTGGCCCACAGGAACGGACCCAGTTGTTTGCCATTGTCCAGGCCGGCTTCGCCAACGTGTCCGATACGGATCTGCACCTCCGCCTCTCCCGGGCCGTGATCCGACGTCTGCAGTTCCGGAAGCGCAATTTCACTGCTGATAGTCAAACCGTACGAGGTGTATGGGGTGGACAAACTCATTTCCTTCGTAAACTTCAACAAATCCGAATCGGTTCCCATCCAGTCACAAACCGATCGCTAACGCAGTCGACCACCGACGCGACATAACGGGCCGGAGCCTGTGACGGCGGGCACACCAACTCCATCAGTTTTTCTGCAGCCATTGCTCAAGCTGAATCAGCCCGCGGACCTCGCCCGCATCTTCATTTTTTGTCCGGCTCGCCAGGTATTCCGGCAAGCGGACCGTCAACAGATAGTGCCATCGTGAGAAGTAACACAGATACAGCCGCAGCGAATTTTCCGGCGCCGGATACAAGAGTGCCATCTCCCGTCTTGACGGGAAGGCCCTTTTAATGAAAACCGCTATCTTCCCGCTAACGGAAGGGTGCGACATGACATCGTTTGCCAAGCCGACGTCCTTGCCTGTTCTGACATCGCGCTGGATCAACAAGTTGGCAGCTGTCTCGACAACGCCCTGAGGTACGGAATCGATGGACACGGCGTCCGGCCACTGGACAGGTTGTTTCCCGAAATAGAATTCAACCATCGCCAACAATAGCAATGTCCCCCGTGTTTGGTTATGCCGTTGTGTCCGCTGCCAGAAAGAAGGCCATTCGATAGCGTGCTTCTCAAGCACGTAGGCCAGATCGGTGAGCACGAGCGGGCCATTGTCCAACCGATGGTGATAGACCGCATGCTCAACCAGATGGAGCAGGAGGTCTTCCGGGCATAAAAAGGACAGACTGTTGCCCGCGGCGGTGCGGTCGATCGTCCTTCCCCAGAGTGCGTCCTCGTCCGTCAGATCCGGCACTTCCTTATCCGGGCAGGGCGTGGAAAGCCGAGAGTGCACATCGACCAAAACCCGGCCCGCGGCAGAAATCAGCGGTGGAAGATGGTTCCGGCTTTCAAGAACGGCTTCCAGCTCGCCTTGCAATTTTCCCGTACGGACAAAGCCGGCATCCAACAGTGTGCGGTAGGCCTGCAATGTCATCTCTTTGGGTACAAGAATGTCCAGATCACGCATCGGCCGCAGCGCCGGATGCGGATAAGCGTAAAAAGCCAGGTAGGCCCCTTTCAGGGCAATGTGCGGAATATCGACGGACTCCAGCACGCGATGGATCAGCAACAGTTCACGCTGCATGCGAAGTGCCTGCAGAGTCGAACGCCTGAACGCGCCAGCCAACGCTTCGCGTACCGCTTGCGGGGTGTGCACGCCGGCTTGCTCATGTTCCAGGCGCCAATGCAAGAGGGGTATAACACGGTGCCGGCGCGCCATGCCCAGCAATGTCTCCCAGTCGCGCTCTGTCAAGCCCGCGACGGTTGATTGATCTACACGGCGCCGTGTCGAAAGGAAGTCCAGCAGCAAGGTCTGCAACCGGGCTATCGGGGTATCGGTCAAGCGCTGTCCCTCTTGTCCATTATGTCCGCCCAAGTACCACGATTTGCGATTCTACCTTCCTCGAGAATGATGACCTGATCGGCATGCTCCAGCGTCGGCAAGCGATGACCGATGACAACGACCGTCAAATCGCCGTGCAGATTCTCGATCGCTGCCCTCACATGCATCTCGTTCGCCAGATCGAGCGCACTGGTCGCCTCGTCCAGGATCAACAATGACGGGCGTTTCAAGAGTGCGCGCGCCAGGGCCAGGCGTTGCCGTTCACCGCCGGAAAAGCGGATCCCTCGATCCCCCACCACGGTCTCCAATCCCTCCGGCAGGCGCATGACGAAGTCGGCGGCCGCCCGTTCGAGCGCCAGACGAAGGTCTTCGTCGCTGGCCCCGGGCTGCGCCCAGAGCAGATTGTTGCGGATAGTGTCATTGAACAGGAAGACTTCCTGCGGCACATAGGAGACGGAATGTCGCCATTGCCGGTACCGCTCGTCTTCCACCTTCACGCCGTCGATAGAGAGCGAACCGCTGTCCGGGATCAGCAGCCCCATCAGCACATCGGCCAGAGTGCTTTTCCCGGCGCCAGAGGGGCCCATGACGGCAGTCGTGGTGCAGGCCGGTATCCGCAAGGACACCGAATCCAGTGCCGGACGATCGCGGTCGGCATAGCGGACGGTCACCGCCTTGAGACAAATGTCTCGCGTCACCGGCCAAAGCGTCCGCGAGGCCGTGTCTTCCGGTTCGGCGGCGGCGCGGCATTCGGTCAGCAAGCGATCGGTCTCTTCCATGGCCGGCACGGCATGCAGCCATTGATGATATTGCTGCTGGGCGCTGGCGAACATGGGTATCAATCGGCCGAATACCAGCACCAGGGTGATCAGTTCCGCCGCCGCCGTGTGCAACACACTCAGCCCCAGGTAAAGATAGCCCGCCAGCAAGGCCGCACCGATGACCTGGAAAATGGCCCGCACACGGCTGGTGTTGATCTGGAACTTCAACTGCTCGCGGCGCATTCGGTTAGTGACGCGTTGGAAAAACTCCAGGTGCCGCGTTTCGTTACCCAGAATCTTGGCCAGCTTGATCCCCGCGAGGCTCTCCTGAACGTTCCCTTGCAGCGAGCGGTTCGCCTCTCCCAGACTATGGCCAAGGCGCAGCGCATCCCGGCGCTGGCCGGACAGGAGCATGAGCACCACGCCGCCACTGGCAAGAGCCAGCAACGTCATGGACCACGACAACGCGAAGGCCGATGCCAGATACGCCAACATCGTGGTCAAACTGGCCAACAGGCTCAGCCCGAAATTCAGGCCGTTACCGATCCGGTTGATATCCGTAAGGAGCAGGTTCGCATGATCCGAGTTGCGCCGGGCGGCGAGCCAGCGCCATTGCGTCCCCAGCAGGGCCGAGTAACAGCGGTAACGCAGGCGATCCACCAGCCGATATTGGAGGTTGGCACTCATTACGCTGCGCCCGTGCTGAATCGCGTTGGTGATCAGTACCAGAACCACGAAAACGGCAAGGAGGCCGCCAGCGGTAGGCGGTATGCCAAGCAGGTGCAGGCCGTCCACGACTTTGGCGGCGAGCGGGTTCCCTCCGACACTGGATCCCTGCAGAATTTCGAGCAGCGGCACCAGCAGCAGAATGCCGATGCCCTGGGTCAGGCCGGCAAGCACCATCAGCACCAGCAACAATGCGACGTGCCAGCGAGGGGTTCCGCGCAGCAGGCGAACGAAAGACTTCAGCGACTTCACGAGGATTCGGCCCGGCCGGCGGCCAGCTCCGGCGCCACGAAGCATCCGACGACGGTGAACTGGCCGAATGCGGCACCGCCGGTCACCGGCACCCGCCCGGCGGCCACCCAGGCATGGGCCTTCATCTCCCCGGCTTCCGGATCGCGGGTCAGACCGAAATAGAGCACGTAGGGAATGCGATACAGACCCAACAGCACACGTGCGGTCACTGCCTGCGGGAAGCAATTGGACTTCCAGGGCGTATAGCGGGCCGCGAGCCTGATCAAACGGCCGATCTCCCGAGCGCGCCGCTCTTGGGAACCATTCAACAACGGCACCCAGGGACTCGCACCGTCATGGACCCCCAACCCGGGGGCCAGGCGTTTGAAAGACACGGCAAGAATCAGCGCCCGGCTCACCCCAAGCAGCAGCCAGACGGGCGCCAACCAGAGTTTGATGAAGCCGGAATAACGCCGGAAGCTGCGTATCTTGCGTGGTAATGCCGTTGCTATCGCCATGGAGCCTAGAATACCGGTATTCCGCCGTAGCGGCCATGCTCCCCTTGAAACAAGCCGTTATCCGCGGCATCTGCAGAGGTCTCCTGCGAAGCACCCTGCTCCGCCCGGATTCCGATGGCGATGGGAAAGCCTCTCAGTCGGCGTGGCGTAGCACACCCTTGTCCAGCAATTCACCGACGAATACCGATACGTCCGTGCGGCACGTCGCCTCATCGACTTCGTAGTCCTGAAGAACCCGCATGCAGATGTCCTCAACCGACATCGGCTCGGCCAGCAGATCCCACACGAAAGGCCCGACACCGCTGAGGCCGAAGTACTGCCCCAGCTCGATGCTCATCATGACGGTCTCGCCGTCCATATCGGTCGCGATAATATCCGGATCCCGCATGATCCGGGTGGAAGTCGGTAATGGAGATGGCATGGCGATACTCAATGCTTCGTCGTCGATAAATAAATAGCAGTCAAACGCATTGCCATATTTTTGGCAATCACTCCCTGTTGGAGCGGACGTCCCGGCCGCGATCCGGTCTCCGGTGGCACCCCCTATCGCGACGGGGACCGTCGCTCCTACAAAAAATCCCAACCTGCGCCGGTATGACGATGTTGGGGGAAGCCCCCTACTGCACCTTTCACTCTTGCCGTCGAGGTACTAACCCTAAGATCCGAAGCTAGCACCGCTTTCCGTAATTACATGTGTTTTAGAGTCGGTGGCACCCAGATTTATCTGATGACAGCGGGGCGGATCGTAGGCCCGCTTGGTCGTCACGGCCGGCGCTTCGTCGCGCAGGTCGGTCAATCGGTTATCAGAATTCTGCCCAACGGTCATATTTATACCCATGTCAATTAAAAGACTGAGTACAGATTTAACCTCATTGTCATTTGCTTGGCAACCACTCCCTGCAGGAGCGGCGGTCCCCGCCGCGATTCGTCGAACTGGATACCGGCCTGCGCCGGTATGACGATGTTTCGGAAAGCCGCCTATAGGAGCGCCTTCAGTCGCGATCGTTCCGCCATCGGCGAAACATCGATCG
>Ga0307440_1000218_pt1 | contig 27070 bp, 23 predicted proteins | sample SalMarWE160410MG_FD_202150 | JGI IMG/M metagenome (GOLD analysis project Ga0307440, IMG submission 202150) | Salt marsh sediment microbial communities from the Plum Island Ecosystem LTER, Massachusetts, United States - WE1604-10 | ecosystem: Environmental > Aquatic > Marine > Intertidal zone >...
TATAACCGCATTTTAAAAATCGCCCGGACCATCGCCGACCTTGACGGCGCAACCGGCATCACCATGGAATACATCGCCGAAGCCATTCAATATCGGAGCTTGGATCGCGGAAAACGCCTTGTCTGAAAATATCATTTTTTACCTGTTTTCATTCAAATCGACTGTAGGAAATTCCCTCCGGTGGATACCCATGGATTTATAATTACTTAGGGGTTTTAGTTCATTTTTTTTATTTTATATACCGTATGGAAATGCCTTCACTGCGTGGTTCTCAACCCACGGAAAAAATTTGTGATTTATATATATAACGAATGGTTATATCTTTTTATTGTCTGTGGCACAAATATTGCTGTCATTCGAATCGGATGATTGAAGAGAGGGTTCAGACCGTTCGAGATAAGACCATTTTTAAACAATGTTCTGTTATCTCAAACACTTCCGGATAGAACGGGAGAAAAATAAAAGGAGGGTGTCATGAAAAAAACAATTTGTCTGGTTGTGTTTGCCGTGTTTTTGGCGGTTATGATGTCCGGGGTTGCCTTTTCCGCAGAGAAAAAAGCCGCAGAAAAGGCGATGGGGCAGGAAATTATGATTACCGGGATGGTCAATAATGCCAACCAGGTCGTGGACAAGGACGGCAAGGCTTACCAGATAGCGCCAACCAAAGAGGGCATGGAATTGTCTTCTTATGTCGGCATGAAGGTTCAGATTAAAGGAACCGTGATGGAAAAAGATGGGAAAAAGCAGATTCAGGTTTCAGACTACGAAGTCATGAAAAAATAAGCGATGTTTGTTACGGGGGGCTACAAAAAAGAAGGGGGATTTTTCCCCCTTTTTTTTGTAGCAAGGTTTGCAAAAATTTCATGACATATTCTTTGCCTGAATATTGGCACCCAAGGGTTGCATGACAAGGCGGCGAAACGCCATGGGATTATTCTGATACATTTTGATCGATTCTTTGTATCCTAATTGCTTTACAATGTTGATGCCATTTAACAAATAACGGTATTTTTTGAATGTGCTTTTGGTTTCGATATCCGTTTCTATCCAGGAAGTCGGCAGGTCGGGAATATACTTTTGGACGATGGACGGGAATACCGCATGTACCAGGCCCCCGACGATGGCCTCTTCCACGGAAATTGAGTCTTCCACGACACCATTGATTCCTTTCAAGGTTTTAATCGAACTATTTTCGATTCGATGTTTGATTGATTTCTCAGTGTATTCCCTCAAGACGATATGGAGTGTTTCCTCGACCGGCGTCATGAGTACCGTATATGGATTTTTTGCGGTGTCTTGCCAGATGGTGTAAGGATCTCTCGTAAATTCAAAAGAACCGTTTTTATTCACATATCCATAGCTGGAATAAGACCCGATTTCATTGAGGGAAATCACGCCTTTCAATTGGATGGCAATTTTTTTTTGATCCGGATTTGAAAATACGTAGTCGGCAATATACTCTTTTCTCAAATGATGCACGATTAAAGCATCGATCCCGTTGGATTTCAAAGGATAAGGATTGGTGCCGTCCAGTGTATAAATGTCAGCGTAAGGATTTTTAAAATCCAAAAGCGCTAAAACGTCTCCGATGACGTCATGGCAATATTTTTCAAAGATCTTCGCATATGTTTTTCTGGTTTCCGGTGCATATAAGAGCCGGTGTGAGATCTTTTCAAGGCGCCATTGAATGGGCTTGTCGTCGAGATCTTTCTTGATTTTTTTGACGAGTCGAGGATGTTGGTTGAAAAAATCGATGTTGGTTTTATGTAAATTCTTGTCGAAAGAGTTTTCAAAGTTGTTAAATGCCAAATACGAACTTGGATTGTCTTCATGTTCGATCAGTTTCAATAATATAGAATAATTCTTCGGCGAATTGGATGCAAAAATCACGTTCCCCATAAAGATGATAACAAGGGGAAAGAAAATTGCAGCAGCGCATGCGGTGTTTGAACGTATTCGTAAAACGCGTTGTAATACTTGATAAACTTCTTTTATTCCCATGACTTCGCATTCCTCGTACCAAAATTCGGCTATCATCGCAAGGTGCATATCGTCCCTAACGGATACCTACATAGACTATCGGTTAGGAGAATAATTTCTGAAGATATAATTGTCGGGATACGGAAAAATCAGGGGATGAAAAATAGGCCTAAAAAGGTATGGGCTGTGGAGCCGATAGGATATTTTGGGTTGGCGCCGGCCATAAGAAGGCGCATTTCAGGTTAAGACGGTCACGAGATCGTCAAGACGGCGGGGAGATTAAAGAGGGGGCTTACTTGTTTCTGAAATCAGTCAGTTTAAGATTATATTTTTTAACGAGTTCGTAAACATCCGCGCGATATTTTCCCGCCAGTTTCGCCGCTTTGCTGACATTGCCCCTGGTGAGTTCAAAAAGTTGAATAAGGTAATTTTTTTCAAAGTTCTCCTTGGCGTCCTTAAATGATATTAATCCTTCAGGATTGCTTTCCTGGGACTGGAGGATAAAATCCTGTGTGATGATATCCCGCTTTGTCATGGCCACGGCGCACTCAATGGTATTTTCAAGCTCTCTGATATTGCCCGGCCAGGGATAAGAGATCAGTTTCTGCATGGCATTTAAGGAAAATCCATTGATATCCTTTCCCATTTCTTTGGAAAATTTTTGCAAAAAATGTCTGGAAAGTATCGGAATGTCTTCTTTTCGTTCTTGAAGCGGGGGAAGTTTTATGGGAATCACATGGATGCGATAGAAAAGATCTTCCCTGAAACGGCCTTTTTCTACCTCGTTTTCAAGGTTTTTGTTGGATGCCGCAATGATGCGCGCGTCCACCTTTACTGTCCGCCTGCTCCCCACAGGGTAAAACTCCTTTTCCTCCAGGGATCTGAGTATTTTGGCTTGCATGGATAACGACATTTCGGAAATTTCGTCCAGAAAGAAGGTGCCGCCGGATGCTCCAGCGAAAAGTCCTCTTTTATCCTTGTTTGCGCCGGTAAATGCGCCTTTTTCATAACCGAAAAGTTCGCTTTCCATAAGCGTATCTGGAATGGCTGCGCAGTTTAACGCGATAAAAGGGCCGTCTTTTCTGTTGCTGGCGACATGAAGGGTCTTGGCGATCAATTCCTTGCCGGTCCCGCTTTTACCCTCGATATACACGTTGGAATCGGTTGCAGCAGCCAGCGTGACCTGTTCGAACACTTTTTGCATTGTTTCACTTTTGCCGATGATATTGTCAAACCCGTATTTTTTTTTGACCAATTGGCGCAGGCTTTTGACTTCCTGTGAAAGTCTCTTTTTTTCGAGGCAGTTGTCTATTTGCAGCAGCAGTTCGTGTCCTTCAAAAGGTTTGGTCAAATAGCCGTATGCACCCTTTTTCATGGCATTGACGGCACTTTTGATCGTTCCGTAAGCGGTGAGAATGATGACGGGAATATTGGGGTTGGTATGATGGATATCCTCCATCAGCGAAATCCCATCCTCCTCATCGAGTTTTAGATCGAGCACCATGAGATCGAACGGTTCCTGTTTGGCCAGGCCCAGGGCCTCTTTGGCATTGCCGGTTGTGGTCACCTGATACCCGCCCGAGACAAGCCGCATCTTGATGACCTGAAGAATATTCCGGTCATCATCGACAACCAATATTTTTCCTTTAAAATCAACCATCTTCTTATTTTATTGTCCGATTTTAGGTAAGGCCTCTCTTTTTTTTTCTTCGATGCCCAAGTCGATTTCTTTTAACTGTTTTATCTGATTAAGTAAATTCTTTATTTGTTTTTTTTGTGAACTCAGCTCGCTTTCCAGCGAAGTAATTTGTTGGATGTTATTGTCAACCCTTTTTGAATAATCCATGTTTTGGTTCAAAAGCCCTATCCAGATCTTTGCCTGGTTTTTGAAAACGGATTCAGGATATTCTTTGACGAGCCTGTCAAAATAATAAATCGATATTTCATGTTTGGCATATATATATTCCGGATCCGCATATATCATTCCCATAATATAAAGTGCCTGGTCACCGTATTTTTGGGGGAAACGGATTAAAATTTCCCGGCTTTCTTTAAAGGATGCCGAAAAATCGCCCTTTGCAAAAGATGATTTTGCCTGGGATAAAAGCTGCCTTGCTTTGGTTGTCTGTTGGAACAGCCCCCCTTCCTCATCATAATGGGCGTAAAGGGGGGCGCATCCGGTGAAGACAAGCAAAAGACCTAACCAAAAGGCAAGGTAAAGAAAAATGTGCTTCCTTTGCCGGGGATGCTGTCCACCCATATTTTCCCTCCATGAGCTGTTACGATATGTTTTGCAATGGAAAGACCGAGCCCAGTGCCTCTGGCGATGTCTTTTCCACTTTCTATCCTTTTGAATTTATCAAAAATATTGTCAAGATTTTTTTTATGGATTCCACAACCCGTATCTGAAACCGATACTTCGATGAACTTACCGCCGGAGTTTTTGAATAAGACTTTTACCGTAACCGATCCTTTTTGGGCCGTATATTTTAAAGCATTTCCTAATAAATTCTCAAGCAGTCGGTCAATCATTTCCACATCTATCCAAATGTTCGGAAGATGCGGCGGCGGCGTAAATTCAAGTTTGATCTTTTTTTGCTGGGCAATGGGCGCCAGTTTTAATAGGCATTTTCGGATGATATGGACCAAATCGGCTTTGTCGAGATGGTACTCCGTCATTTTAGCTTCCATGCGGGAAAGGTCGAGGATTCGATTGACGGATACAATCAATCGTTCGCATTCATCACTGACAATGGTTAAAAGCGCCTCTCGATTTTCATGATCGTCATCAAAGGTTCCATCGATCAACAGTCTTGAGGCTTCTCTTATGGCGGTCAACGGTGTTCGAAGCTCATGAGATACGTGACTGATAAAATCCTCTTTCATTTCATCCAGCTCTTTCAATCTATCACACATAATGTTGAAATCGTGTGCTAAATCTCTAATCTCAGGGGGTGAAGCAATATCCGGCGTCTTTTCGAATTTCCCTATTGCAATATCTTTGGTTTTTTTTTGTAATAATAATATAGACCGATTGATGCTTCGGGTGTTGAAAAATGAAATCAAAATGCCGAAAAAAATGGAAAGGCCGGCGGCAAAGATTGCAGTCTTAAACACATTGTCACTGATTTCGCTGGATATTTTTATCTTTTCGTCTCTGTCGGATTTTGCCGCCCACATGATATACTTAAAATCGTTGTCGATGTTTTCGATAATTTGTTCTTTTTGAATCTCATATTCCTTAACCGGATACTCCCGGCCATTTTTAATATTTGTGATTTCCTCACCGAAGATGGAAAAATATTTATGAGCCAGTTTCTGGATGTTGAAAAATTGTTCCTTTTTCCCGGAACCGGCGATATGATATAATTTGTCTTTGGTTTTTTCGGAACGTGTTACTAAAAGGCCCAATTCCTGGATGTCTTTGTTGAAATCGTTTCTGATCTGAAGAAAATGCCGATAAAAATCGTTATCTTTTGAAATAATGTATTTTTTTTCAAAACTGACCATCGAATACATATTGTTTGACAGACGTTCGGTCAACCGGACCATTTGACCGTCAATAGATGATGCTGTGCGGGTGAGGCGCGACAACTGGTTGAGTTTGACGGATACGAAGACAACCAGAAACAGCATCAGCATCATAATGGCAAGATATCCGAAAGTCAGACGTTTGAATATTGTAAATCTCATAATAGTATTATAAAATTGAAAGCTTTTTGGAGAATAGGGCAATAAAATTCAGTCGGATTCGCGGTAAGCTATTTAGATGGTATTTTGTTGTCCGGTGTGTCTAGCCGATCCCTGTTTAATGGATAAAACCTCCTTTTCCAAAAGTAGCTAATATAAAGAAATGCCGCTGGTATGTCAAACAAAACATCACAGGTATAAAAATTTGCCATGAAACCAATTGTTGCCATAGTGGGCCGCCCGAATGTGGGCAAATCAACATTTTTCAATCGGGTAACCGGAAAGCGAAACGCCCTTGTCGACGATTTTCCCGGTGTGACAAGGGATCGCCATTATGGTGATGCCACCTGGAACGACATCGATTTTACACTGGTCGATACCGGTGGATTTCCGGGCGGAGATGAGGATGACGTTGCCCGGAAAATACGCTCCCAGATTCTTTTAGCCATTGAAGATGCAGATGTCATTATTCTTCTGCTGGACGGCAAGAGCGGCATTTCTCCCTTTGACGAAGATATCGTCAGGATTCTTCGCCCGTTGTCAAAACCTGTTTTTTATGCGGTCAATAAAATCGATGGTGTTGAACAGGAAGACAGACTTTATGATTTTTACAGTCTCGGAATAGAGAAAATATATCCTGTTTCCGCCGAACATCGCTACGGTATTTCGGAATTTTTAGATGACCTTGCAGAAATTCTGCCGAAAACAGCGCCTGAAACACCATCGGATATCATTCGACTGGCAGTGGTGGGAAAACCAAACGTCGGAAAATCGTCGCTGATCAACCGGATCCTTGGACAAAATCGTCTGCTGGTCAGCGATATTCCGGGCACAACCCGTGATGCGGTGGATTCCGCATTCAAGATAAACGAAAAATCATACCTTCTCATCGATACCGCCGGTATTCGCCGCAAGGCACGGGTGTCCAAAAAACTCGAAAAGTTTTCCATTATCAAAGCATTAAAAAGTCTTGAAAGATGTGATGTGGCGCTGATCGTTATCGACGCCCATCACGGAATTACGGAACAGGATATCAATATTGCGGGATATGCTTTTGATCGCGGATGTGGTTGTATCTTTCTGTTGAACAAATGGGATCTTGTCGAAAAAGACAACAAAACAGCGAAAACCTATTATGACCGGTTGCGAATGGAAGCAAAATTTTTAAATTTTGCACCGGTTATGAGCATTTCCGCACTGACCGGTCTCAGAGTCTTAAAGATATTCGATCTTGTGGAAGAAGTATACCGGCAATATATACTGCGCATCGGCACCGGGCAGCTCAACAAAATCATCGAGCAGGCAATTTCTCTAAATGAACCGTCACTGTTCAGGGGAAGACGACTAAAGTTTTATTATACCGTCCAGGTATCTGTCGCGCCGCCCACCTTTGTTAGTTTTGTCAATTACCCGGATGCCGTTCATTTTTCCTACCGGAGATACCTTTTAAATCAGATTCGAAAAGGCGCCGGACTTGACAAGACACTGATTCGAATAGTTTTCCGGCAACGAACCGGGAGGATAAAGGGCGCCGGCCGGAAAACGGACGGCGGCAGGAAGCGGGGAAATGCTCCCCATGAACATGTGCGAAAAGAGTAGCCAATGGATCTATTTGAATACAGTGCCCGAAAGGATGCCCGGGCTTCCCAGCCCCTTGCCGACAGGATGCGCCCCAGAAACCTGGATGAGTTCATCGGCCAAGCCCATGCGGTGGGGAAAGGAACGCTGATTCGGCGTGCGGTTTTGGAGGACCGAATTTTTTCCATGATTCTGTGGGGCCCGCCGGGGTGCGGGAAAACGACGCTTGCCAGAATTTTTGCCATGCAGACGCACAGTTATTTTGTTCATTTTTCCGCAGTTTTGTCCGGCGTGAAAGAGATCCGGTCGGTTGTCGATCAGGCAAAAAATCAGCAAAGACTCTATCGAAAAAAAACCGTTCTTTTTGTGGATGAAATACACCGGTTCAACAAGGCTCAGCAGGACGCATTTCTTCACCATGTGGAAAGCGGGCTCATCACGCTCATCGGCGCGACCACTGAAAATCCGTCCTTTGAGGTGATCGCGCCGTTGTTGTCCCGGTGCCGGGTGATCGTACTGAATTCGCTTTCTCCGGAAGATATCGCGACGATTTTGAAAAATGCGCTTCAGGACAAAGAAAGGGGACTTGGGAACATGAATCTGGCTATGGATGAGGACGCGTTGTCCCATCTATCGAAAATCGCGGACGGCGATGCCCGGACGGCGCTCAACAGCCTTGAAACAGCGGCATTTCTGACGACGTCGCCCGATGAACCTTCCGAAGAAGCGCCCGGACGCATCACGATAGAGGGCGTCATGAAGGCCATAACGAGAAAACCTTTATTGTACGATAAATCCGGAGAAGAACATTATAATCTGATTTCCGCATTCCACAAAAGCCTGAGGGGAAGCGACCCTGATGCGGCGGCCTATTGGCTCGCTCGAATGCTGGCCGCCGGGGAAGACCCCTTTTACATCGCTCGAAGAATGGTCCGGTTTGCATCCGAGGATGTCGGGAATGCCGATCCCCGGGCCCTCGAACTCGCCCTCAGCGCCATGGAAGCTTTCAGATTCCTCGGCCATCCCGAAGGAGAACTGGCACTGCTGCAGGCGGCGGTTTATCTGGCGACCGCCCCCAAGAGCAACAGCATATACACCGCCTACGGAGCCGTAAGAGCGGCTATCGACCAACATGGCGCGCTGCCGGTTCCGCTGCATATTCGAAATGCTCCCACATCGCTGATGAAAGAAATCGGATACGGCAAAGGGTACCGGTATGCCCATGACTACCCGGATGCGTATGTTCCCCAGGACTATTTGCCGGAGCAGCTCAAAGGCCGATCATTTTATAAGCCCACGGACAGAGGATACGAAAAGAAAATAAAAGAAGGGCTCGACAGATGGAAAAGCTTGAAAAAGAACGCCGCAAATAAACGAGACCTTTGAAAAATGCTCATTTTTGTTCAAGTTCAAGGAAGGCGAAAATTTTAACCACAGGAATACATTGAGTATTTTGAGGATTAAAATTTGAGTCTGACGCAGAAATTGGGCAAAAAAGGGCGTTTTGCAAAGGTCTCTATACCTGAAGCTCAAGTTTCGCACCTATATTTAAAAAAAGATGATCTATCTGAGGAGTCGGGGGCGCTCCATGGATAATCTTTTTTTTAAATCGCATGAACTCGCGGCAAGGGATCGTAAGGAATGAACAGGATATTATTTTCAAGATATCAATTGGTTAAGTTCATCATTTTAAATTCTTTTAGAGACCGATTTCGGAATGTACCTGTTCTTTCCAACGATCCCTAAGCCGCTCAAACAGCATCCGATTTAAAAAAAAGATTATCCATTCCGCTCTTTTTAACGATTTAGAAGAAAAACTCTTCTATGGCTCATCTATTTTAGAAAAATACTCCGGTCCTCAGCTATTTTAAAGCGCGAAACTTGAGCAAAAAACCTAAATTACGCCAAAAATTGCGTTAATCATAATAGTCGGGCGCCTTCTTAAAGCCTTTCCATGCTTCCGGGTCATGCCCCGTAACAATGGTGGCGTCACAGAGATCGCGCAGGTTCTTCATCCTCTGAACCGATTTTACGGTCTCTCCGGCATTCCACATGAGGCCCGGCAAAATATTATCATTAATGTTCTGCTGCGTGTAGCAGGAATCAGCGGCAAAGAACATGGGACCGGTATTCGGCAAATTGATCAGAACAGACTGATGCCCCGGCGTATGACCCGGTGTGAAATAAATGATGATTGATCCGTCGTTGAACAGGTCCAGCTTATCGTCGCGCCATCCTTCCAAAATTACCCAATCCACGTCTTTATCAAAATCTTTCCGGATGTATGCGGCTTTCATATAATAGTCGGGCGCGTATGCAAAGTGCAGCTCTTCACGCTGAACCAGGTATTTCGCATTGGGGAAATGCCCGACGCATCCCGCGTGATCCAAATGGAGGTGAGAGAGGATGACATACTTGATCTCTTCCGGTTTAACGCCTACTTTTTGAATAGCGTTCACGCACCACTGCTCTTCGGTCATGACGGGGTCATAGGCAGCCAAGATGCCGCCCCAGTGTTCCTCTTTATTGTGAATGGTTTCATAAGCATTCCCGGTATCGAAGAGAACCTTGCCTTTCGGATGATCGATCAGCAAAAACGGCACCGGAACGTCAAAAGGCTTTCCCACATCGAGTCCCAGCGTAAAAAACTGTTTTTGGCTTTTCAGAATTCCGGCCTCAAAGAAATACAACTTCATAAGAAACCTCCTTTTTTATAAAATTACCAATTGACCAAGGATTGCTTGAAGATTTCCGCCAGATCCTGTTGGCTGGGTTTCCTTGGCGAAATGGTCAGCAACCGTTGTTGTTTCCAAGCGCCTTCCACCAGTCCGGGAATGTCGCTTTCATCATAGCCGAGGCCTTCGATGCCATTGGGAAAGCCGATATCCTTCATCAGGTCGATCAGTGCCTGGGCAAGACAGTCTCCGGCTTCCTTTAAAGGAATACCGCAAACATCGAAGCCCAGCGCCTCTGCGGCGTCGAGGTGCCTTGCGCTTAAGGCGGGTGCGGTAAACCTGAAACATGCCGGTGCGGTTACGGAAACCGAAATACCATGGGGCACCATGGGTTCCGCGGCATTATAGTCGGGCGGATAATAATTCTTGACCATTCCCGCGATGGGATATCCCAGAGCATGGGGCACATGAACGCCGGCATTGCCGAAACCGATGCCGGCAAAGGTTGACGCCGCCATCATGTGATAGCGGGCATCAAGATCGCAGGGGGAAAGAGCGGCCCTGCGAAGATAGTTGCCGCCCAGTTCGACGGCCTTATAGCTCCATAGGTCCGCAATGAGGTTGGATCCGATATAGGGCGGTCTCTGGGCCGGGGATTCCGGTTTTGGTCTGGCATTAAATGGAACGGCGGTATATGACTCTATGGCATGGGTGAGAACATCCATACCACATGACGCCGTAACCATGGGCGGCATGGAGAGCGTGTTCAACGGATCGATGATGGCAAGGGCGGGTCTGATGTAAAAATGAGAGATGCCCGTTTTGACGTGCAAATCCAGCAAATCCAGAACAATTACCGTAGTGGCCTCACTGCCTGTTCCGGCAGTGGTCGGAAGTGCGATGAGGGGCTTCAGAGGTCCCGGCACCGGCTTTCCTTTGCCGATGGGCGGGTTGATGTAATCCAAAAGATCGGCGGGATAAGTGCTGTAAAGATTCATTGCCTTGGCGGTATCAATCACCGATCCGCCGCCGACGGCCACCAAACCGTCAATCTTTTTTCCCTTGAGGAATTCGATCGCTTTTTTGAAACTAACGTCCGTCGGCTCAACGCCGACGTCGTAATACGGCTCAATGTCAACGCCTTCACCGGCGAGAATCTTTTCGATTTTTGACGGCAGGCCGGTTTCGACAATATTCGAGTCGCTGACCAAAACGACGCGTTCAAGGGCCATACGTTTTAATTCGTAGCCCAACTCTTCGGTCGCGCCAAAGCCGAATTTCGTCGGTGTCGTCGACAAAGGGATGATCGTCTCGGTGGGTATGTTGTAGCTCAATTCAGCTTCCAAAATGTCACCTCCTTTTCCTTGGCCCTATCCTATCCGGGCCCCTAAAAGGGATTAAAAAAAGAACATATGGGCAGTTTTAACTGCTATAGAAAACTATCATTGAATATGAGCAATTTGGATGCCAGTTTTTTTGCTTTGATCCAAAAAAGTGATGCCGACCGAATTGCATGGGAGATATTGAACAGTTAACTATTTCTTGAAAAAATCGGAAGGCGTGCTCAATGGTGGATTACAATCGTTTCCGAGGCATTTTTGCAGTGCGCCATGCATTTTTGCAGGCTCAGCTGCCCTTTTTCAATTTTCGGGTAAGCGTCGTAGGATCGATACCGAGAACTCTTGCAGCATCTGACGTTTTTCCGTATTTTTTCAAAGTTTCCTTGATGAGATGTCTTTCATATCGACCTACAGTGCTTTTCAGCGTCATGCCATTATCCGGCCCGATATTTTCTTTGATGCACATATCGACACCGCTTCCTGATATTTCAGGAGGAATATCACCGAGTGAAATATGGCTTGTTGAAGAAAACACGATGAGCTGTTCAACAAGATTGCGCAGCTCTCTGACGTTTCCGGGCCAACTGTATCTGAGCAGAATTTCTTGTACCTCTGGGGAAAGGAATTTCTTCAAGCCGTACTCCGCCGACAGCCGGGTCATGAAATGGTAGACAAGCGGCAAAATATCCTGTGGTCTCTTTCTGAGCGGGTCTATATGAATGGTAAGAACTTTGATTCTGTAATAGAGATCGCTGCGGAAAGCGCCCTGTTCGATGCAGTCGCGTAAGTCCTTATTCGTTGCGCAAATGATGCGTGTTTTGACTTTCCTGGACTTGCTGCTCCCAAGGGGCCGAATACACCCTTCATCCAGTGCCGTCAGCAGCTTGGCCTGCAAGTCTAAAGACATTTCACTGATTTCATTGAGAAACAAAATCCCTCCGTCAGCTGCAGCAAAAAGCCCTGTTTTTCCACCCTTGCGCGCACCGGAAAAGGCGCCCTCTTCATAGCCGAAAAGCTCCGATTCCATGAGTTCCCCCGGAATTGCCGAACAATTCACCTGGATATACGGCTGATCTTTCCCGACCCTTTGCAGAAGATGAATATATTTGGCCATCAGGTCTTTTCCAACCCCGGTTTCTCCGGTCAGGAGGACTGGAGATTCATATTTGGCGGCACATACGACTTGCTTCAATGTAAATATTGAAAGGGGGTCCCTGGCCACAATGGGTAAAGAATCAAATTTGGGCAGAACACAGCGGGATTTATTGCCTGCGGCATCAATTCTATCGATTCCGGGTAATTTCGCTCCCGGCCACACGGCGCTCATCTGTTGTTCAAACTCTATACATTTCCGGACGATGGTTTCAAGGGAAAGTAAATCCTGAACAAACGTCACAACATAGGCCAGTTTTTTATGCTTTGTGTATATCGGAGCGCCGGTCACGAAGACGTCCTTGCCGCTGATGATCTTTTGGGCGAATGTCACATTTCCGACCGCTTGATACTTCAACTTCTTCAGAACAGACAGCGTTGCGCTCCTGGAGAAATAACCTCTTTCGACGAGTTCTCTTAAATTTCTACCGACCAGGTCGCTCTCGGGTAAAAACGCAATCTTTTCGTAGGCCGGGTTGACTTTAATGGTATACGCTTTCGGGTTCGCAACATACAAGCCGGTATATGAATTAATAAAATCAGGATGGTTATCAATTGAGACAATAGCGTGCAGGTCAATCTTATGTTTGCTGGAAGACTCTTTTTCAAAAGAGACGAGCAGATGTCCCAAAGGTCTGCCCGAAGCATCCAATCTGAGATTGACGACTTTAAAGGCCTTGTCACGACTTTCCGGCGGTGGTTTTCTGAAGCGTTCCCAGAGACTTGGCAGGGCTTCGCAAATCGTCGGGAAATATCCGCCTTTATGTTCGATATTGTATTTCAGCAGGAAGGCTCGGTTGCAGTAGATAAGATGACCGGTATCGGTGATTGCTGCAATTGTGGCGTCTTCGGTGTCGAGAATGGCATAGGGGTTTTCCGGACTAACCCTTATTTCATTTTGACAGTTGCGCAAATTTAGGAGCCGGTACATGTTTAGCTCCTTCACAACATTGTTTGATGGTAAAAATGCAGGATGAACAAGATAAGCCGGGAGCCGACATATGGTAAAACATCCTTTACGATACGACTTGAAAATAGCATAGCAGAGACGAACCGGGCCGTCAATTTCATTTTTTATCAACCCGCTCCGCCTGTTGACGGGATCCGCCAAAGGCGGACAAGTCTCCGACATGCATAGTCCGGTATGTCTAAAACTTGGGACGAGGGCTCAACACCGATATCGGACGAAAAGACTTTTATAAGATCAGCTGATAATCGCCGCCATCGTATTGGATTACGGCGCACAAGCCAGGAAGCTGCTGGTTGCGGCGGGTACTGTGAAGTCTGCCGCCATCATAACGCTCAAAACGGCAATGGTCACAATGGAGAAGATAAACAGCTTTTTAGCCCATACGCGTTCATCGCACCTTTTAAAACCCGTCAGGGCCATCCACAGCCAGGACAAGCTCATCGCAGCCGCCACCGCAAGATAGCCGTAACCGGCGTACCCGCCGACGGTCAGCATGAGCGCGGCTGCGGTAAAGGCCAGTATATAGGCGACGATATGCTTTTTTGTCGTCGGCATTCCCCGATGGACAGGCAGCACCGGGATCCCGGCCGCGGCGTAGTCTTTAAAGCGGTAAATGGCGATGGCGTAACAATGGGGCATTTGCCATAAAGTGAAGATCGATAATATGATCAGTGCGCCCATGTCGAAGCGGCTGCCGACGGCGCAATACCCGGCAAGCGGCGGCGCAGCCCCCGCCAGGCTGCCGATCAACGCGCTATATACGGAATTGCGTTTCAGATACAGGCTGTAGACAACCACATAGATTACAAAACCCATCAGCACGATGGCAGCGCACAGCATGTTCGTTGCCGACCAGAGCAGTACCATGCCCGCAATGCCCAGAAACAATGCGTAACATACGGCGGCTTTCGGCGACATCAACCCTTGGGCGAGGACACGGTTGCGCGTCCGGACCATTTTTCGGTCCATGTTTCTATCGATGATGTTGTTGAACACGCATCCGGAAGCGACAACAAGAGATATGCCGATGATGGTCGACAGCAAAGCGCCGATATCAATGCGTCCTTTGGAAGCCAGAAGAAAGCCGCCCGCAGCGGTAATCAGGTTGCCGAAAATGATTCCCGGTTTGGTCACGAGAATATATTTTTTAATCGCTTCAGGCATGGTCACATCATGCGATAATTAAGGTCGGCCATGATCCAGAGGGACAAGGCGACAAAAAGGATCAAGATCAACAAGGTAATTACCAGGGCCAGTATATTCCAGCGCGCCGTCGAAGAGGTATCCAAGTGTAAAAAGTAGTGCAAATGCACCAGGATCTGCAAGACGGCCGCACCGAAGATGCCGGTGAGAACCGTCCAACGGGGCAATCCGCCGCTCTGAATCGCCAGCGCAAAGGCGATGGCCGTCAGCAGGATCGAGAGAATGAATCCAATGGTATAGGATTTAAAGCTTCCTCTGCCCGCACCGGCCCTGTCCATTGGCGTTCGGTTCATTTACAACACCCCCATGAGATAAACAATGGTAAAGACGCCCACCCAAACGATATCCAGAAAATGCCAGAAAATACTCAGGCGTATCAGCCGGGATTGGACCGGTGATGTCAGTCCCTTGACGACGGTCTGGGCCATCATGACCACCATCCAGATCAGGCCGAAGGTGACATGGGTTCCGTGCGTGCCCACCAGGGTAAAAAATGCCGATAGAAATCCGCTTCGCTCCGGCCCGTTGCCGTCGAGAATCATGTGGTGGAATTCATTGATCTCCATGCCGATGAATCCGAGGCCGAGAAGGAACGTAACGAACAGCCACATCAAAACCAGATTTTTCTTGTCCTCGTGCATGGCCAGCATGGCCAGGCCGTAGGTTGCGCTGCTGAACAAAAGGATCATGGTTTCACCGAATGTATAGGGCAGGTGAAACAGATCCTTTCCGGTGGGACCGCCGGCATAGTTGTGGCCCAGGACGATATACGTTGCGAAAATCGCGCCGAACAGGACAAGGTCGCTCATGATGTAGAGCCAGAAACCGAAGGCCTGATTCGCGATGGGATCCGGGTGCTCGAATTCTTCTGTAATAGGAGTGTCTATTGTCGAAGCGTCGGTTGTCATCATTTACACCTGTGGTAAGATTTCCGGCTCTCCACGGCCGCCTGCGAGACGGTTCATTTCGGCGGCGGATGCCAATTGCCGATAGCGCAGATTCTCGATTTCTTCCACTTCGGCCGCCGGTATCGTGTATTCCGTGTCGTCATCGCTTGCCCGGACAATGAGCAGAAAGAGCATGCCCAGGGCGCAGAGGACGGCCAGCCACCAGATATACCAAACCATGGCGAATCCGAACAGAAAAACCAATATGCCGTTGATAAATCCATCCCCGGTGTTTTTCGGCATGTGGATATCGTGGTATCGATCCGGCTTTTGATACGCGATACCTTTTTCCTTCATATCCGTAAATGCGTCGATATCATACACCGTGGGGATTGCTGCAAAGTTATACACCGCCGGGGGCGAGGACATCGCCCACTCCAAAGTGCGGCCGTCCCAGGGATCGCCGGTCAGGTCGCGGGTGTCCTGGCGTTGTTTAATGCTCACAACCAATTGAATCATTTGGCAGAGGACGCCGATCAGGATCAGGGCGAGCCCCCCGGCAGCGACGACCAGATAAGGATGCCAGGCCAGGTTGCTGTAATGGTACATGCGGCGCGGCATGCCCATGAAACCCAGAATATACAGGGGTGCAAAGGCGAAGTAGAAGCCGATCAGCCAGCACCAGAATGCGGGTTTTCCCCACTTTTCGTTCAAGGTAAATCCGAAGGCCTTGGGGAACCAGTAGGAATAGCCGGCAAAGTAGCCGAAGAGCGATCCGGAGATCAGCATGGTGTGAAAGTGGGCGATCAAAAAGAGGCTGTCATGGAGCACATAGTCGGCGGGCGGCGATGCCAGGAGCACGCCGCCCATGCCCCCTATGGAGAAGGTGGTGATGAATCCCAGGGTCCAGAGCATGGGTGACGTGAATCTTACGCGGCCGCGGTACACGGTAAAAAGCCAGTTGAAGATTTTTACGCCGGTGGGAATGGCGATAATCATGGTCGTAATGCCGAAGAAGATGTTCACGTCGGGACTCGCGCCCATGGTGAAGAAATGGTGCAGCCAAACGACAAAGGAAAGGACCATGATCGCCATAGTGGCAAACACCATTGATGTATAACCAAACAACGGTTTTCTGGAAAAGGTGGCCACAACCTCCGAAAAGATGCCGAATGCCGGCAGCACTACGATATAGACTTCGGGATGTCCCCAGATCCAGAACAGGTTGACATACATCATCATGTTGCCGCCGAGGGTGTTGGTGAAAAAATGCATGCCCAGATAGCGGTCAAGAGTCAGCATAGCAAGGGCCACGGTCAGCACCGGAAATGCCAATACCATGAGCACGAGGGTGCACAGCGCCGTCCAGATGAAGATCGGCATCCGCATGAGGGTCATCCCGGGAGCGCGCATTTTAAAAATGGTGACAAGAAAGTTGATGCTGGTCATCAGCGAACCGATGCCGGCGATCTGGAAAGCCCATATCCAATAATCCACGCCCACACCGGGACTGTATTTCAATTCCGTTAGAGGCGCATAGCCGGACCATCCGGCTTTGGAAAATTCGCCCACTCCCAGCGATATCATGACCAGAAATGCACCGGCGACGGTCAGCCAGAGGCTGACCGAATTCAAATACGGAAATGCCACGTCCCGAGCGCCGATTTGGGGCGGTATGACGATATTCATCAGTCCGACCAGAAACGGCATGGCCACGAAAACAATCATGATCGTGCCGTGTGCGGTGAATACCTGGTTAAAGTGGTCGGGATGCAGATAACCGTGAGATGCGCCCGCAGCCAGCGCCTGCTGTGATCGCATCATAATCGCATCGGAAAGCCCGCGCAGCAGCATCACCAGCGACAGGATAATATACATAATGCCGATCCTTTTGTGATCGACGCTGGTGAGCCAGTCCTTCCAAAGGGAGGTCCATTTCCGGTAGTATGTGATCAGGCCCAGAATCACCAGTGTCAGCAGAAGCGAACCGTAGACGGCGCTCATGACGATCATGTCGTGGTAAGGCACTGCTGAAAGGCTTAACTTTCCAAACATATCAATTTCCTTCCGAAACACCGGTTTTCAAGTGTATTGATTCGGATGCCTCTTTCACGACCCTTGGATTCATATTCATGGTTTTATTGTATTTGCGGATGATGCCGTCGAAAAGACCGGGTGTCACTGAAGAAAAGAGCGACACTGGGTAATTGGCACTCGGCTTTTCGAGTTCCTGGTATCGGGCCGGGTCGAGTTTGTCCGGTGATTGTTTGACCTTTTGAATCCACGCTTCGAATTCTTTCGGAGAAACGGCAATGGCCTTGAAGTGCATCCCGGTGAAGCCGCGGCCGCTGAAATGCTGGTTCTGGCCCAGGTATGTGCCCGGTTCATCAGCCAGAAGATGCAACCGGGTTTGCATGCCGGCCATGGCGTATATCTGGCTGCCGAGTTGGGGGATGAAAAAGGACGTCATCACCGTGTCGGACGTGATCCTGAAACTCAGCGGAACGCCTACAGGGAAAACAAGCTGATTGACGGCAGCGATGTTTTGGTCCGGAAAGATGAACAGCCATTTCCAATCCATGGACACGACCTCGATGTTGACGGGTTTGACGCCGGTATCGATGGGTTTATAGGGGTCCAGATGAACGGTGAAATGCCAGATCAGGGTTCCGAGAATCGTAATAATGACCGCGGGAACCAGCCAGACAACCCATTCGATTTTGGCGGAACGGCTCCACTTCGGCATATAGGTGGCTTTGGGGTTGGTGGACCGGTATTTTCTGGGAAATAAGACGTCCATGACCGCAACGGGAATGACGACAATCAGCATCAGCGCTATGGCCACAATGATGACGAACCGTTCGGCATCGCCGATGGGACCTTTGGGATGAAACAGAAGTATATTGCTACAACCTCCGAGGAAAACTACACCGAACAGCGACAACAATCCGATCATGACCAGATTTTTTTTCCTCTTCATATTTTCACTCCGGTGCCCCAAAGATATTTACAAGCCATCTTAAAAATACATCTATCGCCTGATTACGGCACTGTCCCACAAGCGTGACCCACCGTTAGGTCACATTCATAAAAGGTTGCGGCTTTACATTGATCATTCCGGCAGCCGACTGGGATTACTTTTGAAGATTAAAAAAGATTGATTGATAAGAACATGCTTCTTGAGAGCGGAAATCTTGAAAGTCTTTAGAATAAATAACACTCATGATATTCGCTCTCTACCCCGGTTTGGAAGCGAAACCGGTTACAAAAAGACATATCAACAGCCAACCGGACTGTCAATTTCTATTTTTGGGGTTTATTTTATCCGGCTTGAGAAAACCACATGCAGGTATGATGTTGAGATGGCTTTCAGTGTTTTTTGCGCACGATCCCTTTACCGCGGATCCTCATGGCAGTCGGCCAGACATACACAATCGGGCTGGCCACAAATATCGAGGAATAGGTGCCCACGATGACACCGATGGTCAGCGCCAGGGAAAAGTCACGCAGCAGCACGCCGCCCATTAACAGCAATGCGATCAACACCATTAAAACGGTCCCCGAGGTGATCAGGGTCCGGCTGAGAACTTCATTGATGCTTTGATTGATGATCTGCCCGAGCTCCGGTTTTCCCTTTTTGAGGAGGTTTTCCCGGATGCGGTCGAAGACGACAACGGTATCGGTGAGGGAATATCCTGCCAGCGTGAGCAGGGCCGTAACCAGCAGCAGGGTAATTTCCTTGTTTAAAAGATAGAATATGCCCAGCACGGTGAGCACATCGTGAAATGTCGCCACGGCGGCTGCAACACCGAAACGGAAATCAAACCGCCAGGCAAGATAGATAATGATGCCGGCCAGGGAAATCGCAACGGCAATCAGGGCGGCCTTTTTCAGATCATGGCTGACGGAAGCGCCGATTTCCGCTTTGCTCTCGATGACAAATCCTTTTTCGGGGAGTTCCTGGTGAAGGACGGCAGCCACCTTATCCGCCGCGCCACCCACGGAGCGCTCCGCTTTTTTGATGCGAACGATCAACATATTTTGCTCCGGCACGTTTTGCAGCTCATAATCCGCCAGATGGTGACGGGCCAGGGCAGCCCGGATCTCTGCCAGACCAAAAGGTTTTTGTGCCTTGAACTGCATCATCGCCCCGCCGGTGAAATCCACCCCCAGGTTCGCCCGGCCGCCCTGGATCTGCACAAAGGCAAAAAGGCCCAAAGAAACCAGCACGCCGGATAATAAAAAGGCCCCTTTCCTGAGCTTGATAAAATCGATGCGGGTGTTTTTGATGATCTGAAGAAAACGGATCGATTTAAGCCGGCGTTTGAAGTTCAGGTAATCATAGACCACCCGGGTGCCGAAGAGAGCGGTAAAAAGGTTGAAAATGACACCGACGCTGAGGGTGACGGCAAACCCCTTGATGGGTCCCGTGCCGAAGAGAAACAATGCAAAGGCGGTAATCAGGGTGGTGATATGGCTGTCGACGATGGTCCAAAGTGCTTTATCATAGCCGCCTTCCACGGCCGACCGAAACGGTTTGTTGAGCGCAAACTCTTCGCGCATGCGCTCGAAAATCAGCACATTGGAGTCCACCGCCATTCCGATGGTCAGAACGATGCCGGCAATGCCCGGCAGCGTCAGGGTGGCGCGGAACAAAGAAAGCGCGGCCATCATGAAAATCAGGTTTAACAAAAGCGCCATGTCGGCAATCAGACCGGAAAGCCGGTAATACACGAACATGAACAATATGACCAGCACCCCGCCCAAAACGGCCGAAGCCACCCCTTTATGGATGGAGTCAAGACCCAGCGTGGGACCCACCGTTAGATTTTGGACGATATCCACCGAGGCGGGCAGGGCGCCGGCGCGCAGGACAATGGCCAGATCGTGGGCTTCTTCGGTTGTAAAAGAACCGGTAATCTGAGCATTGCCGCCGGATATCTGCTCCCGTATGACCGGCGCCGACTGGACGATATCGTCTAAAATGATCGCCAGTTGCTGACCCACATACTCCCCGGTGATCCGCTTGAAAATGAGCGCACCCCTCTGATTCAGGGTCAGGGCGACGGAAGGTTCACTGTAAGGGCCCGTGATTTCCACTTTAGCGGTCTTTAGCATCTCACCGGTCATCAGTGTTCTTTTCTTCAACAGTATCGGTGCCATGGCTGTCCGGCCGGTTTCGGGATCCACCCTTTTTTCCATGTAAGCTTCATCGCCGGCCGGGATCAGCCCTTTGAGCGCAAGATTCAGCGCCTTGTGCGAAAAATTATCTTTCAGGCGGCCCGAATCGATTTTTTCCGCGATCAGTGCGGGAAGATCGATATCGGCCTGGGAATCGACCAGCTTGAATTCGAGCTGGGCCGTCCGTCCGATCAGCTGGATGGCCCGTTGCGGATCTTTGATGCCCGGAAGCTGGACGACAATTTCGTCTTTTCCCTGCTGCAGCAGGACAGGCTCCGAGACGCCGAACTGATCGATCCGGTTCCGAATAATCTCAACGCTTTGGGCAACGGAATTATCTTCGATATCGTGGACCGTTTTGGCGTTGAGTCCCAAATCCACGGATGCCGCTTTCCGGGTCTGCGAAGCGGAAAGCACCACAAGGTTGGGATATTCCCGGGCCAATATTTTCTGAAGCGATCCCAAATCAGAAGGGTTGAGAAGCTGCAAGTGCACATGATTCGATCCCCTCGATTCAGTTGGACCCATGGTGATGCCTCTTTCCTTCAGGTTTTGTCTCAGATCCGTTATATTCAGCTCCAGACGGGTCTGCACCGCCTGGGGCAGGTTGACCTTTAATATAAGGCTCATACCCCCCTGAAGGTCCAGACCCAGACGCATTCCGTCGGATGCTAAAATTTTGGCCAGCCCGTCCGGCAGATGTTTGATGAATGAAGGCAGCGAAAAAAAGATGGCTAAGATCGTGAGAACGACCAGAAATATAAATTTGCGATAAATTGTCTTCAACCCGGCAGTCCTTTGTTTTTGGTCAAAAGGTGGGTATAATGAAAACGCTCCTCGCTGTCGGCACTTTGCAGAGTGGACCGAAAGATTTCTTCGGCCGGGGCAAAGACAGTATATCTATTCCTAATAATAGAGGTGCTTTGAATTGTCAATTGCTATTTTTGCCCAAAATCCACCGCCTGTGTTTTAGTCTGCATCACTTAAAGGCTCAGCGGTGGCTATTTTAAGAAAAATCAGAGCCGGCGGGACATCGGTGGAAAAGGGTCTTTCGGCTTTTCAGCGATAAGACAGATTGATGATTCTCCAAAATAGCCCCGGAGATCGAATGGGTGGCACCCGTAAAGATGGTTTGGATTGGTATAGTGTAATTTGTTTTTGCACATATCGGCCTCCTTTTCTCCTTTCCCGATGACTCCTTGTAGGATGCGTCCTTTTTGTTTACGGTACATTTATGTGAAAGACGGCTTTCTTGCCGTTCGCCACGACCGTTACAGCATAGGTCCCGTGGGGCAGCACCACATTGTTTCCATAATGCGTCGTTTCTGAACCTTTCCCGATGACTTGCATAATAACGACGGGAACTTGCGTTGCAATGCCCTGCAACTTCCCCTCCTCGACAGGCTGGTACTTCATAATGACTTTCGCATCGGTGAGAGCCTTGCCGGTTTGTGCTTCGAATACATGCACAATAAGATGGCAGTTGGGGTGCGGCTGCGCATCCGGAGCTAACGGTTTTTCTCCGCCCACGATCAACATGCCTTCCAAGGCAGGATTGGCTCTGACTTGGTCGGCCGTATAAAACGGCTCTGCCGGCATCACATGCAGTTCAATACGAAGACCATCCGCGGTGGCGGACTTCATAATATTGGCAGCCCTGGATGGCAAGACGCCAATCCCCAAAGAGAAGAGCACTGCAAGAACTAACGGTGCTGATTTTCTGGTCATTATGTACCTCCCTGTTTTTGTGTCTATGTGTAATGATCTGTCGACCATTGCTCCCGATGCGCCGGCGTGAGCTCACGCTTCAGTGCGGTTTCGTATGAAGACTTTATCGTTGCTCAGCATGCCACGCTGTTAAATAAGGTATTGTCTTGAAGGGCTTTTCATGGTGTATTAGGGATCTCGATTTTCTTTTTAGATAACCGTCAATAAAAAGTTTGCATTCATGATACATCTTTTAAATGTCCGGAAAGTGTTTAATGCCGGAAAACCCAATGAATTTTCAGCCATTCAGGGAATAAACCTGAAGATCGTTCCCCAAAACGTCACCGTTTTCATGGGCCCCAGCGGTTCGGGAAAAACGACCCTTTTGAGCCTGATCGGCTGCATGGCCAGACCCACCGCCGGTCGCATCTACCTGATGGAAAAAGAGCTGACCAGCCTTCCTGAAAGATTTCTGACTGAAGTCCGGAGAAAAACTTTCGGATTTATTTTCCAGCAATTCAATCTGGTAAAAGGCATCTCGGTCCTGGAGAATGTGATGCTTCCCGCCTACCCCTTCGGCGAGCCCCGAACATCTTTGAAAAAACGGGCAACGGACCTTCTCGAGCTGTTGAACATTGGAGAAAAGGCAGGAACCAAGATCGAATGGATCTCCGGGGGCCAGGCCCAGCGGGTGGCCGTCGCCAGAGCGTTGATCAACAACCCGGCCGTCGTCATTGCCGACGAGCCCACCGCGCATTTGGACACCACGCTGTCTTTGGAACTGGTGAACATTCTGGGCAGGCTCAAAGACGACGGAAAAACCGTGCTCATCGCCAGCCACGACCCCCTCGTCTGCGAGTCTAAGATTGTCGACCACGTCATTCAATGCCGGGACGGAAAAATTGACGGACAGGTCCCGTGATTTTTCATCCCGCTATCATCGCTCTTTTCATGTCTTCCCTTCTGATGGGGCTTATGATTATTTACGCCGCCTGCTACGGCATCCGGATTCTACGGAATTGGGACATCACCAGCGGCAGCGATCTCCAGTTGATTCTCGAAAGACGAACCTATTTGATTTCCACCATTCTCACCTATGTCTTTGCTTTCGAGCTCATCTCCTTGTTTCTTTATATTTATACCGCCGACCATCTTCACACTCTCTTTGTGGGGGCGATGTGTGCGGCCGGAACCTTGAAGGTCAACGATTATGGTTATCCGGCCCTCATTTTCAAAATGGCGACCTTCATGGAGGCCGGTCTCTGGCTGATCATGAATCATGCAGACAACCAGGCATACGACTACCCTTTGATCAAAAAGAAATACCTGCTCCTGCTGGTCATCGCCCCGATGGTTCTGGCGGAAGTATTTCTACAGACAAAATATTTCCTGCTTCTTGATCCCAATATCATCACATCCTGCTGCGGGACGCTCTTCAACTCGACCAATAAAACCCTGGCCGGAGACCTTGCGGCCCTGCCGCCGGTCCCCATGGAATTCGCTTTTTATGTGATTCTGACGGCCAATGCAGCGGCGGCACTCTATTTTTATCTGAAAAACAAAGGCGGTTATCTCTTCGGCGTCCTGAGCTTCGCCCAGTTTATCATTTCCATTGCCGCCATTGTGTCATTCATTTCCCCTTACTTTTATGAGCTCCCCACGCACCATTGCCCTTTTTGTATATTGCAAAAGGAATACGGCTACATTGGCTATCTACTCTACGGCGCTCTTTTCGGCAGCGCAGTGACCGGGATGGGCGTGGGGATGTTGAGCCCCTTTCAAAATATCAAGAGCCTTTCGAAAACCCTTCCCTCGTTTCAAAAGAAACTGGCCTTGGTTTCCGTTATGCTGACAATTGCCTTCATGGCAATCGTTACGTACCGAATACTCTTTACGGATTTTATTCTGCAGAGTTAGAAAAGCGTTATGCCCGCATGACCGTATCCGGATCGATGGTCGCGGCGGTCCATGACGGAATGATCGTTGCGACGGTATACGGCACCACGGTTAAAAAAAAGAGCGTGGCCACCTGGTATAGGTCGATAAAAGGGATCAGCTTAAACGCGGGATACAGAACGGCCCATCCTTTCAATGCCGGTTCAAAGAGAAACGAATGGGTAAAAAATACATGGCAGTAAGCGAGAATCGTTCCCGCCAGAAAGGCCGACAGGGATATGACCAGTCCCTCCCAGAATTTCATGAGAATCACGTCGGAGGTCTCCCATCCGATGGCCTTTAAAATTCCGATTTCTCTTTTTTCCTCCTGGCTCAAACCCGAGGCCCTGTCCCAGGCAAAAATGAGAAAGGCCAGCAACGTACCGCCGAGGAAAAAAACCATCATACCGCCGCGCCAGTTAAAGATGCTGTCATAGGTTCTCAAGATTTCTTCCCGGAGCACGATCCGGGTGTCGGGAAACTGATCGGAAACCTTCCAAGCGATGGCGGAAAGCTCCCGCGGGTTTCTCACCCGGACGACGATATCCGTAGCCTCTTTTTCTTGTATTCCGAAAAGCTTTCGGAAGTCGGCTTCCGACATCAATATCAGATCCGAAGAAACCAGCTCGGACTCGGCAGAGAAAACATCCCGGATTTGCAACATGATCATTGAACCGTCAAAGGCGCTGAATCCCAAATAATCGCCCGGATAGACGTGCCGGGTTCTGGAGACACCCTCACCGATAACGATACTGCCGGGTCCGTACCCGGATTTCTCAGGCACCATGAGCGTATAGTTGGCGCCCCTGACAGGATCGTAATAATAGCCCCACAGCCGGCATCTTGCCGAACTCACGCCCCGTATCTTTTGGATTTTGTCCAGGTAACTGACGGGGATCAGATCACGGCGACCGGCAACCGATCGCTGAATGATCATTTCCGGCGCGTTCTTCAAAGTGATGGCCCCTTCTCTTTTTATGGCGTGGGTAAAAAAGACGACCGAGGCCAGCATGAATACAACGAGCGTATAAACGAAGAGTAAAGAAGCGTTCTTACCTTTCCTTCTGAATAGAGAAGAGAGCGTAAAATCGAGGATATACCGATGGCGTTCAATTGATCTTCCCATAAGACCTTTTCAGCATTTCAGGCGGCATCAATATGGATCCCGACGGAAAATGCTCCAAACAAATGGGACAGTCCTGAAACGGGGTATCTAAATCCGTCTGAGTTAAATGTCTCGTGTAGCTCGCTTCGGTAAAAAGACAAAGATCGCTCAGTTCGAGTCTGGCGACCAATTCGCTGTTTGCCTTAAGAATCGGCCCGGCGTGGATCTCCTGGTAGAAGGCGTGGGCAAACAGAAAAAGCAAAAGCAGAACATTACCTGCAAGGTACAGAAGAAAACAATTGGATTTTCTCATAAAACTAATCCAGCGTTTTTACCAGAGAAAACGTCACATCCTTGAATTTCATCAAGGACTTTCCGGTGTGATCTTTCATAAACGCTTCGGCATCGGCTTGGTTCTCAAAAGGGATCAACTCCCGGCCCATGGGGCCGTATATATCGCTCCCTATGACATAGGTCGCTTTATATGCATCAATGGGCGTCAGCGTGTAGTAATCCATTACATAAATAGCTGTTATGTCGGATTGCTGTCTCGACGGGTGATATTTCTTGATGTCGAAGTAGTACTTAAACATATCCTTGGTGCCGTCAAAAAAGACAAAGGTCCCATCCTGAAATTTGATGGTTGCAATAAAGTCCGGGTACTTGACCACAAACATCCCGCAAACCGGGCACTTATCCTTTGGTGTCGGTTTGACGGGTGAGATATCGCCTCCCCAGGCCGGTGAGACCGAAAGCAGGCCGAATATCAGCGCTAAAACTCGAAAATACTTCATCGATTTCTTCCAATGATTCTTGCAAAACAAACCGGGTGCTTTGCACCCGGATGCAAGTTCAACGTCGAAAGCACTGACGTGCTTTTGCCTTTTCGTCCTATGACCGAAAATTACTGCTGTTGATGCATTTTCATCTTCTTCATTTTTCGCTTTTGTCGGATCATCTGGGTATCCGTGTACATGTCTACATATGCGGCTTTCATGACTTGATCCAAGGTGGCGAGTTTCCCCCCGTTGGTCTTCATGAATTTTTCGGCATTCGTCTTTTTTTCAAACGCCCATTTTGCATTTTTGGTCATCACACCCATTTTGCTGCCGCCGATGACCCAGAAAGCCTCTTCCGCATCGATGAGTTTTTGGGTATTGAAATCTCCAACCCAAATCACTTTGGGGGTCTTGTCGATGTTGAGGGCGAGATCGATGGCCGCACAATGGATGCTGCAGGTTCCTTGAGCTGTTCCGTCATCATAAACAATCAAAACCCTGGTATGTGAAAATTTTGCCCGACTCATCCCGCAATACTTGCAGCCAGGAAATTTCCGGATATCATCCTGTGACAATGCGATTCCTATTGACGAAAAGTAGAACAGCACTACAACTCCACAGATCAGAAGCCGTTTCATGGTTTCTCCTTTTCCCTATGATTCCATCGGCTTCCTTTGCTTTTTATGATCACAAGCGCCTCGCTTGCGTGCAATGCCGCCTGGGTGAGGGGCCCGGAGGGCCGGACGGCCGACTGTTGTTTACCTGTCGCAAGGCCGGATTTTTTCCGGGTCGACAGAAAGTCCAGCAGGTTTTCGGTTTCCGCGGTGGAAAGGATGCGGCCGAATACCGGCATGTTGTATGCGCCGTTCATGATGCGCAGTTTTATCT
>Ga0307440_1000219_pt1 | contig 27048 bp, 22 predicted proteins | sample SalMarWE160410MG_FD_202150 | JGI IMG/M metagenome (GOLD analysis project Ga0307440, IMG submission 202150) | Salt marsh sediment microbial communities from the Plum Island Ecosystem LTER, Massachusetts, United States - WE1604-10 | ecosystem: Environmental > Aquatic > Marine > Intertidal zone >...
CGGTTCGGATAGGTGTGCCGGCGCCGGTCACCGCCTGGAGCCCAAGCGTATTCTCCCGGGGTGTCCCATACTTCACCGCGCGGGGTCCCGCGGCGTTGTACGCGAGGTTGCCCCCAATGGTACACACCGCCGCGCTGGATGGGTCGGGCGGCCAGAAGAAACCATAGGTCGCCGCTGCCTGCTGGAGGGCTTCGTTGGTGACACCTGGTTCCACCACCGCCAGTCGGTCGTCCGGCTCGACCCTGATGATGCGGCACATGCGCTCGAAGGACACCACGACCCCACCGTGATCCGGAACCGTCGCGCCGGTCGTTCCGGTGCCCCGACCGCGGGCTGTCAGCGCAATTCGGTGCTCATTGCAGAGGTGGGTCACCGCCGCAACCTCCTCGGGGGTGGTGACGAACACCACGGCCTGGGGTAGGGCATGGCGGCGACTGTTGTCGTAACCATATGCCCAACAATCGGCCGGATCCGTAAGGAGGCCGCCCGTCTCTGCGATCGCCCTTAGCGCGCGCAGGACATTAGGCGGGAGCGGTTGCGGGGGGCGGGATATACTCAAAGATTTTGACTACCTGCTTGACCCCGGGGACATAACGGGTCTTCTGCACCGCGGCCTCGGCCTCCGCCGGCGTCACCAGCCCCATGAGATAGACCGTGCCAGCCTCAGTCACCACCTTGACCCGTGTCGGATCGAACTCCGGGAGCTTGACACCGAGCAGAGCAAGCTTGACGCGGGAGGTGATGAGGGCGTCCTCGCTTTCCCGCCCAAAGCTTTCGACAGGCTCGACGGTGACCTCGTTCATGACTCGCTTCACCTTGGGCAGACGGCTGATCAGCTTGGCGAAGCGATCGCCGATCTGCTGGCTCTCCGCCTGTCCGGTCAGGAGCACCACCAGGTTGTAGCTGGTGACGGCAATCCGGCTGCGCTCACTGATATTGGGGTGGTTGTGCAGGAGCTCCGCCCCCTCCAGCTCGATGTGGTGGTCGTCCAGCACCGTGCCAGTGGTTCGGCGATCATGGATCACCGAGGCGCCCACGCCCGCTCCGGTCAATACCACCGGCACGCAGCCCTGGAGGCAGACAGCCACGGCGCTTGCGAGCAGCACCCCTCGTCGGATGCCTCGCCCGGTGGCCATTATGATCCGCGTGGCTCGGCAGTCAGTCCACATCAAAGGCGTTACGAATCCAGTCGATCTCATTTGTCCCGGTGATCGAGAACACGTCAAACCGGCAGGCAAGGGCCGTCGGGTGGCAAGCCAGGTAATGGGCGGCCGCCGCAGCCAGCCGTCGTCTCTTTTTCGGGCCGACGGTTTCCGCCGGGGTTCCGAAACGGGTTGAGGCGCGGTAGCGGACCTCGACGAACGCCAAGGTGCTCCTGTCCCGCATGATCAAGTCGATCTCCCCGAGGCGGCAACGGTAATTCCGGACGACGAGCCGCAGCCCGCAGCCCTCCAGGTATGCACAGGCGAGAGCTTCCTTGTCGCCGCCTATGGCGACCGTGGTCCTACGGCGTGGCTGCAGCAAGGTGCGGTGGGCGCGCTCTGGCGGTCGGGTTGAGCCTGGATAGGCCGCCGGGCGTACTCTTGGCGCTCGCGAGGACTGGACCCGAGGGAGTCATGCGCGCTAAGGGGAGGTCACGCCGAACACGCCGCGCTGGGTCGAGCCGGAGCGTCCCGGTTTCACCCTTCAAGGTTGCGCCCGGATGGCTCGCCATGTACGCCAGGCGGGGGGCGAGACGGTATGCGTCTATGCCCATGGCGTAGAGGCGAACGTAATCGCCCTGAACCTGGCTCAGGCCTCGCTCCAGGTCGCGCCTGGACACCGGTCCTTCGGGGGAGGGGGCGATGAGCCAGGGGATGTCCACGAAGTAGAGTCCGGCCAGGTCCTGATCGCCCTGAGGGTCGAAATGGCTGCTGTGGATGTGGGAGGTGCAGAACACAGGCGTTACGTAGGGGCCGGCGGCCTGTCGGATCTGGGGCCATATCTCCCGGGCCTTTGGAGCCGTGGCCACCAGGAAGATGAACTGCCCGTCCGGAGCTTGACTCTGCCTCACCCCGTCCATACCGAGGAGCCGCTGAATCGGCTGTGAAAAGTTGTCGGTGCTCGGGTCGTATACCTCCGCATCGCCGATTTGCCCACCAAGCTTAGCCCACTTTTCGCGAAATGCCCGCGCCAAGCGGCCGCCCCAGGGTCCGTCCGGATAGAGCATCAAAACCCGGCGGTAGCCCTTGGCCCACGCGTTGTTCGCAACCGCTGCCGCCTCGTCCTCCGGGGAGAGGGCAAACTGGTAGAGCTGGAGCGGCGGCAGGTGGGCACCGGAGGCGACATTCAAAGCAAGGGTTGTCACCGGGAGAGATGGCGCAGCGGCGAGCTGATCGACCGCCTGCTTTTGCAGCGGTCCGATCACAAGGTGCGCCCCTTCCGCGGCTGCCTGTCGGACCATGGCGGTGGCATTCTGATCGTCACTGCTGTCGAAGAATCGCAGGGCGGGCCGTTTGCCGGGGTCTTGCGCCTGTTCTGCCGCCAGCATGCCCGCCCGCACCGCGGCGGCGGCGGGGGCAAACCGGCCGGTTTGGGGCAAGAGCACCGCTACTCTCTCGCCGGGCGTGTAGCCCGCGGGGGGGGCGCCACGGGAAGTGACTCCAGGTCCGGGGCCGGGTCGGCCCGGGCCGCCGGCACACCCGGCCAGGGTTGCGGCCAAAAGAAGGGGCGCGGCATTCAGAATCGCACGCCTAGACAACAGGGCTCTTCGGGGAGACATGGGTGTACCCTTGTCTGGAGTTCTTGATGTCCAGGCCCCGATCGGGGCACCGGTCGAAGCGGTTCACACGTCTAGCCCGTTTGACCGCCGTGCTCCGAGGGCCGAAGTCGGCCCCGGGGTGCCATTCGATCGCGAGCGCTCAGTGCCGGACGGAGACGGAAGGACAAACGACGGTGTCAAACGCGGCAGGCGTACTATACGTGGTGGCCACTCCGATCGGCAATCTGGAGGATGTCACGCAACGGGCGCTGCGGGTGCTGAGCGAGGTGAGCTTGATCGCCGCCGAGGACACCCGCCGGACGCGACAATTGCTGGCGCACTACGGTATTTCCGGAAAGCTCGCTGCCTTCCACGATCACAATGAGGCGGATGTGGCACCGCGCCTGTTGGCGCGACTGGGGGCGGGAGACGACATCGCCCTGGTCTCGGACGCGGGCACCCCCCTCATTAGCGACCCGGGTTTCCTTCTGGTCCGGGCGGCGCGTGAACGAGGGCTGCGGGTCGTTCCGATACCGGGCCCGAGCGCCGCTGTGGCGGCACTCTCGGCGAGTGGGCTACCGAGCGATCGCTTCTTGTTCGTCGGGTTTCCGCCTCGCTCTGGGCCCAAACGCCGCGCGTGGCTCGACGAGCTAAGGGACCAGCGCGGCACGCTCATCCTATATGAAGCTGGGAATCGGGTCGCCGCCACCCTCAGGGACCTGGCCTCCGTGCTTGGTCAAGGGCGCCATGCCGTCTTGGCGCGGGAGCTGACCAAGCGATTCGAGACCTTTCTTCGGGGTCCGCTCGCGCAGCTGCGCGAGCGCGTGGAGCTGGACGCCCTGCAGGAGCAGGGCGAGCTTGTACTCTTGGTTGAGGGAGAGCGGGCGCCTCCGGCGGCGGCCGACCAGGCGGAGGCCGAGCGGGTGCTGCGCGTCTTGACGGCCGAGCTGCCGCTCCGGCAGGCAGCGGGTCTCGCCGCAGCGATTACAGGCGCCAGGAAGAACGATCTCTACGGACTGGCGCTCAAGTGGCAAGGCCGGGGCGGGCGGCGCTCGCGTGCGTAAAGCTTGTGGCAAACACGGGCGCGCCGGCGGACAAGCATAGCCTTATAATCCAATTGGGAGTCGGCCGGGCAGTCGCTCCCCTTCCGAGCCTGCTGGGTCGGAGGGGGGGAGGAAAGTCCGGGCTCCGCAGGGCAGGGTGCCAGGTAACGCCTGGGGGGCGCGAGCCCACGGAAAGTGCCACAGAAAACAGACCGCCATGCCCGGCCACGATCTGTGGCTGGGCGGCAAGGGTGAAAAGGTGCGGTAAGAGCGCACCGCGCCGGTGGTAACACGCGGCGGCACGGTAAACCCCACCCGGAGCAAGACCAAATAGGGGAACGCGCAGCCGCGGCTGCAACGTGCGGCCCGCACGGGTTCCCGGGTAGGTCGCTTGAGGTGCGCGGCGACGCGCATCCCAGATGAATGGCTGCCCACGACAGAACCCGGCTTACAGGCCGGCTCCCGTCCTAGCCGCCGTCCGGCGCCCCTTCTGTGTGCCCCCGCTCCGGGGGCAAACTCAAGTGACTTTGTAATTTCAGTGTGCATCCGTATGAAAAAGGGCGGGTTATTTTCCCTCCCAACCGTCGTTCACATCACGTTTTAAGTGACTGAGGATCAACAAAAATCACCGGACTCCGCTTGACGGGTGGGATGGCCTTGCCTAAGATGGGTGGAAAGTGGCGAAAAGTGGGGCAAAGGGGAAAGCCCATCGCTCAAAGGGAGGGTCGGGGGTGTTTCGGGGGGTGTCCGTCCTAAATCTGGACGCCAAGGGCCGGCTGGCGATACCCGCTCGGCACCGCGAGCGGCTGCAATCTGAGTACGAGTCGCGGCTCGTCATCACCATCGACCGCGACCATTGTCTGCTCCTGTACCCCGAGGCCACCTGGATCGAGATCGAGCGCAAGATCTCCGCGCTCCCGTCCTTCAACCCCACGAACCGCGCCCTGCAACGGCTCTACATCGGCCACGCGCAGGAGCTGGAGATGGATGGGCAGGGCCGGGTTCTTCTCCCGCCCGAGCTGCGCTCCTTCGCGTCGCTGGACAAGCGGGTCGCGTTGGTTGGGCAGGGGCAGAAATTCGAGGTGTGGGACGCGGATACCTGGAGCGGCCGGCGTGATGAATGGCTGGCGACCGCGGATCTGACTCAGCTCGAGGCCGCAGCGGATCTCGCGAACCTCAGCATTTGATTTGGGCTTCATGAGCGGGGCGTTGCACAGGCCAGTCCTGCTGGAGGAGAGCTTGGAGGCGTTAGCGATCACTCCGGATGGCTTCTACGTGGACGGCACCTTCGGGCGCGGAGGTCATGCGCGCATGATCCTCGCGCGGCTCAGTCCCGCGGGCCGCCTCCTTGCGCTGGACAAAGATCCCGAGGCAGTCGCCGCCGGCGGGGAGTTGGCGAGGGGGGACCCGAGGTTTTCGATCGTGCATGCCGGCTTTTCCCAGATCGGCGAGATAGTGCGCCAGGTGGGCGCCCTGGGGTCCATCAGGGGACTCCTGCTTGATCTCGGCGTGTCCTCTCCCCAGCTGGATCAGCCTCGTCGGGGGTTCGGTTTCTCGGCCGACGGGCCGCTCGACATGCGCATGAATCCGGAGGCGGGTGAGACAGCCGGTGAGTGGCTCGCCCGCGTGTCTGAGGAGGAGCTGACTCGGGTCCTGCGGGAATATGGCGAGGAGCGCTTCGCCCGGCGCATTGCTCGGGCCATCGTGCGTGCGCGCGCCACCGGGCCGGTGACCAGTACGCGGCGCCTAGCGGAGATCGTGGCAGCGGTCAGCCCGTCCAGAGAGCCTAGGAAGCACCCCGCGACCCGCACCTTTCAGGCCATCCGAATCCGGGTCAACCGGGAGCTCGACGAGCTCAGCGCCTGTCTTGCCTCCGTCTGCGACCTCTTGGCCGTCGGTGGTCGACTTGTGGTCATCAGCTTTCATTCCCTGGAAGACCGGATCGTCAAGCGGTTTATCCGCGATCAGGCGCGGGGCGAGCGCTTTCCCCAAGGGGTCCCGGTCAGGGCCCGAGACATCCGGCCCTGCCTGCGGCCGTTTGGTAAATCAGTCCGGCCCTCGTCGGCGGAGGTTGAGAGGAATCCGCGTGCGCGCAGCGCCGTCCTGAGGGCGGCGGAGCGCATAGCGTGAGGCGGGGTGATGCCTGGATGCTCGGCCTGCTCGGCTTGGCTGTGACCTGCTCGGCCGTCGGCGTGGTCTATGCCAAGTACCTCAGTCGCAGCGAGTTCGTCGAGCTCCAGGCGCTAAAGGGCGAGCGGCAGGGCCTGGAGGTTCAGTGGGGCCAGTTGCGGCTCGAGGAGGCCGCGTTGACGGCTCAGCCACGGGTGGAGGAGCTGGCGCGCCGACGGCTGGGAATGCATATTCCTTACCCGAGTGAAGTCAGGGTGATCGGCGGAGACCTTCATGGGCCGGAAGGCAAGTAAGCAGAAGCGAGCCCAGCGCCGGTTGAGCGAGCCCAACTTCGCCCGCCGGCGGGGGGTACTGATCGGCTTTCTGGGGGTCTTCCTCGTTGCCGTGGTAGGGAGCGACTTCTACCGCCAGGTCTTAGACAAAGGCTTTCTGCAGAGCCAGGGAGAGGCCCGCTATCTTAGGGTGCGGGAGATCCCCGCCCGCCGGGGGATGATTCTCGACCGCAACGGCGATCCCTTGGCCGTCAGCACGCCGGTGCCTACCGTCTGGGCGGACCCGAGCAAGCTGTACACGCGCCATGACGTCCTGGCCGCCTTGGCGGACGCCCTGGGGATCGACCGACGCGAGCTCTTGCGTCGCTTCGAGGAGAAGAAAGACCGGGCCTTTATGTACGTCAAGCGCCGGATCGTGCCGGATGAGGCCCGCGCAGTGGAGGCGATCGTCGAGCGCTACAAGCTCACGGAGATTGGCATCGACACGGAATACCGACGCTTCTACCCCAGCGCCGAGGTGTTCAGTCAGGTCATCGGCTTCACAGACGTAGACGATCGGGGGATCGAGGGGCTAGAGCTTGAGTTTGAGTCCTGGCTACGGGCCGTGCCCGGAAAACGCCGTGTGATCCAGGACGGTCGCCAACGGGTGGTGGCGGAGGTGGAGCGGATCAGGGCGCCGCGGGACGGTCACGATCTGACACTCAGCTTCGACCGCCGCCTGCAGTTTATCGCTTACCGCGAGCTGAAGCGTGCCGTCCAGGACCATCACGCCCGTGCCGGCTCGGCCGTGATCCTCAATGTGGCCACGGGTGAGGTCCTGGCCATGGTCAACCAGCCTTCGTACAACCCCAACGGAACCATCACCTCGAATGCCGCAGCGCGGCGAGACCGGGCCGTGACGGATGTTGTCGAGCCGGGCTCCACCATGAAGCCGTTCGTGGTCGCGACGGCCCTCGAGCACGGGGTCGTGACCCCAACCACCCCGATTGACACCCGCCCGGGCTACCTCCGGGTCGGCGGGCACACCGTTCATGACGTCCATGACTACGGACTGCTGGACACCACCGGGGTGATCACCAAGTCGAGCAATGTCGGGATTACGAAGATCGCCCTGCGTATGGATCGGGCGGTGCTGTGGCGAATGTACGAGAAGCTGGGGTTCGGCCACCTGACGGGTGTGCGTCTCCCAGGGGAGTCTCCGGGATACCTTCCCAACTACGAACGCTGGTCCGAGTTCGAGAATGCGACGCTCGCTTTCGGCTATGGCCTCAACGTCACCGCCCTGCAACTCGCCCATGCCTACACCGTGCTGGCGGCAGAGGGGGTTCGCCGACCGGTCACCATCTTGAAACGGGACGCCCCGCCGGCGGGGGTCCGCATCATAACAACAAGCGCGGCGCTCAAGGTCCGGGCCATGATGGAGACCGTGGTCTCCAGGGAGGGGACGGCTCGCCTCGCGCAGATCACTGGCTATCGGGTGGCGGGCAAGACCGGAACCACGAAGAAAGCGGTCCATGGCAGATATGCGGCGGGGCGCTACCTGGCGATCTTCGCCGGTATGGTGCCGGCCAGCAACCCGCGCTTTGTGATGGTCGTCGTAGTGGACGAGCCGCAAGGCTGGAAGTACTACGGCGGACTGGTCGCTGCCCCCGTGTTCGCCCACGTCATGACCGATGCCCTGCGTCTCTACAACGTTCCCCCGGACGACGCCGCGCAGGTACTCCGGCTGGCCGGTACGGAGGGGCAGCGATGATGCCGGCCCAGCACATTCCGCGCCCTTGGTTGCTGTCGGACCTCCTCTCCGGGTTGGCAGCCGTCCCAGCGGGTGCCGACGTAAGGGTCGGGCAGCTGACCCTGGACAGCCGCCGGGTCGAGCCGGGGGGGCTGTTCCTTGCCTGCCGGGGTAGCGCTGACCACGGACTGGCGTTCGCGGGGGAGGCGTGTCGTCGCGGTGCGGCGGCGATCGCCGCCGAGCCCGACGAGCATTGGGACCTCGCGACGCTCGCGGCGAGGCTCGGGATCCCGGTCATTGCGGTCCCAGACCTGGCGCGTCGGGCCAGCGCGATCGCCGACCGGTTCTTCGAGAACCCGAGTGCGGTCCTCGAGATGACTGGTGTCACCGGCACCAACGGTAAGACGAGCGTCACGCACTACTTGGCCCAGGCCCTGGCGCCCGAGCTCCCCTGCGGCATTGTGGGGACGTTAGGGTGCGGTTTCCCCGGGGCGCTGGCAGCCGGCGCCCATACGACGCCGAACCCCGTCAGTCTTCAGGAGACTCTGGCCTCCCTGCGCCGACAAGGGGCGGAAGCGGTGGCAATGGAGGTCTCCTCCCACGCACTCGATCAAGGCAGGGCCGAGGCGGTTCGATTCGCCTACGCGGTCTTTACCAACCTCAGCCGCGATCACCTGGACTATCACCTTGACATGCGGCGCTACGCGGCCGCCAAGGCCAGGCTTTTCCGCTCCCCTGGCCTGCGCTGGGCGGTCCTCAATCTGGACGACCCCCTCAGCCTGAGCATTCTCTCAGAACTGCCCGCGGCGGTGGCGGTCGCCTTCTACAGCCTGCAGCCGGACCCGGTTCCGCCCGCACGTTGCCACCTGCTTGTGCACACCCGACAGCTGACCCCCCTCCCGCGCGGGCTCGGTCTGGAGATTCAGACGAACGCGGGGAGTGGCGAGCTTAAGGCTAGTGTTCTCGGGCGTTTCAATGCGGCCAACCTCCTTGCGGTGCTTGGGGTGCTGCTTGCGCGCGGCCTTCCCCTTCGGCGGGCCTTGGATCGGCTTTCGGCCGTCCGGGGTGTCCCCGGGCGCATGGAGTGCTTCGGGGGAGGGTGCCAGCCGTTGGTGGTCGTGGACTACGCCCACACGCCGGATGCCCTGGAAAAGGCCCTAACCAGTCTGCGTGCGCATACCAAAGGTCGGCTTATCGCCGTCTTCGGCTGCGGCGGGCACCGCGACCGCGGCAAACGCCCGCTGATGGGGGAGATCGCCGAGCGACTGAGTGACCATGTGATCCTGACAGACGATAACCCGAGGCACGAAGACGGGGGCCAGATCATTGCCGAGATCCTGGCGGGCGCCCGACATCCGGGCGGCGTGACGGTCGAGCGTCAGCGGGGCCTGGCCATCCGGTTGGCCATCGCCACGGCCTCCGAGCGGGATATCGTGCTGGTGGCCGGGAAGGGCCACGAGACAGTCCAGAATATGGGAGAGCTCAAGGTCCACTTCAGCGACCGGGCTCAGGTGGTTCAGGCCCTGCGTGAGCGGGGAGGTACCGCGGCATGAGCCGGCCATCGTTTGCACCCACGGGTGTCCGGCGGGGAGGTGCACCGTGCTCTTGTATCTGACCAACTGGTTGGGGCACTTCGAGAGCGCCTTCTATGTGTTCCGCTACCTGACCCTGCGGGGGATCCTGGGGGTGCTCACCGCCCTCACGATCTCCTTTCTCGTGGGGCCCTCGATGATCCGGCGGCTCACCCTCTACAAGATCGGCCAGACAGTGCGGGACGATGGTCCCAAGACGCATCTCAGCAAGACTGGAACACCGACCATGGGGGGCGCCCTGATCCTCGTGGCAGTTGGGGTGAGCACCTTGCTTTGGGCCGATCTCTCCAACCACTACGTCTGGCTGGTTCTGCTGGTTACTCTGGCCTTTGGCGTGATCGGCCTGGTGGACGATTACAAGAAGCTGGTCCTCAAGAATCCCCGCGGGCTACCCGCCCGCTACAAGTTCTTCTGGCAGTCCGTGGTTGGGACGGCGGCGGCGGTCTACCTATTCGAGGTCGCTTCCACCCCGGCCGAGACCGCCCTGTTGATTCCTTATCTCAAGAGCTTCTCTCTCCAGCTCGGCCCGGGGTTCCTCGCGCTCACCTACTTTGTCATCGTCGGCTCGAGCAACGCCGTGAACCTTACGGACGGTCTCGACGGGCTGGCGGTCATGCCCACGGTGTTGGTCGCGGGCGCCCTGTCGATCTTTGTTTACGCCGCAGGGAACGTCGACTTCGCCACCTATCTCAAGATCCCTTATATCCCGGGTCTCGGGGAGGTGATGGTCTTCTGCGGTGCCCTGGTGGGGGCCGGACTGGGGTTCCTTTGGTTCAACACCTACCCTGCCCAGGTGTTCATGGGTGACGTTGGGGCGCTCTCCCTGGGCGCGGCCATCGGGGTCGTTGCCGTGGCCGCCCGACAGGAGGTGGTCCTCCTGATCATGGGTGGAGTTTTCGTGGCGGAAACCCTCTCGGTGATGCTGCAGGTGGGCTCCTTTAAGCTCACCGGTCGGCGCATCTTCCGCATGGCGCCCCTGCATCACCATTTTGAGCTCAAGGGCTGGCCCGAGCCGCGCGTGATCGTCCGCTTCTGGATCATGACCGTGATCCTAGTGCTCATCGGTCTTGCGAGCCTGAAGATCCGCTGAAGGGGAAAGCAGCGATGCCGGAGGATTCAGCTCACACCGCCACCAGCGCGCCGCTCGCCGCAGTCCCCGAGCCCTTCAGGAGCACCCTGGTCGTTGGGCTCGGCCGGACGGGACTCTCCTGCGTCCGCTACTTGCGGGGACTGGGTGTGCAGGTTGCGGCGACGGATTCCCGGCCTGCCCCGCCTAGCCTCCAGCGGCTTCGCCAGGAGATGCCCGACGTGGCCGTCTTCGTTGGCGGCTTCCGGCCGGAGGTGTTCGCCGCAGCCGACCGGCTGGTCCTGAGTCCGGGGGTCGCCCTTTCAGAGCCCCTGGTGGCGGAGACCCTGGCCAGGGGCGTCCCCGTGGTCGGGGACGTCGAGCTCTTTGCTCAGGCCGCGGGGGTACCCGTGGCGGCAGTGACCGGCTCCAACGGCAAGAGCACGGTTACCAGCCTCCTCGGTCAGATGGCGCGTATGGCCGGACGGCGGGTAGGGGTAGGCGGTAACCTGGGCGAGCCAGTCCTCGACTTGCTGGACCCCTCGGTCGAGCTCTACGTCTTGGAGCTGTCCAGCTTTCAGCTGGAGACAACCGAGTCCCTCGCCCTGCAGGCGGCGGCGGTGCTCAACGTCTCGCCGGATCACATGGATCGTTACCCGGATCTCGCGGCCTATGCGGCGGCAAAGGCGCGAATCCTGCGTCTCGCTGACACGGCAGTCATCAACCGGGACGATCCAACGGTGGTGGCAATGGCCGGCGCCCTTCGGAAGGTCTGCGGATTCACGCTTGGTCCCCCAGTGGAGGGTGACTTCGGCCTCCTCGATCGGGGGGGGGAGCCTTGGCTCGCCCAGGGCTCGCGCCCGCTCTTGCCCGCGCGTGAGGTCGCCCTGGCGGGACGCCACAACCTCGCAAATGCGTTGGCGGCCGTTGCGGTGGGGCATGCCTGCGGGCTCCCGCCGGAGCCGATGGCTCAGGCCCTGCGGACCTTCCGCGGGCTGCCCCACCGCACAAGCCTGGTGGCTGTGAAGGGGGAGGTCGGCTGGTACGACGACTCCAAGGGGACTAACCCCGGTGCCACCATGGCCGCCCTGCAGGGTCTGGTTTCCGAGGAATCTCAGGCGCGGGCGGTCCTGATCGCCGGCGGCGACTGCAAGGGCGCCGACTTCTCCGCCATGGCCCCGGTGGTGGCTCGGCTTGCGAGGGCGGTGGTCTTGATCGGCCGCGACGCGCCGATGATCGAGCGCGTCCTGCGCGACCAGGTACCCCTCCTTCACGCATCAGACATGACCGAGGCGGTGCGCCTCGCCGGCAGGGCGGCACAGCCCGGCGACTGCGTACTCCTATCCCCTGCCTGCGCCAGCTTTGACATGTTCGACAACTACGAGCACCGAGGGCGGGTCTTCGCTGCTGCCGTGGAGAGGCTTTCCGGATGAGCGGCGAGGCACCCCTCAGGCAACACCAGCGTCGGCGGGAGCGCCTTCCCGATGCGGACTATCCCCTACTCCTGGGGGTGACTTTCCTGCTCGCGTTCGGATTCGTCATGGTGTGCTCCGCCTCCATGCCGATTGCCGATCGGACCTACGGCGACCCCTTCCATTTCGCGATCCGGGACGGCATCGCCCTCTTCTTCTCCCTCTCGGCGGCGGTTGGCGTCTTTCTGGTCCCTGTCGACTTCTGGGAGAAGATGGGCACATTCCTCTTCTTCGTGGGCATTGTCCTCCTCATTCTGGTCCTGGTCCCCGGCCTTAGCCGTACGGCGAACGGAGCTACCCGCTGGATTCACATCGGCCCGGTGAACATCCAAGGGTCGGAGCTCATGAAGTTCGTCGCGGTGATCTACATCTCCGGCTATCTGGTTCGTCGCCAGCAGGAGGTGAGCACCCGGCTCTCGGGATTCCTGAAGCCAATGGCCCTGACGGTGCTCGCGAGCACCCTGATCATGGCCCAGCCGGACTTCGGCACCACCGCCGTCCTGCTCGCGACCGTCCTCGGTCTGCTCTTCCTGGGAGGGGTCCAGGTGCTCCATTTCGGGGCGCTGCTGGGCGCCGTGTCCGCGGCCCTTACCTTCCTCGTGATCCTGGAGCCCTATCGCTTGGCGCGGGTTTCCTCCTTCCTCAATCCGTTCGACGATCCCTTCAAGTCAGGCTTTCAGCTGGCCCAGGCCCTCATCGCCTTCGGCCGCGGCTCCTGGACTGGCGTCGGACTAGGCAACGGAATTCAGAAGCAGTTCTTCCTGCCCGAGGCCCACACGGACTTCCTGTTGGCCGTGGTGGGCGAGGAATTCGGGCTCCTGGGCACCCTTGCGGTGGTCGCGGTATTCGCCTTCGTTGTCTGGCGCATCTTTCAAATCGGGGCGCGAGCGCATCAAGCCGGATGGCCGTTCGCCGCCTTCGTCGCCCACGGATTCGGTCTCGGTATCGGCCTGCAGACACTAGTCAACGTGGGCGTCAACGTGGGCCTTCTACCCACCAAGGGATTGACCCTGCCCTTCATGAGCTACGGCAGCAACAGCCTGATCGTCGCCTGCATGTCCATTGGCCTGCTGCTGCGCATCGACCGGGACCTGCGCGTCAAGACGCCGGACCTGAAGGGAGTCGGGGGCCCCATATGGGCGCGAGCGTAGCCGTGATGGCCGGCGGAACGGGCGGACACGTTTTTCCGGCCCTGGCGGTAGCGAACTTGTTGCGCGCGCAGGGGATGGAGGTCTTTTGGGTCGGCACCCGCAAGGGCATGGAGGCGCGGCTTGTCCCGGCGCAGGGGATCCCGATCGAGTGGCTCACTATTGAGGGCCTGCGTGGCAAGGGGGCTCGGGCCGTGCTCACGGCACCCTGGCGGCTGTTGGTGGCCCTGCGCGAAGCGCATGGGATATTGCGGAGGCGACGTCCCAGCGTGGTGTTGGGCATGGGGGGGTTTGCCTCCGGTCCCGGCGGCCTCATGGCGCGTTTGCTCGGGCTGCCGCTGGTGATTCAGGAGCAGAACCGGGTGCCGGGCCTGACCAACCGTTGGCTTGCCCGGATCGCCGACCGGGTCTTCGAGGCCTTCCCCGGCAGCTTCCCGCGGTCCCGGCGGGCCGTGGTCTGCGGTAACCCGGTGCGTCCGGAGATTGCGGCCCTCCCCGCCCCGGCGGAAAGGATGGCCGTGCGGTCTGGCCCCCGGCGGCTCCTCGTGCTGGGTGGCTCCCTTGGCGCCCGGGTCCTTAACGAGACCGTCCCGAACGCGGTGGCAACCCTTCCGGAGGCTCTGCGTCCCGAGATTCTGCACCAAGCCGGCGAGCTGACCCTGGGGACTGCGCGGGAGGCCTATCGCAAGGCCGAGGTCAACGCGCGGGTCGCCGCCTTCATCGACGACATGGCTACCGCCTACGCCTGGGCGGATCTGGCCGTGTGCCGGGCCGGTGCGCTCACCGTCTCAGAGCTCGCCGCGGCCGGGGTTGCCTCGGTGCTGGTGCCTTACCCCCACGCGGTGGATAACCATCAAACGGGGAATGCGCGGTATCTCGCGGATGCCGGTGCCGCCTGCCTTTTGCCCCAATCGCAGCTGACCGCACCTGCGTTAGGTGCTCTCGTGGCCAGCCTGCTGACCGCACCCGCCAGGCTCCTCGCGATGGCGCAGGCGGCACGTTCCCTCGCCCGGGTCGAGGCCACGAGGGAGATCGCGGCGGCGTGCTGGGAGGTGGGCAGCCCATGAGCGCCAGGCCCCACAGCCCCAGCCGGATGGGCCGCATTCGGCGTGTGCACTTCGTCGGCATCGGCGGCGCCGGCATGAGCGGCATCGCGGAGCTGATGGCCAACCTCGGATACCAGGTTTCCGGCTCGGACAAGCGTCCGAGCGATGTGACCCGACGCCTTGAAAAGATGGGCGTTTCCGTGTCCCTCGGTCACCGGGCGGAGCAGGCCGCGGGCGCGGACGCGGTCGTGGTCTCCAGCGCGATCGACGACCTGAACCCGGAGATCAAGGCGGCCAGGGAGCAACGGGTTCCCGTGGTGCGACGCGCAGAGATGCTGGCGGAGCTGATGCGGTTCTATTACGGGGTCGCGGTGGCGGGCACCCATGGCAAGACCACCACCACCAGCCTGGTCACCAGCGTGCTTGCCGAGGGGGGGCTCGACCCGACCTTTGTCATCGGTGGGCGCCTGAACAGCGCCGGTGCAAATGCCCGGCTCGGCAGCAGCCAATACCTGGTCGCCGAGGCGGACGAGAGCGATGCCTCCTTCCTGTACCTGCAGCCCATGCTGGCGGTGCTGACCAACATCGACGTCGATCACATGCGCACCTACGGCAACGACTTCAACCGGTTGCGCAGCACCTTCATCGAGTTCCTGCATCACCTGCCCTTCTACGGGCTCGCTGTGCTGTGCGTCGATGACGACGAGGTTCGAGCGATGGTGCCCCTCCTCTCGCGCCCGGTGCGCACCTACGGGACCCGCCCGGAAGCGGACGTCCGGGCTGAGGAGATTCGACAGGAGGGGCTGCGCATGTACTTCCGGGTCTGCTATCCGGGCCAGATGGCGCCGCTGCCCATCGAGCTCAACTTGGCAGGGCGCCATAACGTGCTTAACGCCCTTGCGGCGATCGCCGTGGGACTCGAGCTTGGGGTGGACGAGTCCGCCATCCGGCGGGCGCTCCAGGGGTTTCAGGGGATCGGCCGGCGATTCGCGGTGAGCGAGGTGATGGACCAGGCGGGGCGACGCCTGATCCTGGTAGATGACTATGGCCACCACCCCAGGGAGCTTGCCGCGACCCTGGAGGCGGCGCGCCACGGTTGGCCCGGGAGGCGCACCGTCCTCGTCTTCCAGCCCCACCGTTATACCCGTACCCAGGAGCAATTCGAGGACTTCGTGAAGGTCCTGTCCAGCGTGGACTCCCTGGTTCTGTGCGAGGTCTACCCCGCCGGCGAGGCCCCAATAGCCGGGGCGGACGGCCGCTCCCTCAGCCGGGCCATCCGCGTGCGAGGAGAGGTCGACCCGGTGTTTGTCCAGGAGCTCGAGGAGGTCCCGCAGGTACTGAGAAACCTGGTTCACGACGGAGACCTGGTTCTCATCCTCGGGGCCGGAGACATCGGGGCCCTTGGGGCCCGGTTGCCGATTCTGCTCAAGGGAGGCTGACGAACCATGATTCAGGAGATGCCGAAGCTGCAGATGGGCTGCGGCGAGCGCCTACGAACCCGCCTTTGCCGAGTCCCCACGCAGGCAATTCCCTCGCAGGGTCAGGCCGGTGCCCGGCGCGGCCGCCCGCGGCCGTCGGCCGCGGGAGCTCGGGCGCCGCGATGATACAGGTGGAGGTGCCATCGGTGTCCGTACGCGGCGACCTTCGGAGCGACGAGCCCCTGGCCCGCCATACCAGCTGGGGGGTCGGCGGCCCCGCCCGGTCCTTCTATAGACCCGCCGACGCGGCGGACCTCGCCGCCTTTCTGAGTCAGCTGCACCCGGAAGAGCCCCTTCTCTGGTTGGGCCTCGGTAGCAACCTTCTAGTCAGCGACGCGGGGTTTGCGGGCACCGTCATCCAGACTCAGGGATGTCTGACGGGCCTTGAGCGTGCGGGGGATCAGGGTGTGCGCGCCGAGGCGGGCGTGTCCTGCGCCAAGGTCGCCCGCTTCGCGGCCCGTCTCGGGCTTGCCGGTGCTGAATTTCTCGCGGGCATCCCAGGGACTATGGGCGGAGCGCTTGCGATGAACGCGGGCGCGCATGGTGGAGAGATCTGGGACCGGGTCCGTCGGGCACACACCATCGATCGCCGGGGCAAGATCCGCGTGCGGCTTCCTGATGCGTTCGATATCGGCTACCGGCACGTCGCGATCCCCGCTGGGGAGTGGTTCCTTGACGCGGAGCTGCAGCTCACGCCGGGGGATCGCGGTGCCTGCCTCGAGCGCATCCGGGAGCTTCTCGAGCGGAGAGGCCGCACCCAGCCGATTGGGCTGCCAAGCTGCGGCTCCGTCTTTCGCAATCCGCCGGGGGACTATGCCGCCCGTCTCATCGAGGCAGCGGGACTCAAGGGCCTCCGCCTCGGAGGCGCGCAAGTCTCCGAGAAGCATGCGAATTTCATCATCAACACGGGAGCGGCGACCGCATCCGACATCGCCCGGCTGATTGAGCGGGTGCAGGCGGAGGTCGAGCGCAGGAGCGGCATCCGGTTGATACCGGAAGTGCGGCGGGCGGGGGACTGAAGCGATGAGAGAAGGTGCCCAGAGGTTTGGCAAGGTGGCCCTGCTGCTCGGGGGGCCGTCCGCAGAACGCGCAATCTCCCTCAAGAGCGGTAACGCGGTTCTCGCCGCCCTGGAGCGCCAGGGTGTGGACGTCCAGCCCTTGGACCCGGACGCCGCTATCCTGGAGCGGCTGCGCACCGGCGGTTTCGACCGCGTCTTCATCATGCTGCACGGGCGTGGTGGTGAAGATGGCCAAATCCAGGGGGCACTGCAAACCATAGGGCTGCCCTACACGGGATCCGGTGTCCTAGGCTCCGCGTTGGGCATGGACAAGTACCGCTGCAAGCTTGCGTGGCAGGGCAGTGGTCTGCCTACACCCTGGTTCGCTTTGCTACGCGGCGAGGCAGATCTCCGGCAGGCGGAGGCGGTGGGTTTCCCGTTGATGGTCAAGCCGGCCCACGAGGGTTCCAGCATCGGGATGGCGCGGGCGAATGACCCGACGGAGCTGGCCCAAGCCTGGCGGGCAGCGGCTGAATACGACGACCTGGTGATCGCGGAGCGTTGGATCACCGGTGCTGAGTACACCTGCGCCATCCTCCAGGGGGAGGTGCTTCCCCTGATCCGGCTCGAGACCCCCCGCGCCTTCTACGACTACGAGGCGAAGTACAGCGCGGATACCACCCGGTACGTCTGCCCGTGCGGCCTGCCGGCGGAGGAGGAGGCACGCCTGCAGGCTGTTGCCTCCGCGGCCTTCGAGGCGGTTGGGGGCAGCGGCTGGGGACGCGTCGATTTCATGGTCGACGCCGCGGGATCTCCCTATCTCCTCGAGGTCAACACGGTGCCCGGTATGACCGACCACAGCCTGGTCCCTATGGCGGCGCGAGCCCGGGGCATCGCGTTCGATGAGCTGGTGTGGCGCATCCTGGAGACGAGCCTTGACCACAGCTGAGCCCGTCTCCCCCGAGCGCCGGAGGGTGACCAGAAATCTCACCCGCGCGACCTTCGCCGCCCTGCTGGTCGGGCTCATGGTCGGCGGTGGCTACCTCCTGCTCCAGTGGGAGCCCCGGCATCTGCCGGTGCGGGTGGTGACTGTCAAAGGGGACCTGCGCCACATCTCGCGTCAGCGTTTGGTGCAGACAGTGCTCGATCATCTGGACGGCGGCATCCTCACCCAGAACCTGAGCGAGCTGCAGGCCGCGGTGCAGGCCATGCCCTGGGTCCGCTCGGCGAGTCTGCGCCGGGTGTGGCCCGACCGCCTGGAGCTCAATGTCACGGAGCGCCAGCCGATCGCCCGATGGGGTACGAACGGGCTGGTCACTGCGGCGGGCGTAGTTTTCCGACCCCGCGGCGAACAGCTGCCCGCCGGGCTTCCCCGGCTGGCCGGACCGGACGATCGGGCTGCGGCGGTCGTTCACCAATTCGAGGGATTGAAGCCCCGCTGCGCGGCCGAAGGGCTGGCGCTGGACGCCGTGACCCTGGACGCCCGCGGGGCGTGGACCCTCGGCTTCGACGGCGGGCTTACGGTTCGACTCGGAACCTCCGGGCTGGAGGAACGGGTCAGCCGATTTCTGTACGCCTACCCATTCGTCGCGGCGGCTGGGCGTCCGGAAAGCATAGACATGCGCTACAGCAACGGGCTTGCAGTGCGCTGGGCGACTGGGAGTCTTTCCCGAGCGGGCCGGCCGGCGCGGCCGGCATAAACAGCGTTTTGGTTACCTCTATCCGCGGCCTTCAGGCGCGGAGACTCTAGGAGTTGATGGGGATGTCGAGACGGAGCGAGAAGAGTCTGATGATCGGGTTGGACATAGGAACCTCCAAGATTGCTGCCTTGGTGGGGGAGGTAAAGACCGACGGCCAGATCGAGATCATCGGCATCGGCACACACCCCTCGCGCGGCCTGAAGAAGGGCGTGGTGGTGGACATCGAGTCCACCGTGCAGTCGATCCAGCGCGCGGTGGAGGAAGCGGAGCTGATGGCGGGCTGCGAGATCCACTCCGTCCACGCCGGCATCGCCGGCAGTCACATCCGCAGCCTCAATTCCCACGGGATCACCGCAATCAAAGAGCGCGAGGTAACCCAGGCGGACGTGGACCGGGTGATCGACGCCGCACGCGCCGTAGCGATCCCCGCCGACCAGAAGATCCTCCATATCCTGCCCCAGGAATTCATCATCGACGACCAAGAGGGGATCCGCGAGCCCATCGGCATGTGCGGAGTACGGCTAGAGGCCCGCGTGCACATGGTGACCGGCGCGGTCAGCGCGGCCCAGAACATCGTCAAGTGCATCCGCCGCTGCGGGCTGGAAGTCGACGATCTCGTGCTGGAGCAGTTGAGCTCCAGCTACGCGGTGCTCGGGGAAGACGAGAAGGAGCTCGGCGTTTGTCTGGTGGACATCGGGGGCGGGACGACCGACCTCGCTGTCTTCACCGACGGGGCGATCCGTCACACCACTGTGATTCCGATCGCCGGTGACCAGGTCACCAACGACATCGCAGTCGCCCTGCGCACCCCCACCCAGTATGCCGAGCAGATCAAGATCCAGTACGCCTGCGCACTGACGCAGCTGGCGGGTAGCGGAGAGACCATCGAGGTCCCGAGCATCGGCGAGCGGGGGGCCCGCCGCCTATCCCGACAGACGTTGGCGGAGGTCGTCGAGCCCCGCTACGAGGAGCTTCTGAACTTGCTCCAGGCCGAGCTGCGGCGTAGCGGATTCGAGGACCTGGTGGCCGGGGGCGTCGTGCTCACCGGCGGCAGCGCCAAGATGGAGGGCCTGATCGACCTGGCCGAAGAGGTTTTCCACATGCCGGTGCGCCTCGGGGTTCCTCAGTACGTTGCCGGCATGGAGGAGGTGGTCCGCGACCCGATCTACTCCACGGGGGTGGGACTCCTGATGTACGCGCGCCAACACCGCTTCCTGCAGCGTCCGGAGCTGTCGGAGTCCCGCGGCCTGAGGGCTGTGCTCGGGCGCATGAAGAGCTGGTTTCAAGGCAATTTTTAGGAGCTTCGGCGAGGCCTTCTGCCAAATCGGCCCGCTATCGAAATCGAGCATTGCGGGGCTCGGTTTCCAGTCGTCGACGCCGGCGACTGCCCAGGATGCCAAAGGATGGTGCCACCGCAAGCTTGGGGAACCGTTGTTCCCTCATTGACTAAGCAGTAACGGATCGCGAGTGTGCCGTCGGGCCTCGCACGGCGGCGGTGCTTATAGGTTCAATCGGGCAAGAAAGAGGACACAACTCATGTTCGAGCTGATGGATACCCAGACCCAGAGTGCGGTGATCAAGGTGATCGGTGTGGGCGGCGGCGGCGGCAATGCGGTCAACCACATGGTGCAGTCCGCCATCGAAGGCGTGGAGTTTATTTGCGCGAATACGGACGCTCAGGCCCTGAAGCATTGCAGCGTCAAGACCATCTTGCAGCTCGGATCCGGCATCACGAAGGGTTTGGGTGCCGGTGCCGACCCTGAGGTGGGCAGACAGTCGGCCATGGAGGACCGGGATCGCATCCACGATGCCCTCGAGGGCGCCGACATGGTCTTCATCACCGCTGGCATGGGCGGCGGGACGGGCACCGGGGCGGCCCCCGTCGTTGCTCAGGTCGCCAAAGAGCTCGGCATTCTGACCGTGGCGGTGGTGACCAAACCTTTCCCCTTTGAGGGAGGCCGGCGTCTCAAGATCGCAGAAGCGGGTATTGGGGCCCTCGGTCAGCACGTGGACTCCCTCATCACCATCCCCAACGAGAAGCTGCTGGCCGTCCTCGGTAAGGAGATGAGCCTGCTCAATGCCTTCAAGGCCGCAAACGACGTCCTGTTGCACGCGACCCAGGGTATTGCCGAGCTCATCACCCGGCCCGGTCTGATCAACGTGGACTTCGCCGACGTCAAGACGGTGATGTCGGAGATGGGACCGGCGATGATGGGAACCGGCAACGCGTCCGGTGAAAACCGGGCTCGCGAGGCCGCCCAGGCTGCGATCAACAGCCCCCTCCTGGAGGACATCGACCTGGCCGGCGCGAAGGGCATCCTCGTGAATATCACCGCCGGAATGAGCCTGACCATCGGGGAGTTCGACGAGGTCGGCAACACCGTCCGCGACTTTGCGGACGACGACGCCACCGTAGTGGTCGGAACCGTCATCGATCCGGAGCTCGAAGACGAGCTGCGGGTGACGGTGGTTGCCACGGGCTTGGGCGTGCGGCGGCCCGCCAAGGTGGGCAAGGATGAGCCAACCATGCGCCTGGTGACCAGCGACCGGTCGGAAGCCGTCATCCCGGATTACCGTGAGATGGACCGACCAGCCGTGTACCGCAAGGGCTTCGCTGCAGCGGCTGCCGCCCAGGCGGAGCCGGCCCTGGACACGGATCTGGATTACCTGGACATCCCTGCGTTTTTGCGTCGCCAGGCGGACTGAAAGGCCGGGACCGGGCTGCACCTGCCAGACTTCTAGGGTTTCCCCCAAAGGAGGATCACGATAGAAATCAATTAATTTTCTTGCAAACGCAGTTCGTTGCTGATAAAAATACGGGAAAACCCTTAGCGTGGGGCTGACGCCCCGCCTTCACCGCCTGACGGTGATTGCGGGGTCGCGAAGGGTAACACAGGCCGTGCGCCAATGCGTAGTTGCCACGATCCAACGGCACCGCAAGCATCGACCGGCTGCCCCGGCGAAGAACTTGGGATGCGACGGGAGACCGAGCAATGATTAGGCAGCGAACCCTAAAAAATATTATCCGGGCTACCGGTGTCGGGTTGCATACGGGCGACAAGGTGTTCCTGACCTTACGGCCGGCCGCGCCAGACACCGGGATCGTCTTTCGGAGGGTCGACCTGCCCGAGCCGGTCTCGATCGGTGCCTCGCCAGTCAATGTGGGGGACACCCGGCTATCCACCACGTTGATCAAGGACGGGGTCCGCATCTCCACGGTGGAGCATCTGCTGTCCGCCTTCGCCGGCTTGGGCATCGACAATGCCTACGTCGATGTGAGCGCCCCGGAAGTGCCGATCATGGACGGCAGCGCGGGGCCCTTCGTCTTCCTCATCCAGTCGGCGGGGATCGAGGAGCAGAATCGACTGAAACGCTTCATCCGTATCCGACGCCGTGTTCGGGTGGAGGAAGGCGACAAGTTCGCCGAGTTTGAGCCCTATGAGGGCTTCAAGGTCGCCTTCTCGATCGACTTCGATCACCCTGCCTTTACCTCGCGAACCCAGTCCGCAACGATGGACTTCTCGTCGACCTCCTTCGTAAAGGAGGTAAGTCGGGCTCGGACCTTCGGGTTCCTGCGGGACATCGAAGCGCTGCGCCAGCAGAACCTTGCACTGGGCGGCAGCGTCGACAATGCGGTGGTGGTGGACGACTATCGCGTCCTTAACGAAGAGGGTCTGCGGTACGAGGACGAGTTCGTTAAGCACAAGATTCTGGACGCCATCGGAGATCTCTACCTCCTCGGCCACTCCCTCATTGGCGCCTTTAGAGGGCACAAGTCCGGGCACGCCCTTAACAACCGCCTGCTTCGCGCCCTGATGGCGGACGCGACGGCGTGGGAAGCGGCCACGTTCGAGGATGCAGAGCCGGCACCCATCTCCTACATCCAGCCCGTGGTGGCCTCCTAGGGAACGGCCCTCTCCCAGGGGGCAGGAGGATTCGGAGCGCGTGGCGCGCGCGTCTCGGTAAAAGCACCGAGCAATCCGGCGTCCCGCGGCGTATACCTGCAACGGTTTGATGTCCTTCCGCGGGCCGGGCGCCACCCCGAAGATATCGGGGCTTCCCTAGCCTCGATCACCGCCGGCTCTGGCGAGGCGGCGCAACGCCTCGGCCAATTCCGGGTCCTCCGTCGCCTTTGCCGCCTCCTGCAGGTGGGCGGCGGCGGCGGGGGACAATCGCGCTCCGCGCTGCGCGCCCTGCCCTGCGGCCCCGGGTGCCGGGGAGGGCTGAACCCGAATCCGGCAGCAGCCCACCGAGCACACCTTCTCCGGGAGAGTCCTCAGGAGATCGGGGGCCGCGAATCTAAGACGGGATGCCCAGGTCGGAGAATTGGTTGTCAAGACCAATACCGTGTCATCGATGGCGGCATGTAGGCAATGACAGTCGAGGGGTCGAGGGAGGGCGCGCCGGACCGCCGTCAGGAGGTCGGCGTCCCGCCTGATCGCTCTGACGAGGCTCGAAACCACGTCATCCGAACGAAGGTACCAGGAGGCATGCTGGATCGATCTTGCCATTCTTTGTGCTGAGGTTCCCAGGCAGAGCCTCGAGTATCCCTGTCCGACTGATGGAAGCAAGCCCCATTTGTTACCGGCAGAAGCCTTTGCACTGTCTTACGATTCATCCTTGTCAGCCTGAGTAACACTTAGGGAAAAGCATCAAGAATCCGCAGGTTGGGCGACCGGTCCCTTAGCTAACCCCGGCATCCCGCCCGGTCCAGAGATAGCCCCGCTGTTTGTCCTGTACCGTCCACCGCTGCTAGCATGGCAGCCCTTTTTTGTCAGAATGCCGCGTACAGACGGAGGTGCTTCGGATGGGATGTCCACCACATAAGAGACGGTTGCGCCGTCTCCTGGTAGGGGTCGTCTCGGCCGCTGGGCTCGCGGCCGGGAGCGGCGCCGCGGGGTTTTGGTATGGACGCGTCAGCACCCTGGAGTCCTCGCCGAGCGGCAGGGCGGTGGCTGCGCTGGAAACCACGCTCCGCCAGCAGCTTCGGGCGATTGACGGTGTCAAGGACGAATCCCGCACAAACCTCGACGCCCTCGGGGCGCGTGTCGGTGAGCTGCAGGGCGAGCTCATGCGCCTAAACGCCCTCGGGGACCGCCTGGTCAGAATGGCGGGCCTGAGTGAGGACGAGTTTGACTTCGCCGACCCCGCCCCGATGGGCGGCCCGGAGCAGCCGTCCGAGACCCATATACGGGTGAAGGAGCTTGCGGACGCCATGTCGGATCTACTCCGCAACCTCGAGGACCGGGAGAACAAGCTGGGCATGTTGGAGCAAATGATCATGGAGCGGCATCTGGACAAGCAAATGACCCCGACCGGGAAGCCCGTCCGGTCCGGTTACATCACAGCACCCTTCGGATTCCGCCTGGACCCGTTCAGCGGGAGGCGGGCGTTCCACAGTGGCATCGATTTCGCCGGAAGACGGGGCTCGGATGTGCTCGCGGTGGCGGACGGTCTCGTCATTTTCACGGGCGAGCGCCACGGCTACGGGCGTACTGTCGAGATCCGTCATGGCAACGGCCTGGTTACCTTGTACGCGCACAACGAGAAGATCCTGGTGACGGACGGGGACTTGGTCTCAAGGGGCCAGGCGATTGCAAAGTTGGGGGCAACCGGCCGTACCACCGGGCCCCATGTGCACTTCGAGGTGCTCCAGGATGGCGAGGCTGTTAACCCGATGCAATACGTCGAGGGAAGCACCAAGAAACCCGCAGGATGAGGTGGCGGCGGCTCGGTAACTCAGCGCGGTCGCACGCCGGGCGCCCGCCTCACCCCTGTCACCGGCCCTCGGTTGCCGCGAACTGCGTGGCCGGGGCTTTTCGGTTATCCTTCCGCTATTTTACCTGCAAGGTGACTTGCCTTAATGGCGAACAATCTACTCAAGAAGGTCTTCGGCAGCCGCAACGAGCGGCTCGTCAAGCGGATGTCGAAGACCGTTGCCTATATCAACTCGCTTGAGCCCGCTGTAAAGAAGCTCACGGACGCGGAGCTGGCTGCCAAGACCGTCGAGTTTCGTGACCGTCTTGGCCAGGGTACCGAGCTCAATGATCTTCTGCCCGAAGTGTTTGCAGTCGTCCGTGAGGCGGCTTGGCGCGTCCTCGGCATGCGCCACTTCGACGTGCAGCTGATCGGGGGCATGGTGCTCAACGACGGCAAGATTGCTGAGATGCGCACCGGGGAGGGCAAGACCCTGGTGGCTACCCTGGCGGCCTACCTGAACGCACTCCCCGGCAAGGGCGTTCACGTGGTCACCGTGAACGACTATCTGGCGAGGCGCGATGCCGAGTGGATGGGACGCGTATACGACTTCCTCGGACTCTCGGTTGGAGTGATCAACTCATCGGGCGGCCTTGGTCCCGACAGTGCGTCTTACCGCTACGACCCTTCCTTCAACCCGCCGGCGGGAGAGGGAGAGGGCGAAGGGTACCGCCACCTGCGCGCGGTGAGCCGCAAGGACGCCTACGAGGCCGATATCACCTACGGCACCAACAACGAATTTGGATTCGACTATCTGCGCGACAACATGGCGTTCGTTGCTGATCAGCGTGTTCAGCGCGACCCCTTTTATGCCATCGTCGACGAGGTGGACTCGATCCTGATCGACGAGGCGCGCACGCCGCTCATCATCTCCGGCCCGTCGGAAGGCAGCACCGACCTCTACAAACAGATCGACCGCATCATCCCCCGTCTGACGCGGCAGCCTCCCATCACTAACGAGGAGGGCCAGCCTGACTTCGGACCCGGGGACTTCTCGGTGGACGAGAAGGCGCATCAGGTATTCCTGAGCGAGGAAGGCCACCAGCACGTCGAAGAGATGCTGACAGAGCTGGGCGTCTTGGAGGAGGGCGAGAGCCTGTACGACCCCTCCAACATCGTGCTGATGCACCATGTCTACGCGGCGCTCCGCGCCCATGCGCTCTTCCACAAGAACGTGGAGTACATCGTCCGGGACGGCCAGATCATCATCGTCGACGAGTTCACCGGCCGCACCATGCCCGGGCGGCGCTGGTCCGAGGGATTGCACCAGGCGGTAGAGGCGAAGGAGGGCGTCCCGGTTCAGCCGGAGAACCAGACCCTCGCCTCTATCACCTTCCAGAACCTCTTCCGTCTCTATCCCAAGCTGTCAGGGATGACCGGCACCGCCGACACCGAGGCCTATGAATTCCAGCAGATCTATGGCCTGGAGGTGGTGGTCATCCCCACCAACATGCCCATGATCCGCAACGACATGGGTGACCTCGTCTATCTGACCCAGAAGGAGAAATACAAGGCAATCACCGACGACATCCAGGACTGCGTCCGCCGGGGCCAGCCGGTGCTGGTGGGTACGGCATCCATCGAGACCTCGGAGCTGATCTCCGGCCTACTCAAGAAGGACGGGATCGGGCACGAGGTGCTGAATGCCAAGCAGCATGAGCGGGAAGCGGGCATCATCGCCCAGGCCGGTCGATCGGGGGCTGTCACCATCGCAACCAACATGGCGGGCCGTGGCACCGACATCGTGCTCGGGGGCAATCTCGAGGCGGAGCTGCTGGCCAACGCGGATCCCGACGCGGCGGACAAGATCCGGGAACAGTGGAAGGATCGTCATGCCGGCGTCATCGGCTCCGGAGGTCTCCACGTGGTGGGGACAGAGCGGCATGAGTCCAGGCGCGTCGACAACCAGCTGCGCGGCCGATCCGGCCGCCAGGGTGACCCGGGCTCCAGTCGTTTCTACCTCTCCCTCGAAGACAACCTGATGCGCATCTTCGCCTCCGAACGCGTCGGGACCATGATGCAGAAGCTCGGCATGCAGGAGGGGGAGGCGATCGAGCATCCCTGGGTGACCAAGGCCATCGAGAACGCCCAGCGCAAGGTCGAAGGACGCAACTTCGACATCCGCAAGCAGCTTCTGGAGTACGACGATGTCGCCAATGACCAACGTAAGGTCATCTACCGGCAGCGCCGCGAGCTGATGGACGCGACCGACGTCTCGGACATGGTGACGGCCATGCGGGAAGACTTCCTGGGGCGGCTGATCGACACCTATATTCCCCCCGAGAGCCTCGAGGAGCTGTGGGACGTCCCCGGTCTCGAGACGGCGCTTGAGGAGAACTTCGGCGGCGAATGGCCCGTCGCCCGGTGGCTCGACCAGGACCATGCCCTGCATGAGGAGACGCTGCGAACGCGTATCGCCGAGCACGTCGCCGAACGCTACGTCGACAAAGAAAAGGTCGTCGGGGCGGACGTGATGCGTCAGCTCGAGAAGGCGGTCATGCTGCAAACGCTCGATACCCACTGGAAGGACCACCTCGCCGCGATGGACTACCTTCGCCAGGGTATTCATCTGCGCGGCTACGCCCAGCGGGACCCGAAGCAGGAGTACAAGCGGGAGGCCTTTCAGATGTTCACCGCCATGCTGGACAGCATCAAGCAGGAGGTGGTGATGACCCTGTCTAAGCTGCAGATCCAGACGTCGCCGGACATGGGGCAGGTCGGTCCCTACGTGCCCCACGAGCAGGAGTTCGAGTTCAAGCACGAGGAGTTTCAGGGGTTCGGGGCCATGCCCGAAGAGGAGCTTGCCGAGGAGTCGGTCGCTCCCCAGCAGCAGCCCTTCGTGCGGGACCATCGCAAGGTGGGCCGAAACGAGCC
>Ga0307440_1000221_pt1 | contig 27008 bp, 26 predicted proteins | sample SalMarWE160410MG_FD_202150 | JGI IMG/M metagenome (GOLD analysis project Ga0307440, IMG submission 202150) | Salt marsh sediment microbial communities from the Plum Island Ecosystem LTER, Massachusetts, United States - WE1604-10 | ecosystem: Environmental > Aquatic > Marine > Intertidal zone >...
ATGGTTTTTTTTGATATCTGCCGATATATAATATTCAGATTTATTAACTTTGGCCGTTTTTTTTTGTTTAATAAATGTTCTGAAAAGAGTGACATGATCTGGGAAAAATGGAATTGAAGGGAAAACACTTTGATTTAAATAAACTTTCGCTCGCAGGCGTAATTGTCACCCTGGGAATTGTTTTTGGCGACCTGGGTACCAGTCCCCTGTATGTTTTGAAAGCCATTGCCGGAGGGGGTAAAGAGTTCAACGAGTTACTTGTATACGGTTCGATGTCATGCATCTTCTGGACTCTTACCCTGCAGACGACAATAAAGTATATCCTGATAACACTCAGGGTAAACAATAAGGGAGAGGGAGGTATCTACGCATTGTTTGCCCTTATAAAAAGAAAATCATCATGGGCGGCAATACTTACCATGATTGGTGCCAGTGCGTTGCTGGCCGATGGTGTTATCACACCTGCCATAACCGTTACGTCGTCAATTGAAGGCCTGAAGCTTTTCAATCCACAGATACCTGTTATTACTATAGTCCTGCTGATCTTTGCTGTGTTGTTCCTGATGCAGCGCTTTGGTACAAACATTGTTGGTGGGTCTTTTGGGCCGATAATGGTTGTCTGGTTTTCGATGCTGGGGGTATTGGGGTTCGCACAGCTGTACCATCACCCCGCTGTGCTTAAAGCCCTGAATCCTCAATATGCTTACCATTTTCTCCACGATTACCCCGGAGGATTTATCCTGCTTGGATCAGTCTTTCTTGCCACGACCGGTGCAGAAGCTCTTTATTCCGACCTGGGTCACTGTGGTTTCAGGAATATAAGGATCTCATGGATATTTGTAAAAACTGCTTTATTACTTAACTATTTCGGCCAGTGCGCTTATCTTATGGTGAACGGTGGTATGAAAGGGGGGATTAACCCATTTTACGGTATTATGCCATCATGGTTCCTTCTGCCAGGTATTCTTATAGCAACGGCTGCAGCTATTATTGCCAGTCAGGCTCTTATCAGCGGATCATACACACTTATAAGTGAAGCCGTGTCGCTTAATTTCTGGCCCAAGTTGAATATATTGCATCCCACATTTCACAGGGGACAGGTATATGTACCATCGGTGAACTGGTTTCTGTGGATAGCCTGCAGTTTCGTGGTAATATTTTTCCGGGAGTCGGCCAATATGGAAGCTGCTTACGGGCTTTCAATAACACTTACCATGATTATGACAACACTACTGTTGTCATATTACCTGTATCAGAAAGGGGTATATCATAAATTCATAGTTCTCCTGCTCATTGTTTACCTTACCATAGAAGGGGGATTTCTCATTTCCAACCTTCATAAATTCCAATATGGAGGCTGGTTCACGATTCTGCTTGCAACAATATTCTTTATGATCATGTATGGTTGGTATTTTGGGAGAAAACTAAAAAACAGGTATGTCACATTCACCAATCTTGACAAATATTATGATCTGTTCAAAGATCTTTCAAAAGATACGACGGTGCCGAAAACCGCTACCAACCTTGTTTACATTATTAAAGCCAACTGGCCCGACCAGGTGGAATCCAAGGTTATATATTCCATATTTCAAAAGCAGCCCAAGCGGGCAGATACATACTGGTTCCTGCATGTTGACAGGATTGATGAACCTGACAGGTTTGAATACCAGGTTACCCAGATTATACCGGGTATTCTGATAAGAGTTGATTTCAGGATAGGATTTAAGGTTGATCCCAAGATAAACCTTTATTTCAGGGAAGTGCTGGAAGACCTTACCAAAGCAGGTGAGATAAAGCTGGAAAGCAGCTTTACTTCACTTAGGAAACATTCATTGCCGGCCGATTTCAAGTATGTATTGATAGACAGGGTGATGCCTCGCGATTACAAGCTATCCACAACGGAAAATATCACCCTTACACTGCATGGAATATCAAGGATGTTGTGTATATCTGATGTAAGGGCATTACAGCTCGATGCAGCCAACACTACCGAGGAGAAAGTCCCGATAACAATTGACCAGCCTGTTGAAAACCGGATCCACCGGATCAGCTGATACCTGTCGTAGGACCTGATGGCTCAGTCGTGAAATTTTATATCGGGTAGAGGGTACCTTTTAAATTCCTTTGTCCTGTCGAAAAGATATCTGTACGTATTATAAGACTTAACAGGTCTGCAGCCTACAGACAAAAGTACCTTTTTCATCTTAGGATTAAAATCGGCCACCCAGGAGAATTCGGCTTCCGTAAAATGTTTCAGTCGCCTTACTGCACGCCATGAATTCAGGATAAAAGCCGATTCGATACCATGACCCTGGAACCTGGGGACAATACCCATCATGAGCACCTTGGTCCTTGTCATAGTATGCCGACTTTTAAGGTAAAGGAACCTTATCTTGTTTGCCATGTTAAGTCTCCCGCTAAAATGTTTTATTATCTGGTTAAGATCGGGGAACATCAGGAATATGCCTATAGGCTTCCCCTCGAAATAGGCGATCCACAGGAATTCTTCTATAAATATTGCACGTGCTTTTCTCAAAGCAGCATTAATATAATTGACCTCAAGGGGCTCAAAATGCAGTTTAAAGGAAGACCAGGCCTGGTTATATACCTCTGCAAAGTCCTTCAGCATCCTGTCTTTTTCAGAATATGTGAAATGACGAAATTCATAACCAGGCTTTTTCTCGATCCATTCCGCTATTTTCCTGAACCTTTCCGGGATAGGTCCGGTAATATCCAGGTGGAATCCTTCCATTTTATAATATACCTTAAAACCATACGATTCAAACAGTTCCTGGTAGTAAGGGGGATTATACGGGACATCGAAGGAAGGATGGGTAAATCCACCGACCAGAAGTCCCCAGTATTTGTCTGTTTCACCAAAATTTATAGGTCCATCCATGGCTGCCATTCCCCTTTCTTCAAGCCATCTTTTCGCAGTGTCGAATAGCACAAAAGCAGCAGTTTTGTCATCTATGCATTCGAAAAAACCTGTTCCACCTGTTGGCTGGTCATATGAATATGCAATATTTTTATCGATGAAGGCGGCTATCCGTCCACACGGTTTATCATTATCATTGAGGAGGATCCATCTCTGTGCTTCGCCATGGCTGAAATAAGGATTACTGGCAGGGTCAAACACTGCCTCAATGGCACTGTCGAGAGGGCATACCCATACACTGTCATTTTTATTTATAATCCTGGCAACATCAAGGAATTGTTTGCTGGTCTTCCTGTCGTTTACATTAATGATCCTCATATAAGAAAATTTTTAAAGGCTTTGTTAAATTGTAGAATTGAACAATATAGCAAGAAGACTGTCTTAAAAAGTCAATGGGTTTCATCACTTGAGATACCTTCTTCCTGATAATACGCAAAAGTCGTAAGACACTTAAAAATACGAATTTTCTGATAAAAATCAGTGGTTTGACAGGAACATGAAAAGGGTGATAAGCAGTATTTTATGGCGAAATGTACTGCCAGGTTTGTTTCCCTGTAAAACATAAAAAGGTAACAGGGGAAGAAATAATCCTGACGGAATAAACAAGTTGGCAGTGACAATTAAATGTATTATCATTGCAGCCTAAGGATATCAATTATTGTGATACATAAGACATTTAAGGGATATTTATGGATTTTTTTCAGGGTCTTTTCGACTGGTACATGGCTCACCTCAATTATTTTACGATAGCTCTTCTAATGGGTATAGAGAGTACTTTTATACCCCTGCCTTCGGAGGTGGTGATCCCGTTTGCCGCTTATAAAGCAGGGCAGGGCGATCTGAATATTTTTATTGTTGTGCTGGCCGGTACTATAGGGGCACTTGTGGGGGCGCTTATCAATTATATCCTGGCTTATTTCCTGGGACGTCCACTTGTATACAAATTTGCCGGTTCAAAGCTCGGAAAACTTTTCTTGCTTTCAGAAGAGAAGGTTCAACATGCCGAGGATTATTTTAACCGTAACGGAAAGACATCAACATTCATTGGCAGACTTGTTCCTGCTGTGCGTCAACTTATTTCAATACCTGCAGGACTGGCCAAAATGAATCTTCGCGATTTTATCCTGTATACCACATTCGGAGCAGGGATCTGGAATATTATCCTTGCCATAGTAGGTTTTTACCTTTACGGGATCAGGGACCAGGTCTTACCTTACCTGGGTCATATACTTGTGGCTCTCGGAGTTGGTTTTGTTATTTACCTGATAATAAAAGCCAGGAAAGCAAGAAAAAGCGGATCTCCGTCCTGACATATTACACTTATTCACTGTCACGGTGGACTATATCAGTAGAGAATGCCGGCAGGCAGACTGCTATATATTCTGCTCCGCCTTCATAAGGAGTGCTGTAGCGTACCCATTCTCCCTTCCCTGCCATTATCGCTTCACCTGCTGAAACCACAATCTCCCCATCTGTGGTATTTACTTTCAGGTTGCCCTTAAGTACAACAGTATATTCATTGAATTCAGGACACTGACCTGGCTCTGCCCAGCCTTCAGGACTGACCATATGAGCTATGCTGACCTCTGAGGTATTGCTGTTAACATGGCCGACATATTCTCGTATTATCTTTTCCCCGGTGCCTGCCGCTGAGACAATCGAAGGCGATTTTATGTATTGTTTCATTTGCTATAATATTTGGATTTTACAGGGAATTGTTTTTGCCGGGTATCATTTCCTGGCTAATGTAATTATTTATATTATTGGAAGACCATATTCATCCTGTAGTTTTTTCATCCTGGCAAAGGCTGTAAACCATTTGTTTAAAATATTGTGCCCACTCATAATGCGATCGCTCTCCTGTTAATGACTGCCATGTCACAGGTCTGCCAATGGTAAGTGTAACAGTGGAATTTACCTGCTTTATCATTTCCCGTGGCAGAAGCATGGTCTCAATATACAGTTTTATGCCAAGGATCTTTCTTATCCGTGCAACATTATAAAAAAGGTTCGAGTTCCGTCCGCTTATATGTACTGGTATAATATCTCTATGGTGTTGTATGGCCTTGGTAATGAATGACTTTTGCCATGGGATATCGGATATTACTCCTTTGTTTCTTCTCGATACTTCACCGGCAGGAAAGTAAAGTACCTGTGATTTTGAAGCAAACAGACTGTTAAGTTTTTCCACCGTTTCCCTGGTGTTTGCACCAAAGACATTAATACCCAGGAGGATAGATTTTAGCTGTGGTATGTACCTGAACAGCTCGTTTGATGGGAAGATCACATCGGGAAAATGGTTTGAAACAACATGAATAAGCGACATGGCATCCATGCCTCCCACAGGATGATTTGCCGCAAAAATAAAATTTCCTGAAACAGGTATATTTTCTTCACCCTCAACTATAATTTTTACGTTCCAGTCCTTAAGGACACCATTGATGAAAGATATACCATCTCTGTCGCGGTTGTGGTATATTACGGAATTTATTTCATCCTGCCTGACCACACGTGCTATCAGCTTAATAACAGCCGCGGGCAGAGACCTTATAAATGGTGATTTGCTGTTTCTTACAGTTTTTTCTATATCTATGATTTTTTCCTGGGCCTCCATAAAATTCTAGTTTTTCATCCCAACCGGACATACAGCTACACAAATCCCGCATACCCTGGCATTATTTCCAGGAGATATCCTTCCAAACCTTGCACACTGATCCCTGCATTTCCAGGGATCGAAAAATTCTTCTCTGTCAGTATTAATATCCCATAGTTTTCCGTTTGCTGCTCTCGCGGGGCAGGCTTCCACGCAGATATTACATTTTCCACAAAAGCTCTTGTCTATGGGTTTCAGGATCGCTTCAAGCGGGGTCTTGACCAATATGGAAACCAGGCGGAGCCTGGGGCCAAACTGTCTAGATATGAACAGATCCGATTTGCCTATCCACCCTAACCCGGCACGTGTGGCCACCATTTTATGAGATAGCTCTGTTCGCAGTGAATCTGCGTATTTTGTATCGAGATCATAAGTGGAAATAGTAGGAGCTATGGCTTTAGCTTCAGTTCCGGTATTCTTGAGATCGCTGACTATCCTTTCCGTCAGGTAAGACAGCTCATCATTCACATTGAGGTAATGTTCATAATACTCACGTGTAGGGCCATTTATTATTCTGCTAACTATTTTGTCATCAAGCCTTCTCCCGATTGAAATACCATACCTGAAGCCCCCGGCTGTTTCCCTGCTTAGTCCATCCAGGTCAGCAAACCCATATATATAACCGGTACCGGGTATGAGATTTTTTTTTAATATTTCCCTAATGGTATTCATTTTATTCAGCCCTCAGTTATTTCATTGTTGGTACCGGGAAAGACCAGTTCTGTCAGTTCTGTCAACTCTTTGCGGGCCCGTTCAAAATCATTGTATTTGTTTATAGTAATTTTCAAAGATCTGTTCCTGTTGACAAGCAGAAGTCTTATATCCGTGGTCTCAGTGTCAAGCCTTATATTTGAGCGGCTGTAGGTGGTATACCTGCTTCTTACCTTTTCAATGGTGAACCCTGAAAAAGACCCGGTAGAATACCATTTCCCGGCAGGGAATAAGCCGAAAAGCCTTGTGAAGGATCTGACCCTTTTATTTTCAGTATCTATTATGGTGCCATTGGTGGTAAATGCGAGAAATAATCCCGGTAATAACAGGATTAGCGAAGCAGGGTGGTAATAAGCAATAAATATGCCTGCAGCGGTAAATACAAGGCCGGCATAGCTCAGCGAAGGTCCGAAGAACTTGCCGTGATTATATTTTTTCAGTGCCATTAAAGAAGGAGAAATGATGTTTTCTGTGCAGGAACAAATTAATCAATTATTTCTGCATCATCAAACTTCCTTGTATGAAACCTGACACTTCCTGATCTGACTCTGGTAGCGCCTTTGCTGCTGAGGAATCCCCATCCTCCGCTTCCTATCAGGAATCCCAGTGCATACAATCCGCCATTATTGTTCTGGGCATACATGGTTATGTCCTTATTGAAAAGCATCCCGATGAAATCGAAGGGCGCAATAAAACCATGCCACAGTCCACCCAGGAATCCATATGTGTGTCCTGTAAGACATTGATCAACGGCTTCATTCCTTGCACATCCCAACAGGGCAAGGACAGACAGGGAGACCAGGAGTATCCACATATTCTTTTCTTTAAAGATGGTTTTCATGATATTAATGTTTAATCAGGTTAAAGGAGTGTGTTTGTAATTATTAAAAAAGGCTCTGTTCAATTATACCGCCTGAATGTTTCTTTTCATGTTCAATAAGCCATTTTTTTCTTTCAAGGCCCCCGCCATATCCTGTAAGCCGTCCGTCAGATCCAATCACCCTGTGACACGGTACTATGATAGCTATCGTATTCATACCGTTTGCATTTGCAACAGCCCTTACCGATGATGGTCTTTTTATGGCTTCGGCCTGGTCCCTGTATGATCGTGTGGTGCCGTAAGGAATATTACGGAGCTCATTCCACACAAGCTTTTGAAAATCTGAACCTTTAATATCAAGAGGAATGGTGAAATCCTTTCTTCTCCCTTCGAAATACTCCCTGAGCTGTTCTTCCAGTTTCCGGAGATGTTCATTGTTACCTTCCTCAAACCGGGCATCAAAAACACTCATGATATGTTCCTTTTCCGTACCGGGTGACTTCCTGTCGGTGAATTCAAGGAGGCAGATGCCTTTTTCAGTTGCACCGGCAATCATTTCGCCAAGTGGAGTATCGGTTATAATGGTCTTGATCATGCGTCAAATAATGGTACAGCATCCAAAACTGGTTGCAGACGGATTTATTTATTGTTAAATCTTCCGGATACAGACTTAATATACCGTACATGTCTGAAACGAAGCGCGGACCAGTCATCATCTATCGAAATCATCCTTACACCATGGAGTCCGGAGTTATTAAGAGTCTTCCATCCATGATCGCGGTCAACATCTGATTTATAGTTCCTTGAACTTTTCTTTGGATAGCAGATCCATAAGACCCCGTCAGCTATGAGATTATGAACTACACCGGGAGCATAATCTTCCACTTCCCCGGAATTTCTGACAAAAAGTATAATGAAGCCATAAGGAAACCTGGGATCAATTTCACTGTCTATCCTCACATCTTTTAAATCAGCTGACAATGTAGCTTTAAAATTTTCTTCCACATTGATCAGGGCAATCCTTTCCTGGCCTTTATAATTCAATTTCTCTAACAGGTTCTTCATTCCTCCGGGGACATTTTAATGCTAAATTAAAAAAAAATCAATATCACCTGGATATACTTTACTCAAAGGGAACTTATTCAGGTCAATTAAAAACGTGAATAAAAAAGTAAAATAATAACCGTATAACCCATATTTTCACAAAAGGTTGTAAATTTGTGATATCAAAAATGGGGTGCCTTATAATTACAGGCTGAGATCATACCCTTGAACCTGATCCGGATAATGCCGGCGGAGGGAAAAAAGAGTATCAACAAATCAGCATTTTTCAGAGACCTCATTTACCTGATTATAAAGTTTAATTTAATAATCATTAAATGAGAAAATTAATTGGTTTCACTTTTTTCCTGGTATTTCCACTGGCTGTCCTGGCAGGTAGCTACCAGGAGGGAGGTTCAGTTATCAGTGGTAAGGTAACCGATCCCTCAGGCAACGTACTGGCGGGGGCTGCAGTTGCTGTTGAGAATACAGGTTTGGGTACACATACCGGAAAAGATGGCAGCTTTGTCATAAAAGGTTTACATGGAGGCAGGTATACGGTGATAGTGACTTACATAGGTTTCGAGACATACAGGAAGGAGATAGACCTGAAAAAGGAAGTTTTTTTGAATATTGTACTTAACCAGCAGCCTTACGTAACCCAGGAGGTTCTGGTCAGCGCCACAAGGGCCGGGGAGCATTCGCCCATGGCTTATTCAGTCATGGATAAAGGTGTTGTAAGGGAACAAAATACCGGGCAGGATATGCCGTACCTGCTTAGTCTGACACCTTCTCTGGTCGAGACTTCAGAGGCTGGTAACGGAGTCGGCTATACTAACCTGAGAATAAGAGGAACCGATGCAAACAGGATAAACGTTACCATTGACGGGATACCACTTAATGACCCGGAATCACAACAGGTCTTCTGGGTTGATCTTCCTGACCTGGCTTCATCAGTGGAGAATATTCAGATACAAAGAGGTGCGGGTACATCATCAAACGGATCAGGAGCTTTCGGCGCCACAATAAGTATTCAGACAACAAATCCCGGAAATGAGCCATTTGCTGAAATAAGTTCTTCCGGCGGATCCTTCAATACACTGAAAAATATGGTAGCGGCAGGTACCGGTCTTATTAAAGGGAAGTTTGCCCTGCAAATGCGTCTATCAGACCTTAAAAGCAATGGTTATATAGACAGAACAGGATCGAATCATAAATCAGCTTTTATAAACGGGATATTCAGGACCGAAAAATCGAGCCTTAAAATGAATATCCTGTTAGGGCAGGAACATACGGGAATAGGATGGTGGGGTGTGCCCGCGGACTCCCTGGCTACAAACAGGACATATAATCCGGCCGGGGAATATACTGATGATTCAGGCATTATACATTACTATAACAATGAGAGTGATAACTATGAACAGGATCATTTCCAGCTTATCTATGGCCATACCTTCGGTAAATATCTGTCCCTGAATGGTGCATTGCATTATACACATGGAAAAGGTTATTATGAGGAATATGCGGAAGATCAGCCTCTCACGGATTATGGTCTTTCTCCGTTCATTATTGGTGATTCACTGATTACAACATCTGACCTTGTACGCCGCAAATGGCTTTCAAACGATTTTTATGGAGCGGTTTATTCAGTGAGATACCACAACAACAGGATGGATGCATTAGCCGGAGGAGGTGCAAACCTCTATATTGGAGACCATTACGGCAATATCATATGGATGCAGAATGCAGGAGAGACAGAAAAGGACCACCAATGGTATCTTAATACTGGAAGGAAAGGAGAGGTAAGTATTTATGGAAAAGTAAATTATGCCCTTACGGATAAACTTAGTGCTTTCGGTGATCTCCAGTACAGGTATGTATATTACAATATGTCAGGACCCGATGCCGACTTTACCGATCTAACCCAGAAACATACTTACGGATTTTTCAATCCGAAAGCAGGTATTTTCTGGACAATAACACCGGAACAGGATGCCTATCTGTCATTTTCAGTGGCTAACAGGGAACCAACGCGTGAAGATTTTAAGGAAGCATCAGGTGATCCACAGTCCACACCAAGTCCCGAGACATTATATGATACCGAGTTGGGTTATAAGCTTAAAAAAGGACGATCACTATTTGGTGTTAATATATATGCCATGTTGTACAAAGACCAGCTGGTACCTACAGGTGAACTGAGCAATGTAGGGTATTCTATCATGACAAATGTGGACAAAAGCTACAGGCTGGGTATTGAGACTTCAGCTGATATGCGGCTGACAAATCTGGTAAACTGGAGGGTCAACCTGACTTTGAGCAGTAACAGGATAACCGGATTTACAGAATATTATACCGATTATAATACTAACGACCGGACATCACAATACCTGAGTAAGAACCTGGGTACCGTGGATATAGCATATTCGCCTTCGGTTATCTTTTCAAGCGACCTGCTGTTTAATGTTTATAAGGGGATGGAGGCACATTTTATTAGCAAATATGTGGGAAAACAGTATTTCGATAATACTATGAATCCTGAAAGGACCATTAAACCTTACTTTGTGAATAACATAAGGATAGATCTTACACCACGTATCAAAAATATCAGGGGACTCGAGATACAGTTAATGGTGAATAACATTTTCAACTCAATGTATGAAAACAATGCTTATGGAGGTAACTGGTATGAAGATGGTGTTGAAAAAACCTGGGCGTATTATTTTCCACAGGCAGGAACCAACTACATGTGCAGAATGGATATTCGTTTTTGAAAATTTAAATGCATGGATATAATATTAGCCTGGATAACAAATAATTATATTGAAATATTCGGAGCGGTCACTGGAATATTATATGTTTTCCTGGAGATACGCCAGACGATCTGGTTGTGGCCTGTGGGTATTGTAACTTCCGCTGTGTATATATGGGTATTCTTTACAAGTAAATTTTATGCCGACATGAGCCTGCAGGTATATTACCTGGTAATCAGCTGCCTTGGATGGTACTGGTGGATTAAAGGTGTAGGTCGCAGGTCGCAGGACACAGGGAAAAGGAAAGAAGATGCGGGGCGCAGGGCAAAGGGTACAGGGGAAAAAGCAGGGGACACAGGATTAATAGATGAAGAGGATAAGGGGAGAATGGAAGGGCTGGAGAAGGAGGAACTTCCAGTATCCAGGATAGGGTTAAGGCTGTCAATGACACTGGCTGTCATTTTTGTGTTTTTATACGGTTTTATGTGGCTTGTGCTTGCCAATATGACAGATTCACCGGTACCGGCCTGGGATTCCTTTATCACCTCTCTATCAATAATAGCTACATGGATGCTGGCACGAAAAATATTTGAGCACTGGTATTTGTGGATTATTGTTAATTTTGTTTCCTCGGTTTTGTTTATAATAAAGGGATTATATCCTACTGTGATACTTTATTTAATATATGGCGTTATGTCCTTTGCAGGACTAAAGGCATGGAGCAAATCCCTGAAGGTTAGTCAACCAGTAACCAGGAGATGAAAAACAGGCATATACCACGCACCGTTATAGTTGCGGACGGCGATTTTCCACGAAATAACATACCCCTCGATTATTTGCGGAATGCTGCCCGTATTGTTTGCTGTGACGGAAGTGTGAAAAAACTTGTAAAAGCAGGCTTTACACCTGATGCAATAGTTGGGGATATGGATTCACTTGGTGATTTACATGCTTTGAAATACAGGGACAGGCTTTATGAATACGCTGAACAGGAGACCAATGATCTGACCAAGGCAGTAAACTGGTGCAGGGAGAAAGGTTACAATGATCTTGTGATCGTAGGTGCCACAGGCAGGCGTGAAGACCATACTCTGGGCAATATATCCCTGCTTGCTGAATATATTCAAATGGTAAATGTGATCATGGTTACCGATACTGGTATCTTCCTGCCACTTCTTAAAGGTTCCGAAATATCTTCTTTCCCCGGACAGCAGGTATCCGTTTTTTCCATCGATCCGACAACTGAGATATCATCATCAGGATTACGATATCCTTTACGGAATACAAAGCTGAGGAATTGGTGGGTGGCTACTCTTAATGAAGCTACAGACGATAAATTCACCCTCGATTTTTCAAGCGGAAGGATTATTGTATACCTCAAGTATTAAACCTGACTATTACTCGGGCCTCGTCTCACGGACAAGAGTGATGAGGTGAGCCCGGCTGCGGACATTAGTCTTGATATATATCCTGTGTGTATGGTCTTTGACTGTTTGCAGGCTGATAAACAGCTTGTCTGCGATTTCCTTGTTGCTCAGGCCATTACAAATTTCTCTTATTATATCTGTTTCCCTTGGACTGACATCGAATTTTCTACAGAAATCATCAATTGACATATCCTGTTCAGGTTCACTCACACGGGCGGACAACTCTGCCCCGTAGCTGAAATAGACCGGGATGAAAGTATTCCCGGCAAAAAAGGCAAGAATAAAAATAACCGCAATCCATATCTCCGATTTATAAAACAGGAGAGGGATACCCTGGATAATCATTATCATAAAGATGAATGCTGCCAGCGACTTCCTGTCATGATCATTCAGCAACCCTTTCCTGCTTCTGGTGAACAGAATCGTTGCTGATGCATATGCTGAATACAGGAAATTCATTGTTATAAAATAACTTTTTATGAGAATTACAGGTTCAATTTCATGTTCCTCTGAAAGATAATATCCCATAGCAGCAAGTATGGAGAAATTTACAAGGAGGAACACAGTCAGGAAAAACGATCTGTTTTTCCTCCCGGAGACAGATGATGAAAACTGTAACAGCATCAGCCATGCGAACACAAGGAATGGAAGACCCATCAGAAGTGCAATGTCAGAGATTCGTGACAGGTTTCCGGGTGACATATACTGTGCAAGCAATACTTTAATGATCGCCTGACCCCATATACCGTAAAAGCCGAATGTGTAAATGAATACCTGGAAATAAAGAAGAGTGGAAAAAACAATGTTATGATATTTATTCCTGAGTCGTGTTGAAAGAACAACTCCACCCGCAGCGAGTGCCACCGATAAGATAAAGATGAGGTATCCGAGGTACTGTAACATTTTTTAAAGATAAGAAAAACAAAAATATCATCGCTGTGGCACTGATACACTACTAAAGTATTGTTGTACATACTTAAGTAGGAAAAATATTATTCACTACTATAGTATGAAGCCTGTATTAACGCCAGGATTTAAATTAGCTGAAAATATCAATATGTATTTACTAATCAAACAAATAAAATATCATGGAAACAATGGAATCGAACGGACAGGTGGAATCTCACGGTCCGGAAGAACAAAAAAATGACTACAACCTGGTGCCTGACTTTGGATTCAGTCTGGGTACAGGATGGAAGGTGATGATCGATAATTTCCTCAGGTTATTCCTTGTGGTCATAATTTTAGCAATTGTGACAGCCCCGATGAGGATGTTCAGCTTTCACATTGATGCTTCTGATTTTAGGCATATGCCCTGGATATTCTCAGGGGACCATTTTCACAGGATGAGAGATTTATTTACTCTCGGATCACTGGGGATATTTGCAGCTTTTTTCGGACTTATAGGGATGCTTTATGCTTTTCTGGTTGCTCCTGTTTTTGAATACGGAGGTAGTTTTATTTTTGTCCAGGCAGTAAGGAAAATAAAGCCCGACTTTGAATACCTTGTCAAGGGTTTTATGGAGAATTATCTCTCCATCGTACTGGCAAACCTCCTTGTTTTTGCTCTTGTCGTACTGGGATTATTTGCTCTGTTGATACCAGGTATAATTATAGCGTGTCGCCTGGCTTTTGTTCCTTATATTGTTATGGACAAGAAGCTTGATCCTATAGAGTCGGTCGAACTGAGCTGGAAAATGACGAAAGGTTACGGGTGGACAGTCTTCCTGCTGGGCTTTGTATCGATTTTTATAATCATTCTTGGCCTTCTCCTCTTAATTATTGGCATATTCCCGGCAATAATGTGGGTTTCAAGCTCATTTGCTTCACTTTATGAAGCAGTTCTGAGGGAAAAGGAAAAAACAGCTGAAATACCTGCCGGCACACAGGAAAACACCGGTACAGACAAATAAAATCAATCCCGGTTGTCAATCCGGTGAACATTAAAAGATTGCCTTTGTTTTTATCAGAAAGTGACAGTTAAGTGATTGAAAAAAATTTCTACCTTTATGTTTAACTCTTAACTTATCCGTAAATGAAAACAAAGGCAATTCTTTTAGTATTTGCTGCCATGGTTGCTACATCTGCGTCCATGAATGCACAGGGCCTTCTCAGGAGGGCCATTAACAGGCATATTGAGCATAAGATAGACTCAGCTGTTGATAAAAGCATACAGAACCAGGAAAACGAGCAGAACAACAAAAACGCAGGTCAGTCTGAAAGCAAGGATAACAGTACAAGGGCAACAGGAAGAGGATTATTCGGAGGTAAGATCGATATCAAATACAATGACGACTACAACTTCACAGGACGCATGTATATGCAGATAGAGTCCTATGACAACAATAAGCCAGTACTATCCGATTATTATACTTATTACAGCAGTAAGACCCCTGATGCAGGAATTGAGATGAGTATTCCTGACCAGAAGGAAAAAACAGGCCCGACAGTATTTCTTATAGACGGTGTTAACAGGTGTTTCATAATGCTTCTGGGAAGCACGGATTCCAAAACCGGGATTATCTCCGAGTTACCAAGTGATTCTGCGATGGCAGCAATGGGGAAAAAACAGAAAGGAGAGAATCCGGAAGACGCAATTATAACCAGTACCGGAAAAACCCGGACGATTGCCGGGTATAAATGTACCGAATATAAGGCCACAGACAAATCAGATGGTAGTTGGGCCTATGTATGGGTTACCAAGGATCTTAAGTTGAATGCAAACAGGGCATATTGGGGCAAAGCCGGAATTCCGACATATTATAATTATCCGGGGTTTGGAGGAGGAGTGATCCTTGCCGTGGAATCGTATGACAAACATAACAAACTGGAAATGAAGATGGAGACCAAGGAAATTGATCAGAACTATCCACATTCTATCTCCACTTCAGGATATACCTTCATGAAGATGAACTTCGGTCAGGCGGGCAGAAAAGAATAAGCCTGTCAATCCGCTTTTATTAGTTTTGCAAATCTAAGCAGGAGTTTCTTACGTCCCTCTTTCTCAAAATCCACCGTGGCGGTGGTATTGGGAGGTTGTCCTTCTATTGATATTATCGTTCCCGGTCCGAACCTCTCATGACTGACCCTGTCTCCCTCTGAGAATGATAAAGGTGCGCCCCGGGTAAATGATGCGGACTGATCCTGTACACGGTCATTTCCCGTTATCCTTTTAAGTCTGGTCCGGGGAATAAACTCTTTGGGTTCTTCACGAAGATGTGATGTATTTGTCTTATGTACATTATTTCTGAAAGGCTTACCTCCGGTCTGGGGATAATTGAGGAACTGCTGGCCTATCTCTTTCAGGAACCGGCTGGGGCTGCAACGTTCCAGGTTACCCCACTTATACCTGTTCAGTGCATAGCTCAGTGTTGCCTGTTTTTCCGCCCTGGTTACGGCAACATAAAAGAGCCTTCTTTCTTCTTCCAGTTCCTTGGCGCTGCCCGACGACATAGGTGACGGAAAAAGGGTGTCTTCCATGCCCACAATATATACATGTTTGAATTCCAATCCCTTGGCAGAATGCATAGTCATCAGGGTAACCTTGTCCCTGTCTTCCTCAGTCTCAGTATCCTGGTCCGTAAGTAATGCAACATTGGCCATATAGGCCTCAAGAATGGAAGGTTCACCATTGGTTTCAGCCGATTCAGTGAAAACCTTGATACCATTAAGCAGTTCCTCGAGGTTTTCGTATCGGCTTATCTCTTCCGGGGAATTACCTTCTCTCAGTTCTTTCATGATACCCGATCCCAGGGCAATCTCCTTAGCTTTAATAAAGGCATCCGTGGTTTCTGAATCGTTACTGAGCTGATCAATCATCTCGGCATATGAAGAAAGTCTTCTGGCTGTGGAAGCATTAAACTGATCCGGATGACTCCCTGCCTCATTCAGTATTGCCCAGGGAGTGACATTCAAAGTACCAGCCAGGTCGAGTACCTTTTTTATTGTGGTATCTCCTATACCTCTTTTGGGATAATTGACTGACCTTTTAAAGGCTTCTTCATCATCATGGTTGATCACCATCCGGAAATAGGCAAGAATATCCTTAATCTCTTTTCTTTCATAAAATGACAATCCACCGTATATTTTGTACGGTATATTCTTTCTTCTAAGGGTTTCTTCAAATATCCTCGATTGTGCATTTGTCCTGTATAAAACAGCAAAGTCGGACCAGTTAAGCTGAAGAGAGAATTTCCTGTCAAAGATATCTGAGGCTACATTAAAACCTTCTTCAGTATCAGTCATAGCCTGTAATACCTGTATCTTTTCTCCTGTTTCGTTTTCTGAAAAGACCTTTTTCTGTATCTGTCCTTCATTGTTGGCAATGATGGTGTTGGCTGCATTAACAATGGTCTTTGTCGACCTGTAATTTTGTTCAAGCTTATACAACCGGTAATCACTGTAGTCATTTTTGAAATTAAGGATATTCTCAATCCTTGCTCCCCTGAATGAGTATATGCTCTGGGCATCATCTCCCACAACACAGATGTTATGGTGAGAATCCACAAGTTTCTTTACAATAAGATATTGTGAATAATTGGTATCCTGATATTCATCAACGAGCACATACAGAAATCTGTCCTGGTAGGCTGCAAGGACATCAGGGAAATCCCGGAAGAGAATATTCGTATTAAGAAGAAGATCATCGAAATCCATTGCATTGGCCTTAAAACAACGTGTTGCATAAGCCCTGTAGATATCGTACAGAAGGGGCATCCTGCTTGCTTTGTCGTATGACTGCATCTCATTGTCGGAAGCATAACGGTTGGCCGTGACAAGGTTGTTCTTGGCAGCAGATATTCTTGATGCAATCACTCCGGGCTTGTAAATATTGTCATCAAGGTTCATTTCCTTTATTATGGACCGGATAAGGCTTTTGGAATCTGAAGTATCGTATATGGTAAAATTGGATCTGTATCCCATCCTTTCTCCTTCTCTCCTTAGGATCCTTGCAAAGATGGAGTGGAATGTACCCATCCACAGGTATCTGGCTATCTCGGGATTTACAATTTTTGTTATCCTGTCTTTCATCTCCCTGGCAGCTTTATTGGTAAAGGTGAGTGCCAGTATCTTCCCGGCAGGAACACCTTCACGCAGAAGATGAACAATACGATATGTCAGGACTCTTGTTTTACCTGCGCCTGCTCCCGCAATGACCAGGGAAGGTCCGTCACAGTTAATAACTGCTTGTTTCTGAGATTCATTCAGATCGTCCAAATAATTAATTGCCATACCTTGCATTGAATTACAGCGTAACAGGTCCGGCAAATTTAATAATATCGGAGTCAACGAAGGAGCATGGTCATAATTTATATGAGATTATTTTTCAACATTGTCATATGGTAGCATCTGCTCAGGTGTGAATTTCAGCTAATAATTGTTATAATTGTGCGGTTGTTAATCCATAAATAGTCTGTATATGAAACGATTTGGACAGGTAATAGGAGTAAGACCCGGGCATTTTGAACGCTATCGGAAATACCATGAAGAGGTATGGCCCGGGGTCCTGGATATGATTGAAAAATGTAATATTCATAATTACACCATCTTTCACAGGGAAGGAACTCTATTCGCATATTTTGAGTATACCGGTAGCGATTACGAATCCGATATGAAAAAAATGGCTGCCGATCCGCTTACCAGGGAATGGTGGGACATTATGGAGCCAATGCAAAAACCTCTGGAATCGAGAATGGAAGGTGAATGGTGGTCAGATATGGATGAGGTATTTCATGTTGACTGATCCTTTCTGATGGCTATATTTTTAGTATACTTGCAGAAGAAAATACCAAAGTATAAACGATTGCGTTGTTTAATAAGAATCAATTGCCTGTGCGATATTTCTTTCTGGTCATAGCCGTGTTACTGCCTTCCCTTTCCGAAGCTCAACTCTCAGCACCGGGTAATAATACCGTCAGGTATACATCATATCCCTCTGCCCCGGGAGTTAAAAACCCTGTATTTATATACTGCAATTCAACGGGTACACAATTGGGAACGCTGGTTGCTGAAAGCCCGGCAGGAACAGGACCTTTTAATTACGAATGGCTTCAATGGAGTGATGCCACCAAAAGTTACAGCATTCCTGTTAAAACGGATACAGGAGTAACAACTTCAAAGGCAGATAACCTTGGTGAGGGTGGATACAGGGTTAATATCAGCGGCGGATATGATACATCATTTGTAGCCTGGATTTTCCTGGATAAACCGCATGCTGAAGCAAGTCTGCTTAACCGTACATGTGATTATGTAGCACTGAGAGGTGTAGCAGCTGTCGACACCTTTTATTATAAGGATCCTGCAAGCGGCGTGCCCGTAAAACTGCCCGACGGTGTGAAGTTTTTATGGTCCTCCGATCCTGTTTCTGCCATCCCTTACCCTGATGTTGACCTGAATCCACAGACATTCAATCCTCCCCTTGAGGATGTGACATATAACCTCCAGGTCAGTGACAGTTTTGGATGTGTGAGTGAATCATCATTCTATTATGAGTCTATTCATGTAAAAGCCGACTTCTCGGTCGATCCGGATAACGGCCAGGCGCCTCTCGAAGTAACCTTCACCGACAAATCTATAAGGGCATCGACATACAGGTGGGAATTTGGAGACGGTAAGGACAGTATATCCACCCTGAGCGACCCGCCTCCTCATATATATTATAAGCCCGGGGAATACTCTGTCAAGCTGACTATTGAGAGTACTCTTCATTGTATCGATTCGATGCGTTTTGATAAGATCGTTGTAGATCCGTCTGAACTGAATGTTCCGAATGTGTTCACTCCCGATGGGGATGGCATAAATGATAATTTCATGGTGGAATCAAAATCGCTGCGTTACCTGAGCATGGAAGTATTCAGCAGGAACGGTCGCAGGGTTTACAATTTTTTCGGTGACGGAGAAAAGTTGCAGCAATGGCAGGGGTGGGACGGTAATGTTAATAACTCATCGGTAAAGGCAACTCCCGGCATTTATTTTTATATCATTCGTGCATATGGCTGGGATGATATTACATACGACGGCAGGGAGTACAGGGGATTTGTTTACCTGTTCAGGTAGAAGGTGTAAGGTGTAAGCCGTAAAGCGTAAAGGTATAACGCCGTAACGCCATAACATCATAACATCATAACATCATAACATATAACACCAGTATTAAAATGCTGATCTGTTGCCCTACTGCCAGGCACCGATTATCAATCCCATTACTGTGAGACTGACCACACTGTACCCTGCATTGATCATGAAATGAACAAATGACCTGGATTCAAACAGGTAAATTATGCCCACATAAGTGAGTATCCAGCCGAATCCGGCCATAAAGCCGGCAATGGCACCAAATGCAGCTCCTGCTTCTTTACCGATGAACATGGCCAGAAAAAAGGAGGCTATTAAAGAAAGGATAAAAGCCACACCGAAAACCTTTACCATGTTTTTATTCCGGTTGTCTTCTTTCTTTATTCCGGCTTCTTTCATCCACCTGTTAACAAACATAAGAGGGGAGAACCATAGCCCTCCGATCAGAAAGGAACTGACAGCTGCTACAACAATAGCCAGCCAGTTCAGGTTTTGAAAAGCGTCATTCATATTCATAGATTAGTCTTTCTCCTTCAAACAATCCAGCGTGGAGAATGTTTAAACTGAACTGACCATGAATATAATTTAATAACAGAAGGTTAAGGCAATTCTAAGCAGGGAAGATCATGCAACTGCGATGTTCTATCCTGCAGGGAGATTCTTTTGAAGGAAACGAATCCAGTTTTGGCCCATTATGTTTTTTACGTCCTCATCATCAAAGCCGGAGTCAAGCAACAGCGAGGGAAGTTTTTGCAGGTCGGCAATTGTATCCAGATCATATGGACATTGCTCTTTGCCGAAAGCTCCATCGAGATCCGAACCAATAGCAGCATGCAATGAGTTGCCTGCTATCTGGCAAATATGATCGATATTCATTACAGCCTGCCTGAGTGAAACGCCCATTTCTACGGGATTGGATTTGCCCCTTACCCAGCCGGGAACCATCATCCATGCATCAAGGGCTGTTCCAATAACAGCTCCGCGACCTATCAGCTCCTTTATCTGTTTGTCAGAAATCTGTCTTTCATCAGGCACTAATACCCTGCAATTGTTATGACTTGCCCACACAGGACCTTTAAAAAGGTCCATGGTCTCCCAGAAGCTTTCGTCGCAAAGATGTGTTACGTCAAGAATGAGCCCCAGTCTTCCGATCTCTTCCAGGAGCTCTTTCCCTTTTCTCCCGATCCCTCCGGCAGCATCTGTCCCCTGGGCATATGTTCCGGGACCGTAATGAGCAGGTCCTATGGCACGTAATCCGTATTCATAGGCTTTCTCCAGGTGATGAATTGATATAATGGAATCGGCCCCTTCAAGACTCAGTATATATCCGACAGGAGCATCTCCAGGTTGATAATTCCATCTTTTCAGATGGTTAAGAAGTGTCTTTCTGTTATTTATGCTGATCATTTCACCGGCGTCTTCCATGGTTCTGTACCATGCCAGCTGTCCCTGTGTCTGGGCCCAGGCCTGTTCAGGGGATCTCCATCCCGGAAGGTTATTGCCGGGTTTAACGTAACGTCCTATCTGTGTGGCAACACACAATCCGATGTTTCCGGCTTTCATAGCAGGGAGGCTGACTGTTCCTTTTCCCCTGTCGGGTTTGTCTGTCATACCTTCCTCACTCATGCGGATATCCCCGACTGACCATCGTAGATCACGATTCCACTCGAGGGCATTCATTGCCAGGTCGAGATGGCCGTCGACTATGATATATTCTTTTTCAGTCACGAGATCAGCCTGTTAAAAAGTGATTTTTCTTCTGCGGGCAACTATGTTCCACTGTTCTGTGACCATGTGATCGTTCACTACATTAGCTGTGTCGTGACGGTCAACTGTCGGACAGATATGCCATGGAATTCCATACATTACATCACCGGTTTTGAAATTGTCAGCTTCACGTGTATGTATCACCAGGTGCTCCTCGTTATGGATTGTCATCTTATATCTCTTCAGACCAAAAATATTGACCCTGGGTGGTGGCATTTCCGCTGCCACAGCTTTATGTCCCAGGTCAATGCAAAGTGTTTCCTTTGCAGGTTTACTTATTACCCGCATAAGTAATACCGCTGCATGGAGGAAAGGCATATCTGCAAATGAAGAACCGTAACCCCAGTCCCACAACAGAGGTGTTCCCGGACTTAGATCCACCCCTTTTCTCCTGGCATGGACGGGGAAGGTCGGTGTGCCACCGGCAACAACTTTTACAGGACCCACATCTCTCTGCAGTTCATCTATAAGGGATTCAACCCGGATAAAAGATTCATCGCACATCTGTTGTCTCTTAAATGGATCTTTTTCATGAATATGACCATCATATATATGCAGGCCTTCAGCAATAAGCATCGGTGAATCAAATATTCTCTCGTAAAGCCTGACAGCTTTATCGCCTGGTACTACACCCGACCGATTCATGCCGGAATTTATGTCAAGCCAGACTCCTGTTTCCAGGCCGTACATTCTTGCCATTTGAGACAATTGGATTATTATCTCTTCCGAGTCTGCAATACATGATATGTTGACGTCAGTAAATTCCTTTTTAAGCCTGAAGAATCTTTCAATGTTAGGGCCAACCGGCTGCATCGCAAAAATAATATCAGAAGCACCGCACCTTGCTACCATCTCGGTTTCTGATATTGTGGAAGTCTTAAATTTTGTTATGCCATATTTCATCTGAAGCTTTATCACTTCAGCCATCTTGTGCGATTTAACATGCGGTCGCAACCGTTCCGTACCTCCGGCAATTTCAATAAGCTTCCTGATGTTGTTTTCAACGCGATCGGGATATACGAGAATTGAAGGGGATGATACATCCCCGGCATTTGTTATTTCGTACCAGTTATCTGTCCCGGTTTCCTGATTATCCATTTTTAAATTCAGTATAGTTCAAACATTGCTTCCACTTCAACAGGAATATTCGATGGAAGAGTCATGCCAACGGCACTTCTTACACCAACCCCGTTATCATTTCCAAAAACTTCTGCCATCAGCTCGCTGAACCCGTTAATAACTGCCGGATGCTGCTCAAAATTAGGTGCACTGTTTACCATACCCAGCACTTTGACGAGTCTCTTAATTTTTTTAAGGTCGCCGAAGTGAGTCTTTATCGTGGACAGCATTGTCAATCCGACCTGTCGGGCAGCCAGTTTTCCTTCATCGGTGTCCAGATCAGCTCCCAGCTTACCTTTCATCAGCGAGCCATCAGTCTTTACCGGACCCTGCCCCGATATATAAAGATACTTATCAATCACGAGTATGGGTTTGTAAACACCTGCAGGCTGAGGAGCAGGGGGCAGAGTCAATCTTAGTTCCTTAATTCTGGTATCCGGATCTTGTTTCATATCTTATATTCATTTTATTGATTGGCAGTTAATATTAAAACGATGAGTTTTGAAAATTTGTTTTCTTCAGAGCATTATCAGATGAGTATTTCAGTTCGGAATACTGTTATTGCATGACCGGAGATCTCAACCCTGTCATCTTTCATGGATACTTTCAGAATACCTCCTCTCTGAGATACCTGGTGAGAAATAAAATCATTTCTACCTGTCTTCATTTTCCAGAACGGAACAAGAGCACAATGGGCCGACCCTGTTACCGGATCTTCATCTATACCAAATCCCGGTGCAAAGCAGCGAACGCAAAAATCAAATTTTTGATCATCGGTTTCAGACGTGACCATAATATCACCAAAATCTGAGTTTCTCATGGCTTCAAAATCGGGATGCAGCGATTTAACATCATCTTCATTTCTCATTAATGCGAGATGCCATCCTGCATTTGTTTTATATAATTCTACCGGGTTAATTCGTGTTATTTTACGGAACTCTTCCCTCTTGTCAATCTTTTCAAGTTTATATGAAGGGAAATCCATTATGATCCAGTTCCCACGTTTCCTGACGGTAAGTCCGCCAACCTTACAGGTAAACCGTATTTCATCATGGCTGTCGACCATACCTGTCTCATACAAAATATGTGAAGAAGCAAGAGTTGCATGACCGCAAAGTCTGATCTCGGATTCCGGGCTGAAAAACCGTATTTTAAACCCATTTTCAGTCGGTTGAACAAAGGCGGTTTCTGCAAGATTCATCTCCATTGCAAGGTTTTGCATCCTGTGAACAGACATCTCGGAATCGAGTATACACACTCCGGCAGGATTACCTTTGAATGGCACGGCAGAGAAAGAATCTACCTGGTAAATTGTTTTGGATGAAGTCATATGTTATAAAATTAATGAAATTATAAAATATTGGTGTAATGTCAGGAATGCCCAAACGTTGTGAGCATGAAGAACTCTAAAGCGATCCTTAACTTTTCCTGTCTCTCCTGCATTACTGGTAGGAAGTCGGGACGCTATAACAAAAATAGCACTTATTTCTGATTTTTCGGAATGTTTTTTATATGACGCAGCATGCAGTCTTTTTAAATGCTTCACGTCATTCGCCGGTAAAATACATCATTTCACGGAATTTATCCCGAATTAAACTTTTAAAACTTTTAAAACCAAAAAAGTTTTCTCATTTTTGCAATAGTTTTATTATTATCCGGATAGATTTAATAAATGGATGTAAGAAAGAGGATTGTAGAAACAGCAGCCGGATTATTCAGGACTTACGGCATAAGATCGGTGACGATGGATTCAATTGCAGGTCACCTGGGGATGTCCAAGAGAACCATTTATGAAATATTCTCTGACAAGGACGATCTTATAAGAAGTGTTCTGAAGCTGATGGCGGAAAAACAAAAATCACTGATTGAAAATGTACTTAATAATTCAGACAATTCCATTGAGGCGATCTTCAGGTTGCTGGAAATGAGCAGGGACCATTTCCAGGCTATGAGTCCTGCCTTCTTTGCCGATCTGAAAAAATACCATCATGAAGTACTTGTAAAATCATCAGAAATTGAAGCAATGGCTGAATTCAAAAGTAACCAGGAGATCATTGAAAAGGGGATGGAAGAGAGATATTTCAGGGGCGATATTGACCCGGATATTGTTAACAGGTGTCTTTATTTGCTTGGACGGTCTGTTATGGATAATGATCTTTTTCCCTATGAACAGTTTCCCAGGCATGATATAATAAAAAACATTTTTATAAATTACCTGAAGGGAATTTCTACAGAAAAAGGTCTTAATATGATAGCCGGACTGGAATCTAAATTTTAGTTGTGAAAAATAACTGCAATTGCATTATCAGATACATAATTGGAAATAGCATGGAAAAAAGAAAATTATTGAGTGGCATTCTGCTGCTATTAATGTCGGGAGGATTTATTCATTCGCAGGTAACTGGCAGTGAGCTTAAGCTGTCACTCCGGGATGCTCAGGACTATGCCATCAGGCACAACAAGGAAGTAATTTCTTCCAGGATGGACCTGGCGGCATCTAAAACGGCTGTCTGGGAAGCAGTATCCGGAGGACTACCCCAGGTAAATGTTACCGGTAACTTTACTGACAACCTGAAACTTATGACAACCCTGCTGCCTGGCGATTTTTTCGGCAGACCGGGAGAGAAAGTGCCTGTGACTTTCGGATCGCAGTTTAATTCAAGTGCCACTGTTCAGGCTTCTATGGTGTTGTTCAATGCTCCATATTATCTTGGCATTGAGACCAGCAAACTGGCACAAAAACTAAACCAGGAGAATCTCACCAGGTCTGAACTCGACACCAAGGAGGCAGTGGCATCAGCATATTACCTGATACTTATATCTGAAAAATCCCTGGAGATACTTAATGAGAACCTTGCCAACCTGAATGAAACACTGAAATCGACCAGGGCGATGTATGCGGCAGGGATGGCTGAATCGACAGATGTTGACCAGATGGAATCAAATGTATCAATGGTAGAGAACTCACGCAGTTCGCTGCAACGTAACATTGAACTTAATTATAATCTTCTGAGGTATCAGCTGGGTGTGACAGCCGATACCCCTGTTTTGCTCACTGAAACACTGGAGGACCTGACCGCTGATATCAATGTGGAGGCATTATTATCGCAGGAGTTTGATCATACCAGGAATGTAACATACCAGCTTATGGCCGGACAGGAACAGATGTCGGCTCTTGCCCTGAAAACACAGAAGGCATCAGTGCTTCCTACCCTCGCAGGTTTCTACAATTACGGAACAAATGGTATGGGTGACAAGATAAATGAGCAACGCTGGTTCCCCAACTCAATGACAGGTCTGCAACTGTCGTTACCGATCTTCGGAAGCGGACAGAAATACAGTAGCATAAGAAAGGCAAAAATAAACCTCGAGAAAGCCAGGAATAATACAGAGATGGTTAAGGATCAGCTAATGCTTCAGGAGAAACAGCTTAGATATAACCTTGTTAATGCCAACATGCAGTACAAGAGTCAGAAAGACAACATAGAAGTGGCAAAAAGAGTGTATGAGAGCATGAAGAATAAGTACAAACACGGCATGGCATCAAGTCTTGATCTTACACAGTCGAACTCGTTGTACCTCGATGCGGAGAACAATTATATATCTGCGTTGATGAACCTGCTGCAGACAAAGCTTGCACTGGACAAACTTCTGAATAATATTTAATTATCAAACCGAAACTTTCAAAATTATAAATAATGAAATACCTAAAGCTTATTCCGGTAATAGTGACAGGCATGCTGGTCTTATCGGCATGCTCATCAAAAAGCACAAACGCAGGTTCTGAGGGTCAGTTATCAGACAGTACTTTGAAGGCTGCCACACCAGTAAAAATATCTGTTCTGTCAAAGACTAAAATTGCCAGGACCATAGATTATACCGCCACTGTGCTTCCCTGGGAGGAAGTCAATGTAGTGCCTTCGGCTCCGGGCAGGATCGATAAGATATATGTTGAGGTAGGATCAAAAGTAAACAAAGGAGATAAGCTCTTCCTGATGGACAGGACTCAGCTTTACCAGCTTAAGCTGCAGCTTGCCAACCAGGCAAAGGATCTTGGCAGGATAGATACACTGCTTCAGACAGGGAGTGCAAAACAGCAGCAATATGACCAGATGAAGACTCAGTATGACGTGACAAAAACCAATGTCGACTTCATGGAGGACAATACTCTGCTGAGGGCTCCCTTCAATGGTGTTATTACAGGAAAGTATTTCGAAAATGGAGAAATGTACACAGGAACTCCCACAACCCAGACTGGAAGGGCCGCAGTGGTAACGGTGATGCAGGTTAATCCGCTGAAAATAAGCCTGAATATCTCAGAACAATATTATCCCCTTATTAAGAATGGGATGAATGCTGAGGTGACTTCAGATGTCTATGGCAATAGAAAATTCAAGGCAAAGGTAAATCTCATTGCACCAACAATTAACCCTGCCACAAGGTCATTTGAAGTGGAACTGGAACTTCAGAACAACGACAATTTACTTAAACCGGGTATGTTTGTACGGGTCTCAATGGATCTTGGAGAAGTCGACACCTTTGTGGTTCCTGCAAATACTGTATTGCTTCAGGAAGGTACTGATATCCGTTATGTATTTCTGGCCAAAGGAGATACTGCAGAACGCCTGGAAGTTAAGCTTGGAAAGCGTTTTGACGATAAGCTTGAGATCATCTCCTCAGGTATTAATGAAGGAGATAAGCTGATCATCGA
>Ga0307440_1000223_pt1 | contig 26983 bp, 23 predicted proteins | sample SalMarWE160410MG_FD_202150 | JGI IMG/M metagenome (GOLD analysis project Ga0307440, IMG submission 202150) | Salt marsh sediment microbial communities from the Plum Island Ecosystem LTER, Massachusetts, United States - WE1604-10 | ecosystem: Environmental > Aquatic > Marine > Intertidal zone >...
AATGTATTCTTCAACTGGATAGACGATTTTTACCATTCCCAATGTATGTGCAGCATTGGTAGTTAATCCTACTTCTGTTCCTATGCCTCCCATTAGGTCAGCTAAGTCGAAGTCCATTAAGACATAGAGCATATCTACGACCATGTCGTCCATTTCTTTTCTAGCATTGACTATATTCCCTACTTTTGAGTAAGCGGGCAATAGTGGTAAATATATTACAGCGTTTAGTGGATTGCGGTAGCATTCACCATATTCTTTGACTATAAATTCGTTGTAGTCTTTGTTTAATAGTAGTTGGAGTTCGTTCATCGCCACGAATGCAGAGCAACCTTTAGCTGGAGGGTCGTCTCCACCGCACGGTGTAACAACAAAAGCTATTATGGGTACACCCGAACCTAGGACTTTTCGTAAGTGCCTTGCAAAATCAAAAAAGACACCGCTTCCGGTTCCTCCGCCTAAGCCGTAAACCAAGATGACTGTCGGAGTAACTATTGACGAGAGCGCTTGTTCCTTAAAGGAGTTAATTGCGTTTTTTATAATTCCAAGTTGATAATAATTTAGTGCGTAGATTGCCTTTGCTAAAGCTCTTCTTCTTCCAGCGCCACCAGCCATTGGGGGGATAGCCATTGTTGATTGCAGCCATGGAATGTAATTTTGAAGTTTTGCTCCTTCACCAAGTACATATTCTGGGTATTTTTGGTTGATGAAATCGAACATTGCTTCAGCAGTTGGGAATTTGACTGATTGTGCAATCAGCCGCATTCTTTCAGCAGGGATTCCGGATCGGTTCATCGATCTTTGTATTTGCTCGTTAGCTTCTAGTAGACTTCTAATTTCTGGGTCAGCGATGTCGATGGCTAATAACGAAAGACGAGTTATATCGTTTGCTAATAGCTCTCTGGTTTTTTTGCTCGTCAGGAAAGACTCGACTATGTTTGTTCCGGCTGAACCGAGCCCTATCACTTGAACGCTATTTTGGTAGATTCGCGTAGGCTATCACATCCCAACTATTCTTTTAAGCCGGTCCTTGACCGATTCTAGGTTTGACGACATTGATCTGTCTATTTTGGATGCGCGGAGTGTTAGTCCTTCTAAGTCTTTAATTTGATCTTCAACTACTAATTGGAAGTAGCTGACTTTTCCTCTCACTCTAAGAAATAATACTGCGAATAGGGCTGATATTACTGCTAGAACTACAATTAGAGGAATGTATACGAATGTCATGGCAGAAGATATGGGTTCGTTTGCTGTATTCAATCCGTTTAGTAAAGCTATGGCATTACTGACGTATCCGCCATTGGCTTCTGTTTGAGAAGCATTGAGAACATTGCTATAGATGTCAATGTATCCTTGGTCAACGCCTGAAGATTTAAGTGATTGCAGATGTGCTAATTTTTGGCTGTAAAGGGAATTATATTGCGTCATCAATGCTGTTGTTGCGACTATAGATATTTGGTCAATTGCAACACCGCCTGTAGGACCAAACAAACTTACAACGTTAATTGGTGCTCCAGACTGAGAGGTGCTAGTTGGAATCTTGCCGTAAACTGTCATTGTAAAGGTTCCTAAAGTCCAAGTAAACTGGGCAGGATTAGCGTTTGGATTAAAATCACTACCTAAATTGTAATCTTGGGTGACCAATTCCCAGTATCTGTCGCTTAGTAATTTGCCCATTCCTGTTTGAAGCTTAAGATTGCCCGATCCAGCTGTAAAAACATTGATCGTAAAGGTTACCTTAACATCGGATCCAGGTACCACAGGTGACAGCGTTTGGTTAAGTCCAGTACTAGAATCATACTGAACCAGAACTTGGTCTGAATTGTTATCGACAATAGTGTAGCTTGTTATCCATTGACCTTCACCGACAGCTTGAACAATGGAAACTGGAATTGAAACTAAGAATACGGAAATTAACAATAAAACAAGGCTTGATACTAAGATTTTGTTCCTCAAGGTACTTACCTATCGGGGTGTGTTATTGTATGATACATATAACACTTGCGTAAAAAGACATTAATATTTAAAACCAGAAAAATAGTCTCCATTAGCAATAATAAGTCATCTCTACTAAATTTTTTTTAAAATATTTTTATTATAACGCTTGTTCAACTCATATGATTCATATGTTAAAGAATTTTGCTATCATATAAATTAATTCAATTTAATCTTGCAGAGTTAAAAGCAAGATTTATCCAGCTTGGCAGATATCACAAATTAAGATTAACAGAAACGTGCAACCATCAACATCAAGAAAGCAGTCAAGATAACTAACGTTCATTATTCATTTGGAGGCGATGAAGTTGCTTTGCTCAGGAAACTAATAATTTTTGCTATTTCTGTTAAGCTCGATAGACGTTATTTTATTTTAATAGACATTAATTTCGCTTCTAATCAATGTTCAAGTTTACTAACTTTCATATTAAAGTTAGTTTTAAGTGTTGATTATGTATAAATATGATGATGGGGGGTTTAGGCAAGATGAATAAAAAAAATCTGCTTACAATATTGGTGTTCATCGTTGTTTTGGTCATCATTTCTTCGCTTTTATGGAGCGTTTTATTTCCACAAATTCCTCTGAAATACGAAAAAACAATTACGCGAAATTTCGATAACTCGGAAGAACAAAGCGCAATAACAGCAGCTGAATCTATCGATTATTCTTCTATTACATCATTAGAGCGTTTTGGCGGTTCAGATGATTCTGAGAATTATCTTCATCCTAGCACCTACATATCATATGCACATGCAAACTTTATCGATTCAGATGTAATAGATTATTATCAGACAAGGTATGAAAATCAACAGGGAAAAGAAATTCCCCGACAAGTAGAATTAAATTACGAAGCGAATGCAACGAAGTTCTCCCAATTTCGAATATTCAATAGTCCAGCTCCCGAAGGGGTATCTTGGCACAATATCACAATCGTAATGTCTGCCTCCAACGGCTCAAAAGAGTTTAATTCAGGAAATATGCAATTCTTCTATAAGAACCAGACAAGTTACCAAATTACAAGATGGGATTACGATTTCAACTTCTCTGACTGTCATTTTATTGAAATGAAACTACGTTATTCTGAAATATATGCCCCTATAGCAGGATTTTTTGTGACAGTTCACCAAATAATTGTTCTTGATAGAAACCTTGAACCTGTTTTGTTAGGAATTGAAGCAGGAATGGCGGTTTCTTGAGTGCAGTAAATTATGAAAATTCTTCTTCCGAGAATAGTTAAACTTTTATTTTTCTAAAGTTCTCTGTAGCTTCTTAGCTGATTTATTCCAAAATGATGTTGAAGTATTGAGGGCAAGGTTTGAACTCACGAATGGCATGTTATGCAGTCTGTAATTTGGCCCAACTTTCGAATACTCTTTGCTGTCAGGATAACTATGCTTAAATACTTTTGTTTGACTGAAAGTGGCAGAAGAAAAGATTGTTTGCCGCCGTTGCACAGCCAGGTAGTGCAACTGACTGTTAATCAGTAGGTCAAAGGTTCGAGTCCTTTCGGCGGCGCCACTCCTAATCTTAACTTATACTAGATTTTCATCCTCTTCTTTTTTCATTTTAACTGTAAACCTAGCGAACGCCCTAAACGTTCGGATCCAAGCGGCGGCGTCACGCCTATTTCCACAAAATACCGTTTCTTTTTATGTTTTTTATGGCTTGGCGGATGCTCTAAAGTTTGGGAGGGCTATTTTTTGAGTATCATTTTTACTTATCTACGTCATCCGCTTAATCGCTATACGTTCAAGGCGCCAAAAACTAGGGCGTGGGTAGAAGAGCAGTGCAAAGGCAAGTATGTGCTTAACCTGTTTGCAGGTCCCTCTCGATTGATGGTTGCATTGAAGTCGTCAACGATATCGACCCTAACGTGCCTTGCACGCTTTTTAGGATGGATGCACTGGACTGCGCCAAACATCTCAGAGAAAAAGGTGAGTTATTCGATGTTATTTTGCTTGACCCGCCGTATAGTTACCGCAAAAGCGTGGAGCTCTACAATGGACACAAGAATAGTTGATGAGATAGAGGTATCTGAGAATCGGGAAGCCCTGATCGTTTTGGCTGGCACAGTTGCGGGCGCTACTACTACGTTTGTTGCTTTCTTTACCGATCCCGCTAATTAAAGCTCCGGCAACTGCGTTGGCATCCACTGTGACGGGCGCGATTTTGCTTTACTGGAAGAGTAAAATCAACAAGCAGTTTGTCAAGCTCTTGGTTAAAGAAATCTCTCAAGTCTTTAGGCTTCAATTCGGCTATTGTTTGGCGCTCGATTCTTTTCTTTATAAGCTTGATAATGCATTGTATGAATGAAAAGCTTATTTGTGCTTGGATTAAACTAAGTAACTTCAACTTTTCATAACTGGAAAAAAATATCATGTTAAAAACTAACTCATCTGAAATTCTATGCAGAAAACACCATTGTATTCTTAATTTTTCGGCTTCCAGCAAGGAAGCTTACAAGAGAGCGTATATGATTGAAGGGAAAGTAAAAACATGGTGATCATAGGTGATTATGCGAATTGCCCGCAATGTGCTAGAATAGGGCGAATTGTTTGGGTGTCTCCAAATGGAGAAACTGTTGGAATCCAGTGTTCTGCAAGTCACCAGTTGAATGTTATTCCTGATTCGCATGGATTTATGAAAAAAGCATCTAAGCTAAACAAAAACAGTGTTTTTTTAGTTAAAACTCGATCCTTATAATTTGCAAGTTAATACACTTTGTCTTAAGTTATGTTTATCTTCGATTCATAACGATTTTGTAATTTTCACATTATAATGAGAAACGCAAATTAGTCATGAAGATGTCTGTGCCTATCTCTTCCAGTGGGTACACCGTTACTGAGTTCCAAAATTTCTGGCTGCACAGAAATCTGAGCAAAAGCTCAAGGTTTCATACTCGGCTTCTTTGTCCTCTTTTTCAATCTTAGTCATTAAGTCAAGTAACTTGTCAATGCAAGAAGACAGTTTTGGCAATCTTTTTTTCCGCACCAACTACATTCTGAAAAATCATTGAAGAAAAAGTGGTTTTTCTGTACTTGCATGACAACAATCACAAACGCTTAATATGCCAGATGCAGTCAATTCTTCGGTGAAATATTTTTGGAAAGAGAAATACTTTTTGAAGGAAAAGAAAGCACCAGCTCCGTCAAGATAAAAGAGTTTAGTCCTCAAGGTGCAAGTCTTGAAATCAGCCTCAAGGGAAAAGTCACAGGAAAAATTGAAGGTTTCATCTTATCCACGCACACGATTCTTATGAAGTTGGACCGCACAAGCGAGGTCGAGATCAAATCAATCATCTTTAGCAACGGAGAACCAATCTTCATATCTGGAAAAGACACCGGGAAAGTTATAGACCCAACACCGACTGGAAAAATAGAGGGAAACCTAACATTTCAAACACCCTCCCAAAGACTATCATACCTTAACGGTACAAAAGGATGGACAGAAGCCCTCTACAACATTGCGACGGGCGAATACAACTTCAAAGTCTACACAGTCAAATAATTCAATAAAGACACTTGGCTATGGGGATTTTAGTTTTCTGCCACACATTGGGCAATCGACATACACGTGGTTTTGGTCTTTTAGGATTTCCGTTATTGATAGTTGGAGGTAGCATTGAAAGCAGAAAAATATCCTGCATACAGGGCAGTAGTAGACGCCGCCGCCAACCATTCTTCCGCACGCATCGCAAGGTCTAGACAACAGAAAATCCATAAAGAAAACACATCCAATTCTTAAATTAAGGTTATATGTTAAACGACATTTGAAGGCAGCAGAGAGGTAGCCAAAACTAACTTATTCAGAAATGAAAAGAAAAACAGAAAATAAAATAGAAAAAGTAGCTGGGTGTTTATCTTGCCCAGCAGGGTCCGTAGCCATAACCATAGCCGTATCCGTTTCCATAGCCGTCTTGATAGGGGGCTGGAGCGGGAACTGAGCCTTCGGTTGGCGCTTGAGGCGCAACATACTGGCCAGCGTAGGGTTGAGCGTTGCCGTAGCCAAAGCAGCTTCCGATCCAACCTAGAAAGCCGTTGAAGGGAGCTGCTGTGTTTGGAGCTGTTTCAGTGTAGGTTTGGTTTGTGGGTATTTGGGCTGAAGCCAACCCGAATGCCACCAAGGTTAATGCCGCGACTGCGACCAAGGCAAATACGATTTTAGTTCTTTGCATTTTGTTTTATCACCATATAATGATATGTGCATGAAGGCTTATGGTAGTTGCCTGAAACAAAACTGAAACAGACCCTGAAACAATCTCAAAAGGTAGATTCATATGAAATGAAACTTATTATTTGTCATGTTAGTGGTTTAATGAAGGACAAATCTATTAGGAAAACTACCCGCCCCACTCCGAACAATCCAGGTAACCCTGAGAGTCCTCCTCCAGCCATATCTATACCTGGAAAATCCGCAGACGACAGCGAGCCTCAATCCTATAAATGCTCAATATGCGGAAACGTCTACAACAGCAAAGAGGAAATAGACGAGCACATGCACGAGCACACTGCCTAAGCTGAGTTTAACCGGCACGAAAACCATATTGCAAAGCTCCGGTAGTCGAGCTATTTCTAATTTGGAAACGATTAATTCTGTTTGTTGTAGCGCGTTGACACCAACATATCCTTAAACACAGATCTATGCAATATTGAGATATGGTAGAAGGCGATCTTTTGACGGAGGATATGGAAATCAACTCCACTATAACTGATTTGTTGAAGAAGAACGGCTACCCCGAAGACACCATAAAAATGGTTGTAACCCTCTACAGTCAACCAACCCAATAACAACAAAAACGCTGAACTTGAAACATTTCAGAACAGTCTTCACCAATCATTGATGGCCTACGGAGAGCTATCTTCACTCATCGATAATCCCTAATTCCATTAATTAAAATCTAGTTATAAACTTTTGTAGACGTACTTAAAAAAGGAAAATCAAAAGAGAGGGAATTGCTCTAGCAGTATTTGCTTTCTTAGAGTTTCTTCGCCACTTCGCTTAATGGCTGTACTGGTCTAATGTCAACTTTCATAGGACCAAAGAACTCCGCAACTTTGGATTCGTCTGGTGCTTCGATTGTGAAGAAGCCTTTGTGATCAACTGATTTGTCTGCTGGACAACTCATGTAAGCTGCAGCAATATCTATACCAGAGTTCTTTACGTGCTCGTTGCTGAAAAGCTGCTTGAGCATAGCTTTTCCCTCTGCATTGTTCAGGGGACACATGGCTGCTGGATGAGTGTGAGTTGCTTCATATAACAAAAAATCACCTCCAATTCTTGGGTTCTACTGTAATTAAATCAAGAAATCTCAAGTTATTAAATCGCACGCTTTATGCAAAAATGGAGTCCTTTCGTACTAAATTATTACAGTTCTATTCTTAAGTTACACTATTAATTGCCGAAAGGCCTGTCAGCAAATTAGTTATACAACCTATTGACACGACTAAACATCCGGATTATAATTTGCCCTAAAAAAGTTACTAAAGCAAGGGAACCCAGAACTCTAGCGCAACCCTGCTTGGCTTTTTGCTGGTTGTCACCATTGTGAAATCTTTTGTGAGATAGGGTTAATAAGCCGTCTAAAACGCAAATAACATTGTTCTGCGGTCTTTAGCTGATTGGTTTGATGATGGTTTCTTGGCAGTTTTAGCTTCAACTTCACCCAAACTACACATACCTTCCTGAGTTTGACTCCAACTACCAGCGGAGAAAATACGACACACTACGAGTTAGCTCTTAAGACAACGAAAAACAAGATAACAATAGCTTCTATGTGCGTTTATAGGAATAAGTTTTAGTAAAATTGAAGGGTTTGCTGAGGCTCTGGGCTTAAATGGAGAAATTAGAGAGAATGCAAACTCTCTTGCAACAACTATTGACTATTTCGTGAAATATAGCCAAAGCCCTCTCAGCCCCATTCTACTCCAATGCAAATATATTGACTAAAAAAAGGGAAGAGTGTTTGTTTTGATTTGTTGTTTTTATGGTCGTTTTCTAAGGATGAGTAATCCGACTATGGCTATTGCAATGATTATGGCGATGACCCCGATGGCTATGAACATCATTACGTCTGAGGTTGTTGCTAGACCTGTCTGAATACCTTCGGTTGGTGCGGGTGTTGCTGGTGCGGGGTCAACTGCAAAGCTTGTTTCAGAGTAGCTTGGCCAGTACCCATTTGTGCCATAGAAAGTTGCTATAACGGTATATTTGCCTTCAATGTCGGGTGTCCACTGATAACTATATATTCCTGTCGCGTCGGTTGTTGCTGTGCCAATGTTACGGTAGTTCCCGTTGGAATCAATAACGTCTAAAATTACGTCAACGCCTTTGAAGTTTGTCGGTAGCGGTTTCTGCTGATATACGTATCCCATCCAGTCAGTCATGCTCTCATCGGATGAGACGGGTACGCCGTTTGCAAAGTTAGCTTTTTGTTGTTTCTGTTCAGTGCCAGATGAAACGTCAGTTACAGTACCGCTGACAATTAGTGAGCTGCCTAGTGTTATTCCGGCTTTTGGTGCATCTACAGTTAAGGTGCTTGGGCCTCTTCCTACAACGTAGATTTGGTTGTCATATCCGTTGAAGAACGTTGCATATCCGTCAGCTATGGCATAGCTGGTTGTGCTTCCTCCACCACCGGTATAGTCAGACAAAGTCCATATTTCAGTGCCGTCAGTAGCGTTAATAGCACGAGTTAATGCCCCTTTATAGATTGGGTTAAGAATCGTGTGCTCAGTTGTTTCTGTGTATATTATTCCATTTCCAATAGCTGTTATAAAAGTCGGATAGACGCCATATCCAGTATAGAGTCCTGAGTTAGTAGTGTTACCTTCTCCACCGTTACCGTAAGTCCACTTTAGGTCACCATTTTGCGAGTCATAGCAATAAATTACTCCGCCAAATCCGCTATAGTAAAGGTTACCGTAAGCAAGTTGCGCACATGGAACACCGCCAAAGTCGTTGCCATAGTAGTCAAGGGCTTTTTCATCACCTATTGGACCCCATATCCGTTGACCAGTATCCAGACTGTATGCGACCCATTGGGAAGTTTCTTTGTGGGATTCAACAAAGACACGACTTACTGGGTCAGCTCCTGCCCAGAAGACTGTTACGTTACCTGCTGGGGGTTGAAGCGTATTTGACCAAAGCATTGAACCTGCATGAGTTGCGTCGAGACTGACAGCAAAGTACGTGTATGGATCTTCACTATATCTACCGAACGCTGCCGGAGAACCACCTGACGGTAATGTACCGGTGTAACCAAGCAATACATCGTTGTAATAGGCAACTACTTGTGTAGGCGTTCCCATCAAGGTATTTAATGCAGAAGCCGAAACGTTCCAATCATAGTTGGCGGGAGAGCTACCATCATAAGTGTATCCTACAGTTACGGGAGAAAGAAAGCCAGCGCTAGTGTATATCATTCTGGTAAAGTTCCATTCGCTTACATAGTAATTTGGAGCTGTTGGCGAACCTTTGTTAGTCAAGCTATAGATGAGGTATTCTCCGTCTGGACCCATTGCAGGTGACCCTGCAGGAACGTTTGTCACGTTCATGATCCAATTGCCTGTGTCAGCGTCGTAGATTATCCAAGTTGTTGGAAGGAATGTTCCGGTGAAGAAGTTGAACCCTCCTGAAACTGTAACTAGCATCGGTGGGAATACTCCGTGTTGGTTGGGGTCATTTGGTGGGACATTGGGCATGATTCCGAATGAAGGAGCAGTCACATCAGAGCGAGACCAGATCAATTCTCCTGAACGCAGATCAACGCAAACAGTCGGTGTAGTACTGCCCGTCGAAAATGACAATGGTGGATTGTAGTACAGCATTCCGTCCAGTATTATCGGATTCGTAAATCGATTAATGTATGCAGATCCTTCAAAGAAGTCGACACCGGGAACTAAATAATCAGTTCCTCCGACAACTCCTCCACTTTGCAGAGGCTTAGTCCACATGATGTGTGAAGTTTGCGGTCCTACAGCGCCAGGAATATATTTGCTGGTGTATGAATTTTCAGTGGTGAACCATGGAGAACTAGTGCCAAGCCAATTTGATGAAATCGACCACCAGTCAGTGTTTTCTGCGTAGATCGGACGTGTCCAGTAATCTGTTGGTAGAGGATAGCTACTTATGGCAGTTATTGGGTCTTGCTGAACCGTTACGGTTGTAGTTGCACTGCTAGGCAGGTAAGTGTCATTTATGTATGCACTCTGATGTGGGAAGGGGCTAAAGAAGTCTGTATAGAAGTCAGTGAAATCGAACACTTGACCTGGGAAATTGAAGGTGAATGTATACTCACCCATTGTGTCAGGTGTGTAGGAGTAAAATTGTGCTGAAGTTGTGTCCTCTTCAACTGGAAAAGTTGTTGTTTCATTCTGTCCATTGGGTTTTGTTACTGTGAGCTTATAATTATGCCATCTATGGTCATTTCCCACGGCTGCTCCATCAGGTATTTTGTCAATCCACATTATGAGGTTGATTTTTTGACCGACTCCTACCGGATCGGGTGCAGCGTTAATAAAAGCATACGTCGGAATAGTCCACGGCGGTGTGTGTGCACTAGCCGTTGGCGTAAGCATTGTTGATGCTAAAATTGTTCCAATTAGAAGCAAAGCGAGAAAAATTGCTATTTCATTTTTAAAAGGCTTCATTTGTTCTTCTCCTTATTTTGCGGTATCAAATCTTTTTTAACATATTATAAGTCCTTGCAAGAAGTAGCCCTTCGGTCAGCTTTTAAACAAAAAACTCTTATAGATTCTCAAAAGATAGAGAGAGCGGTGTCGATAATCATTGAAGATGTTCAGGTTGAAGCGCTAAAGAATGTGGGATTAAGTCTTCTTCAAGCAAGAGTTTTCCTCAACCTTGCAAAGTTTGGGACAGCTAACATTAAAACGATTGCTTCAACGGCTAATGTAGCTAGACAAGATACCTACAGAATTATGGCTTCACTTGAAAAAATGGGGCTCGTTGAAAGAGTAATTAGCCGAACCACAATGTTTACTGCAACACCGATTAGGGAAGGGCTCAATCGCATTCTTGAGAATAAGAAGAGAGAATACTTTGAAGCTGAAAAGCAAGTTGAAACAGTTTTTGAACATTTTTATGAAAAATCGAATAATACCACTGGCGTGCAAGAGGAAGATGTAAGGTTCACTATCACATCTGAGTTAAATCTGCTTTTCGACACTCACGCAAAGTTGTCTGACCATTCATCTGAAACTATCGACACAACTCTTCCATTAAACTTGCAAAAGAAAACGCTCTTTCAACACTTCAAATATATCAAACGAGCGGTAAAAAGAGGCATAAAAGTTCGAGTTATAGCGCAGCTTTCTGAGCCAAAAAAGGTTTCCGGACTCCCAGATCTGCTCCCAACAGAATCTTTCCAATTGCGGCATTTACCAAGAAGCACTAAGCTTTTTGGGATGCATATATTTGATCGAAAGGAGATAACTTTAGCAGTATCTGAAACCAAACCCCTGCCTAGTTTATGGACAAACAGTCCGCATGTTGTGCAATTAGCTATTGTTTATTTTGAGAATTTATGGAAAGAGGCGCAGAAATAGACCGATATGTTATTGCTGTTTAGCGCACATATCAACTGATCAGAGGCAAACTATCCAATCAAAGACCTTTTGGCAAAACAAAAATTTTGAGATTTTTTATGCAGAAAGGTTTTAAATATTGATAAAATGTTGAGTCTTCTAAAAAAAGAAAGCCTGTAAATTAGAATCAGCTGAGAACAAACTAAAAGAAGAAGAAACCTCTGCATACCACTTCGTCTATCGAACTTGAAAAGAACTCCTTCTGAACTATCACCTAAACTAAAGAGAAGAAGAAAAAAATCGATTCTGCCAGAAAATAGCGGCTTTTTCTTCTTTCACAAATCAGATTAGAAACGTATTTTTAATATTAAAAGAGAAACCGCCCAGTCATCTTTTATTCGTTAGTGGTAGTCGTCCGGCAAATTCAGCAGACGACTACTACTAAACTAAACACACAACAACTCCCAAAACCATCCAGCCTGTTTAGCAGTCGAGTGCCGAGAAAAAAGGGTAACATTTGGGCTTACAATTTTTGTCTTTGATTCATGGAGAGATACAAAATAGGAAGATATGTCAAGACCTTACTATTAGTAAGAAAATGCCTAAAAGAAGAATAAGGAAAGATATTATTTATTTGAATGATTTTTCAGGCATTCTCTTTAAGACTATGTTGCCTGCTGATGTTCCAGCAATCACTGTTAAAGTGGACAGAATTAATATGCTAAGAAATTGGACAACCAGACTGGGCTGTGTCAGAAAATAGATGGGCATTCTTACTGCATCAACAATTAAGCCAGTAGCAGTTGCAGTTGCTATGAAGGTTTCTTTTTCAATATCAAAGTTAAGCAGTGCTACAGAACGTATACCGCCTTGCTCTCCGGCTAGTCCGCCGAAGAATCCGGAAGCAAGACCTACAATGGAGGCGCTGTTTTTTCCTACACGGATGCGCTCAGATACCTGTAGCACCCCGAGAAATCCAGCTAGAATAAGCATAACTGCAAAAATAATTTGGAGGAGACCACTTACAAAGAAAACGTGAAGAAGTGCTCCAACTAATCCTCATGCAGCACTTAGTAAACCGAAACGGAGGAGTATTTGACGGTTAATTTTGGCTTTTAGTAGCCAAAAACGGGCGCCTGTTCCAAAGAAATGAGGCAAAGCAACAAGGGCAATTGCAACCTTAGTTCCGGTGCGAACGCTAATTATGGGAATAAGAAAGCTACCTATACCAAATCCTGCGACGGAAGCTGTCATGCCTGCAAGGAAACCAACAACCACAACTAAAAACTCGAACTCAAACAATTAGACGCCTAATTTAACATGATGACCGGCAAGTTAAAAGTTTTTTCAGGATATGCTCAAAAATGAGCTCTGTGTTGAGCCAGGTGATATGGCAGTGACTGTCCTCTGATAACTACGCATTGGCCAGTGGCTGGCTAAGTAGGGAGCGGAAACTGTTGTTCGACTAGCCCTTTGCCTAGTGAAGTAGATTTAGTTGTAAGCCTCAGATATAGTTCGCCCATCAAATCATCTTTAGCTGCGATTTTCAAAAATCAAAGTATAGCATTATAGATGTATATAGCTGCATGTTAAAAACGCTTAAAAGCTAAAAACATACGCGCTATAAAGTAACCAAAGGCTTGGGCAGTATGGTTCAATTAACTTGGTTTGCAGTACCTTGCAGCATTCTGTTATTGATTAGCCTGATTTCGTTTAATTACTGGTTTCTTCTAATAACTGGATCCTTGAACGCTTTCCTAGCTATTGCATTATGCATAAAAATTGACAAGACTAACAACATGAAAACAGACGCAACAGAACAAATAAAAGAATAGAATAAATCACCAATATGAGTTTCTCCAATAGAACTGGACATAAATTTCTAAGATCAAGAAAGTGTTTTTATAAATGCCACGTAATCCGGTAAAAGTCGCGATGCTCTACACAGATCACGAGAAACGTATTCCATTGTAGGTTTTTTGCGTCTAGCCAACAATATCATGTCAGCCAAAAACAGTAATACTAATACTATTATTACTGCAGCTAAGATTTCAAAGCGCCCAGTGCCCGAGAACACACGAAAAGCCAACTCTACGGCGTAAACGACAATAATAGCTGTTGCGATTACAGCCAACAAAAGCACTATCTTTGTATTCACTAGCGGTTTTCCCATGCTTTTTACTCTTCAGTTTCTTATTTGTTTTTCTGACTTAAACATAAAAACCTCTTGGATTTTGACTTTCTCTTAGAAGACAGTTCCGCAAGTTTTATGAAATAGACGGCAATTAAACTTTTTCGATGCAACATGACTGAACCAGATTTACCTTACATTACACCACCTCCGGAGCTTCCTGCAGAAACTAAGGAAGAAATACAGGCCTCACCAGATGTTGACAACCCAATACCCGCTCATGAACCTCTCGAAGACACCGATACAGACCCCTGGGTTTGTCCACTTTGTGGAAAAACCTTCAAAACCAAAACTGAACTTGATTTACATATAGCAACTACCCATACTCAAACTAAGAAAACGTGATGCATAACCAAATAGAAGAATCGCCCGTTTTTAACTCAAGAATTAACCGCTAAGAAAAAGTTGAATGTTAACATAAAAGACGAACATTGTGAGTAGTTTCAGCAATTATCAATCGAGTAAACCTTAAAAAATAGCCAACCAAATAAAACAAGAATAGCCGTTTGATGGTTCATGGATTACCCGAAAGCTTGAAACTTAGCTTGTTATGGCTTTGCATATTCTAGCTAATGTTTTCGGGTTTTCTGCAGGGACAATAGAAACTGTGATTGGATTGTTTGTGTTTGTAACCTTCATCTGTAACCACGATTAGATGCCCGCAGTTCTTGCACCGAACAGACACTACACGCTTTTTCATTAAAAAACCACTATAGAAATTGCAGATACGCCTTATTGAAAATTTCTCTAAACTCTAACAGTAATAACATTTCAGAATTACTTATTGCAAAAGATCTTAACCTATCCATTCTTCTAATTTGAATTTGGATCCACACAAAGAACAATGATAGGTCACAAGATAAAAACCACTAGTTTCCTTTGAATTTCTAGATTTCGATACTTCCGTGAAACATTTAGGGCAGTTAACCATGAAAGTTCATCTCAATTTATTTCTTTCCAGAGTAATATATTAAGAAAATTACTTTTTTAGTAATATTATGCTAAAAAGAATAGCAGACTCTAACCAATTTTCTGAACTTAAAAAAGTAGAAGCGTTCCAGCTTCTTCAAAATCTGTGAATCCCCAGTATATGGTTTACATATGAAATGTATTTGAGGCTCAAATCTTTTTTAGTAGATAATTGCATTAACGTTCCAATGGGTTTATAAGAATATGACAGAGAAAAAAACAATATCAGAATGCATGGATCAAGAGGAATTGGTTTTAGAAAAGTTAGATGAACAAGGCAAGCGGTGGGTAAAAAAGTATGTTGGCGGGGGTGCTCATTTTGCAAACTGGCTAGAACAATACAGAGAAATCTATGGAGAAACAGATGTCAAGGTAGAAGAGGTAGATTCAGGTGGTTTTAGTTGTTTTGAGATAGGCAAGGAAAAAATGTTTAGAATCTGGGTAAAAGAAAAGAAATAATTTCTAAGCGCTAATAAAAAGATTGGTTTTCTGAAATATTCCAAGTTAGAAATATGGCTTATATAATATTTATAATAATATTTGGTTGGAGAAGGACGAGGAGAAAGGAGAACAACTCCATTCAACAAGGGATTGGAGCCTTCCGATCTCTTGTCTGCTTCTCCAATATTCTTAAAAAGTCAGCAGAAAGTGTTAGCTATATTAATTTGAAAATTTTTTAAAGTTCCAATTTTCATATTTTTTTAATGGAATGCTTCACATTTATGTTGTTTATCAGGGATTCATAAGGATTTTATAATTTATTCATTATATTTAAAAAAAGTAAGTTAATCATGAAGAACAAAAAGAAAAGAAATAAAGAAAGACGTCAAAGAATTCTATCTGAATTTCTTATCTGAGTCATTTGATTTAGATTTCTTTATTTTGATTAGTATAAAGCTCAAAATAATCTAGCCATAACATGTTTGCTGATGATACCTTATCAATAAATAAATAGTTTAGGTGTTAAAAGAAAGGCCCCCGTAATAAAGTCTAATCAACACAATTTTATTTTCTAATAATACTATAGCCAGAGATTCTAATTCTCAATATTTAGTTAACCGAAAAATGCCTTTAGCTGGGCTTGTTTGATCTTGGTCTTGTCCTTAACCTTGCGTTGGTTTGCTGATAGTAAGCCGAGCTTCTCAAGCAACTGCAAACAGTTTTCAGGAGCGTAGCCGTGATAGTGGTTGTTGAAGTAGCCATAGACTTGTTTAACTTTTTTGGCTGAGTCTTGGACTTTTGGCACCCAAGGCGTCAATTCTTCTTCGTTGTATAGATAGTCAAACCATATTTCATCTCCCCTACCATGCCACCTAAAATATGCAAAATCTGTTGTTAAATGCACCTCTGGAGGCAAAAGTGGTTCATCGACAATTGTAAAGGCAACCTCATATTGCTTTAGAAGCTCGAATGTCTTGGTAGCAGGCATTAACCAAGTCAAGTTTCTAAACTCAACCGCATAACGAAACATCGGGTCGAGCATTTGAAAGAATGCTTCAAGATTCTGAGGGTTGTAGACGTATTTTGGCGGCAACTGAATTAATAAGCAGGCAAGTTTGCCTCCTAGCTGCAAGGGACGCATTAAGTCTAAGAAAACCTCTAAATCTGCCTTAACTTCTTTTTTTAAGCCAAGCATATTTTCATGGGTTATAGTTTTCGGTAGTTTAGCAGTAAACACAAAATCTGACGGGGAATACTTTAGCCAACCCATAACTGCACTCTTCGATGGATTGCGATAGAAAGTTGAATCTATTTCAGCAGTTTTGAAGACTTTTGAATAAGCCCTAAGCTTACTTTCTGAACTCTTCTTTTGGTAGAAATTACCTTCCCATTCCTTGTAGCTCCAGCCACATGTGCCAAGAAAAATGTTATTTTCTTTACTCAAAAAGCCGCCCTCAACTCTTTGATAACCTCATCTAAGCTTGAGTATGATTTTTCCGGTAGGTTTGCAAGAACTCCTGAAAGGTGAACTCTTCTATCAGGGGTTAGGTCTACAACTTTCCAACCCTGTTTCGCCTTCAACTCAGCTTTTGAAATTGGAAAAGTAATATCTTCAGATAAAACAGCTTTAACAGAATCAATCCCTGTATAAGCTGTTACTGAAAGAAAATTCCCAGTTCCCTTATAATGTTTGAAGCGTGCAGCATCAGAGTGCATTCTTGCTCCATGATAAGATAGAATTACAGTCTTCGAATCGGTATCTTGGGCTTTTCGGTCAATCTCTGCCAGTTCATAATCGTTGAACTGGTAGAGGTTATGTTGACCTTTCCCAAACAACCTTGAATAAGTAACATCCAAATCAAAACTTGGCTTCTGCTTTGAAAGATCAACACAATGGATAATGCCAAAATCCTCCATGATACCAACAACAGTTTGAGTTATCGGTGCCCGAGTCTCCCAAACAAGTCTCAAACCGTTTATGCTTAAAGAAGAAAAAAAATCACGAGTTTCTTTTTCATTCTTTTTGTTTATCAAATATGTGGCTGGTGTTTCTAAAACCAAATAGGGAGAATTAAGAATATTACAGTATTTTCTCATTTGGTAGAAGATTTCGTAAGCCTGACTCGACGGGATAAAACCTATGTTGTGGGTCAAGTCCTGGTGACAGCGAACAGAAAAAGTAAAATCGTTAGGCACTGTTTCCCTCCATCGCCTAACCGTTTGAAAAGTCGGATAATGATAGAAAGTATTGTTGACTTCTACGAAGTTGAATAGTTCACTGTAGGCTTTCAGAGATGGTTTGTTTGGAACCTTAAAGTAAGCCCAACCACCCGTGCCAATAAGAAAATCAGGCAAATGCGCATTACCAGATTAAACATTTGTATTCTTCGCTTATTAGGCTTAAGACCCCAAAAAATAAAGAGACAATCAAGGCTCAAAGAAAAAAATTGTAGATACTTATAAAAAAAGGAAAAGAGGTTGTTTTTGTTTTACGGTCGTTTTCTAAGTACTAGTAATGCTAGTATGGCAAAGCCTATAACGATTAGAACAACTATGCCTGCGACTGCGGGAACAAAGTACATATCAGCAGCAGATTGCGCTGGAGCTTCGGTTGGAGCTGCGGTCGGTGCTGGTTCTGTTACGGTGAAAACTGTTTCTTGATATGATGGCCAGTATCCTTGTGTTCCTCCGAAAGCTGCGATAACGTTGTAGGTTCCAGGTATGTCAGGTGTCCAAACAAGATTGAAGTTGCCCTTTGAATCTGTGGTTGCTGTACCGATGTCTCTGTAGTTGCCGTTAGCGTCGACAACGCTTAAGCCGACTTCAACACCTTGGAAGTTGCTGGGCAATGGTTGCTGCTGGTAGACGTAGCTCATCCAATCACTCATGCTTTCGTCTGATGAGACTGGGACGCCGTCTGGGAATCTTGCTGCCTGTTCAGTTTGCTTTGTACCAGATGAGAGATCTGTAACAGAGCCTTCGATTACAACACTACCGCCTAATGCTGAAGATTTTGGTCCAGCTTGCACGGTTGTGTAGCTTGGTCCTCTTCCTAGGGTGTAGATTTGGCTGTCGTAGCTATTGAAGAAGTTAGAGTAACCGTCGGCTATTGCATAGCTAATACCAAAGAATTCACCAGTTGCAGATGCAAGCGTCCAGACTTCTGTTCCGTCAGTTGCGTTGATTGCTCTGTTTAGTGCTCCCTTGTAAATTGGGGTCTCAAAGGTATGTTCAGAGGTAACAGTGTAGACAACTCCGTCTCCGATGGCATTGATAAATGTTGGGTATGGTCCTGGTGCTTGGAAGCCGCTGTATGTATCGTTACCTGGAACGCCGCCGTTACCGTATGTCCACAGAACTTCACCTGTTGACATATCATAGCAAGTGAGTACTCCAGAGTATGCTACGCTGTAGCATTTGCCATAAGCAATAACGTTTGATAATGTGCCTGGTCCGTTGCTGCCATAGTAATCTAATGCCGGTTGTGGGTCAGCGACTTTAATGAGTGCGCCTGTTCGTGCGTTGTAGAAGACGAACTGTTGTGTTTGTCTGTAGGATTCACAGAAGTAACCTGATGGGTCAAGTCCAGCGTATGAAATTATGGTGATGCCGTTTCCGGGGTTTGGAACATGATTCGACCACAGTATTGATCCCAATTGTCCTTTTGATTCATTGAGGTTGACAGCAAAGTAGGTATAACCCGTGTAAGTGGATCCTTCTTGAATGTCGGATAGTGAGGGATATGAACCGCTTCTGCAGAGAAGCATGTCACCATAAATTGCATCAATTATTGACGGTGATGGACTCATGTCATTGCGCCATGGTATCGATTGGTTCTGGGTTGTTGGGTTTAAATAGTCGTACATAAAGCTACTTGATGCAGGTACACTTCCCGAGGAATCTGTCATCAAAGTAAGTGCTCCCATAACTCCTTGGCTCCAGATTCTGCTCGAGTTCCACTGAGTCAGGTAATAGTCGGGGTTTTGGTTAGTACCATTGTTGAAAAAGTTGTATTTTATCTGCTCACCCGTCGGTCCGATAACGGTTGTTCCAGAGGGAATAGAGCTTACGTTGAATACTGCATCGCCTGTAGCTGCATCGTACACTTGCCAGCTTGATGGCCCTCCAAAGAAACCTCCGCCAACAGAAGCGACCAGCATCGCTTGACGAACTCCGTGATAGTCAGGGGTGTCCATGTCTTGAATATAAGCAAATGACGGCGCCGGTAGATCGGTGCGGCTCCAGATTTTTTCTCCTGTAACTAGGTCGCGGCAGACTATTGGTCCTGCACTACCACCGAAAAAGCCTGCAGAGCCTGTAAGGAATAAAGGTTCTTGGTAGTAGATTCTTCCATTTACTATTATGGGGTTTACGTATCTTTGAGAGTACGCTGTTCCTTCAAACCAGGTATCTCCAGGCACGTTAGCAAGGTTTCCTCCGACGACTCCTCCGATTTGACCATTCGGCGCAGTCCACATGATGTGCGCTGTCTTAGAACCAATTGCATCTGGCGCAAAATCCCGTTGGTTTGGTCCGTTCCCAGATCCATAACCCGGCATTCCGCTTCCGAGCCAGTTGGAACTAATCGACCACCACATGCTGTTTTCGCCAAATATGGGTCGCACCCAGAACTCAGTTGGAAGAGGACTCAGAGGCAAGTACGATATAGGGTCTTGCTGCACTGTCAGTGTTGTTGATGCACTGCTAGCTGCGTATGTGTCGTTAGCGTATTGGGAGGTTGGGCTGTGTGAATAATCGTTAACTGCTTGTCCTGGAAAGTTGAAGGTTAGGTTGTATGTGCCGACTTGGTCGGGTGTGAATGAGGCAAATTGGTTTGACGTTGTGTCAACGACTGTTTCGTAGGTTTGTGTGGTTTGTGTTCCGTCTGGAGCTGTTATAAGTAGTTGATAGTTGTGGAATCTGTAGTCGTTGCCTACGTTTGTGTCAGCGTAGGTTGGGGTCAGAAATATGTAGATGTATGCTGTTTGACCTACTCCTATCGGGTTGGTTGCTGCGTAAATATGGGCAAACGTTGGTATTTCCCATGGGGGGGTATGAGCATCAGAAGATGGCAACTGTAATAATGATGCGCTTATTGAGAGTATCAATAGTAAAACAAATGCAGATACTATTTTATTCAATTTTCTTTCAAACATTTATTCTTTCTCATTTATTTTTAATTGAGCAAAAATCAAATTATTGCCCAACTAAGCTATTTTCATCACTATTAGTATAAATAGTTTTGCAATAACACAATTCATTAACTCAATAGCATAGCTATGTTATAATATTAAAAAATAATCACAATTTAATAAATTGCAGCATAAAGAAATTTATTAAAAGCGAACTGAACACGAACCAGTGAAAAGCGGTTTTTCTTTATTCTTACCTGGATTTTTTACTCATTTAGCAGGCACTAAATTAAGCTTGGAAATTCTGCACTGTGCTGAATTAGATAAGCAATTGCCCAAACAAATATCACAATGTACGCTACCCAAAGCCAACTCGTCACTGGACCGTGCGAATCGCGTATTTCGCCTGCAAAGTCGTCTGAGTTGTGCTCAGTTTCTTCTACAGTGAACTCATCTGAACTCCTAACCATTAGCCACATGAGGATTACACCTGCAGCGACGATGCCTAACGTTATGTATGCATAAGTTGGATCAACCATCACAATGAACGCTGTTAACAGAGCAGTATCAAGAATCATATTCTTCGCCATCCTCCACTAAGGGCAAACGTTTCAAATGTTCATTTTCCTCAAACTGACCTGTCTTTAAAGCCCAAAATACGAAGCCTATCGATACGACCGCCATCAGAATAGAACCTATAATGTAGATCAGTATATCTATATTCAAAATAATCTCCTCGTCAACATTGATATCGAAACTATTATTCCCATTTTCGCGAATTCAAGAGTTTTTAAGAGCTTTCGATACTTTTGATCCCAAAGCAATATACCTGCAAAAATAGCCGTTGCCAAAGCAGCAGTACTGGGTACAAAGCCACTAATTGTTGATCCTTCCATCAAGTCTCTACCGTAAGAATCGCTGTATAGCGGAGCCCATTTAGCGTTATAGTCTTGAGGTGTACTGAAACTCTGCTCGTAGAATATCACCTGATAGATTTCCTGGTCATTGAGGGACCATTTCCACGGAGGCATGTTCGTGGTTTCAACGCCCTCTCTAACTTTCCATACCCATCGTCCGTAATTGGGGAAGTCGGAACCAGACTCTGTGAAGTTCGCAGGTTCTGGTGAGATGTAGCCGCCAGTTGTTTTAATCGAAGCAGGACCATCACCTTGCCCCCCATCTCCATGACATTGTGCACAGTAAAGAGTGAAAATCGCTTTTCCTTGTTCAAAATCCTGCATTGTTCCTGTTATCGGTGGAGAGTTTAGGACATTGTTAGCGAAATTATCTCCCTCTGCATCTGAAATGTCACCTGAAACAGTTCTCACAGAACCTAATACGAAACTCATTTCGTAAATCGCCACTAGACTAATCTCTGTTTCATTAAGTGACAAACCCCATGTTGGCATTGCCGTGCCTGGCACACCTTCAGTTACTCGCCAAATATGATAATAGTCTCCAGGAAACGTTGAGATACGCTCATGCAAGTTGGCTGGTTGCGTCACTACATGTCTTGCGTATGGACCTTGAGCGTTACCTGAGCAACCATGACAAGCTAAACAACGTTGAGTATAATTGGCTTTACCAATTTCAAATATAGTTGCCCATTGTGCTCCCAACGAAGTACTTCCATTATAGACATCGTTTTCAGCATCATAACTCACAGCTACTTGTTTCATCAAGTGCGCGAAAAGGTTTGAGGCATTTACGAAATTCTCTGGAACATCTGGATGGTAAGAGCTTCCTCCAGTGATTGATAGGTCTACTCCAAGATCTTCTGAACCCAGGTTCTGAATGTATGCTGTCAAAGCCTCAATCTCGTGATCACTAAGAAAACCAAAATTAGGCATTATCGATCCAGGACTTACACTTCTTGGATCTCTATCATGTAAATGATGCCAAATGGTTGGTCTCATTCCGCCGATTTGGGCAAGATCAGGACCTGTTCTCTCAGTTCCTAGAGCGTTTGGGCTATCATAATAGTAGTCTCCGGTTTGCGATACGTTTCCTATGCCCCAGTCGGAGGGTCTTACTTGTTGGGAGTGACAGTAGAAGCAGCCATAACTCATGAAGAGGCTTCTGCCTTCCGCTTCAAGAGGAGTATACTCGTGAGATCTGTCACTGGGTGGAACATCCAGCAAGAACATGTAAGGCGCAAGTACCACCATGCTCACCATAAGCAGCATGACTCCTAAACCGCCAGCGGCAATAGGAAAGAGGTTATGTTGATGAGCCTTTTTTTCAATGACTTTGATTTCTCTTTCTACTGCTCGCTCGAGCCTTTCCAGCTCTTCCTCTATTTTCTTTTCTAGTCTGCTCATTTCACTTCGCCTCCATAGTTTTCGACAGTGTTAGGATGCACTAAATGTTTTGACAAAAATGTGGCAATAATTTCTATGGAAAAAAGAAAAGCTGAAACTACAACCATTCCGCCTCCTATTGCCCTTAAAATGTAGTAAGGTCTTAGCGTATCTAATGCTTGAACTACTGTCAAGTGTTGATACCACTGCGAGTTGGCTACAAGTCCTGTGAGCATCATTCCCGCCATGAAAACTATGAAACCCATGAAAGTGATCCACCAAGTCACGTCCATTAGTTTTTTGCTGTAGAGTTTCTTACCAGTTATTCGGGGTACTAGCCAGAACATGCAGCCCATGATCGATATTCCAAAAGCAGCATACAGCGATAAGTGAGAATGCATTACTGGCCATTGCGAAAAATGGAGGTACAAGTTCATGTCACGGAAGGCTTGAAATGTCCCTTGGATGGAGACGAAAATATAGTTAATAAAACCAAGCATTATGAACCTTAAAGGAACATTTGACCACACAATATTCCAAGCATTCCTAACAGTCATGCCAATGTTTACTCCAAAAGTCAGAACGGAAAACATCATTAAACCACTAGTAGCGACCGCTATTGTTTTGAGCCACTCTGGAATTGGAGCTTGCAGCAAATGATGCCCTCCCACGCCAGTGTAGAAGAAAGCTAAAGCAAAGAAACTGATGTAAGATAATGTCACGCTATAAAGTGCCCGTTTAGTTAGTCTTGGTATGAAATAATACCATAGACCAAACCCGAATGGAGTAAACCATAACCCTAAGACGTTGTGTCCATAAAACCAGTTAAATATTCCATCCGTTACGCCAAATAATGCTCCAGTTGGGGGACTCCACATTACGTTACCAATGAAATACACTATGGGAAACCAGAGAAAAATGGCTACATAAAACCATAAGCTAACATATAGCTTGGGTTCTTTTCTTTTCAGAACTGTTCCTAAAACATTTACAAGCATTAAAATTAAGCCAATCATTATCGCAACATCGATAATCCAAGGAAATTCTGCGTATTCCCTTGCTTGAGTATCACCGTTTAAAACTAGGAGCACTCCGGTGATGACTACAAGGTTCCAAAATACAGCTGTGAATTTTCCGATATTAGGCTTATAAAGAGGTGTTTTGCTCAGCCGAGGAACTATATAGTACATTATACCGATTAAACCAGATGAAAGGAAACCGAAGAGCAGGCCGTTAACGTGTGCCGGACGGATTCTTCCAAACGTATCAAAAGGCGAATCAACAAGAAATGTTGGTACGAAAAACTTGATTGCCATAATCATACCAATCGTGGTGAAAATGGGGAACCAGACCATAGCGAAATAGAACCAAAGTTTCGACACGCTATCTGCGTTTTTCAGATCAGTTGTCGTTTCACTAGTAGTTACTGCGTTGTCTTCAGACAAGAAATCTCTTCCTGTTCAGTCATTTCCATTTAGTTTCTTTTTTAATCTTTGTAGTAGTCTAGCGACAACAACAACTCTTTTTTGGTCAATTCTAAGTAGCTCAAGGGTTTTATATTTTAGAAGTTCAAATACTAAGTGGTAGGTGTCATGTCTCTAACCTATTACGAAGTTCATGAGTGGATGGCCCTAGCAAATCTCGTGTCTTTCGTTATCGTGTTAAGTCTGCTAATCGGGTTAAGTTTTTTTCTACAAAAAAAGAGAAAATTTGTTTGGCACGGTAATGTTATGCTCGTGGTCGTTATGATTGCGGGCTTGCTAACGGTAGCTCATATGGGACCATCTTTATGGTGGATAGTTGCAGAAGCGTTGAAAATCTTCGACGTGGTTGCCTTAATAGGCATAGTTCATAGCGCTGTTGGTTTAGTGGCGCTTTCGCTCGGAATTTGGCTTGTAGGTGTCTGGGCGTACATTCAATCTGGAGAGACCCGATACTGTGCTCCAAGAAAAAAGTTAATGCGGAAAATCATTATACTGTGGGTAGTGGCTTTAGCGCTTGGCTTGATATATTACCCCTTACATTTAATTTTGGGGTAGTTGCACCCTTAGCTCATGATTCTTGCTTCGACAGTCTAAGATCACCTAAGAATTGAACAGATATTCCAACAAGCATTAAGATGACTCCTCCCCAAACCAGATAGATCATTGGATTTTTCTGGATCGTGACTGTTACTTCTTCGGGGATTTTGCTATTTCCCTCATACGTTTGAACGAGTGCATTGTAAAGCGAATCTGAATACTCTAAGTGTATGTAGATATCGCCCGCCTCCGTGGTTATAATGAGAGGTCTAAGTATCAGGCCATAATTGGGGTAAAAGCTGCCTTCTATCACTCCCTTATAAATTCTCTCGGATTGAACAATAGCCACATCTGCTTCAAGGGTAGAGTGTTCAGGAATGACTGCTAGTACCTGATCATTGTAGATTTTTGCTGAACTGTTGCTAATTCTCATATTGTACAACTCGATGGTTTGTTGTGCAGTTTCCATTGGAGTATTGGTTGTCATGTTTATTGTGACTGTGGTTTTAGCTCCTGCACTTATGAAGACTCCAAGCAGCAGAACGATAATTGCAATGCTCAGAAGACTTTGTCCAATTAGTTTTGCGGCTTTTCGCCTGATTGAATTGTATAGACCGTAGACGATTGCTGAAAACCCCAGAACTAAAAGAGGAATAGTTAGAGTGGTAAGAATATTTACTTCAAAAAATCCGACTATCGATAGAGCAGCCCCAATCACTAAGGCAGCTATGGCAATTAGCAGAAGGCGTAAGTAATGGGTCTTAGGATCTAAGTTAAGCCCTATCATTGCTGCTACAAAAATCAGCACGAACGGGAACGTCCACAAATTATAGTTAAAGTCTGAAAAAGCAAGTCCGACTAGACAAACAACTGCGATAAAGATCAACGCCCAAAAACCCAGAAAGGAGGAACGTGAAGTCAAAGATGTTTTGTCAACGTTAAGTTTGAAGAGAGGCAGCCTCCTCTTCTTCTTAAGATAAAAGAAATAGGCTATCATAACTACCGCAAAACTAAGCATTATCGGACCAACGGCAGAAACGGCATAAGAGTGAACTGACTGGGTAAATCCTCCGCGAGTTAATGCACTCAAAAAAACCAAGCTGGCGAATGTTATCATGATCATAAATTCTCTGGTTAGGCTAAACTTGCTCTTTGAGATTCCTCTCACGATGAAATATGCGGTTAAGAAAAGCCACGGCAACAAAGAAGCGGTTTCCACAGGATCCCACGCCCAGTATCCACCCCAGCCCAAGACTTCGTAAGCCCAAACTCCGCCCAAAGCTATCCCAAGGGTGAGAAGCAGCCAAGCCATGTATGTGGAAGTCTTAAGAAGCTTTGATGAGTCCAAGTCTTTGCCTTCTATAACACAGGCTAGAGTCAAGGCGTATGCTAAAACCACGAAGGCATAAGCGGAGAAAACTATTGGAGGGTGAATGGCCATCCAAAGTGACTGCAACTGAGGGTTAAGCCCTCTGCCCTCCAGAGGGATGCCCTGAAAAGTTTCGAATGGATTTCTCAGCATACAAACAATTATAAAAACCAAGAGGATAAAACCAAACACTTGAGCGGCGTTCACACTAAACTTATCGGCTTTTCTAAGAGATTGAATTCTTAACGCGAAATAGACTGTACTTAAAAGAACAGTTAAAAAAAGCATAGAGCCCCCTGCTCCAGCCCAACTCGCGTAAATCTTGGAAAAGATAGAGGCACCTGACGAACTATAGGAGAATACCCCAATTATTTGGAAGTCATTACGAACGAAAGCTTGCAAAAGCAATGCATAAGCCGTAATTATCAGCCCAAATGCTAATGTCGTTGCTACAAAACCACTCGTGTTCTTTCGTTTACTACCCGATTTCGACGTGACTAAAAATACGGTGTCTAAAAGAACCAATATGGCCGAAGTAAATAACAAGAATATCTCGTAAGCCATTTTGTATGCAAGAATAGTCCTAATCGCAGTTAATATTTAAAGTATGCTGCTAACAAACTAATGCCAAAAACAAATTTTTACTTGAAAACAAGTAGACACTTGTTATCTATACTAAAGTCCTCCTTGTGCCATAGCCCTCCGTTAGACCTAACGATGATCGCCTCTGTTGCAAAACTTGTTTTATCAAAAAGACAATGTTTTCTGCTCTCCAGAAAATAGCAGAATATAGGAATATCCTTACTTGAACATCTTTCGACGTTGAAAATTCCGCAGGTATATTCGTCTTCAGCAGCCACATAATTTTACAATAGTCGGCACTATTGGATAGAATTATATTCTCCATCTGACAGAAGAAATCGTAAAGGATGAAGATGAGAAATTCAAAACTAATAATTTCAGTCACAATTGTCTCTGCTTTGATTGTTAGTATATTTTTGCTGTATTCAACCTCCAACTACTTC